>Ga0315312_1000438_pt1 | contig 50039 bp, 45 predicted proteins | sample TDP7_MG_FD_203629 | JGI IMG/M metagenome (GOLD analysis project Ga0315312, IMG submission 203629) | Freshwater sediment microbial communities from Lake Towuti, South Sulawesi, Indonesia - TDP7 | ecosystem: Environmental > Aquatic > Freshwater > Lake > Sediment | place: Indonesia: South Sulawesi... | reverse complement strand
GACACAGCGACAATTTGGAGCGACAAATTTAACCAGCCGGTGGGCTGGAGCGAGATGGTTGTGTCCAAGTAAAATCCCCAGCTTGACTGCACTGGAGCCTAATAAAACTCGCTTGTTTTAGGACTAGAGAATAATTATGACCTTTCAATACTTTAGGCTTCGTTCATGACCATTAGGACGTGCGAAGAAGCAAAAGCAGACCCGCCTTAGCGAAAGCGCCGGCGGGCGGGCCGAAGCTGCAAATAAATTCGTATAGCGTATCTCGTGAAGCATATCTCGCAAAGGGGGCCAAAGCTGTAAATAAATAGGTAAATTATAAGTATCATACGTAAAGCGCGTACGCGCTTTACGTATGAGTTTGTTCTCGAGATTGATTATTAAAATGCAAATTATAGACTGATTAATCGAATGAATTAAAGGTTTACGTCTGCTCCATCGGTGGGTATTTTGGGGGAGGTTGAAAGGAGATGCTTTTCAGGACTGTTTTAATAAACCACTCAACGGAACCTGCCCTGAGCATAGTCGAATGGGCTCGGCGTAGCGTTATGTATCGAGTATCGAGTATCAAGAATCGAGCATCATATTCAGAATTGATTATTTCTCTGTGTCCTCTGTGCTCTCTGTGGCTGATTTTTCTTCGTTCCTTCGTGGTAAATTATAACTTTAGTCACTTTAGCTCACTCCCGTAAGGGATGGCCAAGCCATTTAGTCACTTTTATTTTTCTTCAAGCATCTTCAGGCAGAATCTATCAGTCATCCCCGCGATATAGTCGGCGACCGTCCGCTGCAGGCCTTGTTCCGGTATAAACCGTTGGAAGTAGCCCGGCATTAGCTCCGGCTTGCGACAGAGTCTTTCGAAAAGCTCTCCAAGCCAGATTCTAATCTTGTCTGCCGTTTCAATCAGCGATTTATGCCTATAAAAGTTCTGCAATAAAAACTTTTCCAGTTCGGCAAGCTCAGCATAGCTCTGGGCTGAAAGCACAATCAAATTCTCGCTTGTCGCGTATACGTCATCGACCGTTTTTACGTTTGCCTCGGCAAGAGTTTTTTTACTTACCTCGATGCAGTCGCTGACGAGCTTATCGATAATCGCTTTTGCAGTTCTCGTCCTGCGGATAGTCCAGTCTTTGATTGCTTTGGCGTTTATTCGGTTTTGCGCCTCCGTGAATATTTCTACGCTTTTAAGTTGTTCGCCTCTTATCAGTCCCGCCCGCATTCCATCTTCAAGGTCGTGACAATTGTATGCAATACGGTCGGCGACATCCGCGACCTGGCCCTCAAGCGAGCAATTTGCCTCGCTGAAAGTCTTTTCCTGTGGTTTATCGTAAGCGCTTTTATGTTTGGCTAATCCCAGGCGGGTCTCGTACATCAGATTTAGGCCCATAAAATCCGGATACGGATGTTCGAGCAAATCCACAATCCGTAAGGTTTGTCGGTTATGCTCGAATCCGCCGAATTCAGCCATCAAATCGTTGATGGCTTCTTCGCCGGCATGTCCGAACGGTGAATGGCCCAGGTCGTGTGCAAGGCATATCGCCTCGGTGAGGCCTTCATTAAGCCGAAGTGCTTTAGCGATTGTCCTTCCTATCTGTGCTACCTCGATGCTGTGTGTAAGGCGTGTGCGGTAATAATCATCCAGGCCGGGGGTAAAAACTTGAGTTTTGCCTTCGAGTCGCCGAAAGGCCGAGCAGTGGATTATGCGGTCGCGGTCGCGTTCGAAGTCGCAGCGGTACTGGTGCGGCTTTTCTGCAAACCTTCGTCCCCGGCTGGACTTTTCACTGACTGCGTAACCGGCAAGCTCACTCGCCATAAAATCAAAGACCAAAAATCAAATCAGCGTACAGCGAATAGCGTTCAGCGTTTAGGCTGTACGCTGTACGCTAAACGCTGGGAAGTTTGTGTTTTTTACTTATCTGTTTTAATAGCTCAAGAAGCTCAGTCAGACTCTGGCTGATGACGTCAGTGTCACTGCATACGTTCATAAAATTCGTGTCTCCGTCCCATCGGGGGACGATATGGATGTGGAAGTGGTCGGGCAGTCCTGCCCCCGCACATCTGCCGAAGTTCATACCGACATTAAAGCCGTGAGGTTTTATCGCCAGCGACAGTGCTCTTTGCGATTCTCTGACCAGCTTTATCATTTCCAATAGTTCCTTGTTGCTTGCCTTCTCAAGGTCGGGGATGTGACGTGCCGGTGCTATTAGTAAATGGCCGTTGTTGTAGGGGAAGCGGTTCAGTATTACGATGCTCTCGGCTGTTCGCCACAGCACAAGATTTTTGTCGTCGTCCTTTGGGTGCTTCAGATTATGGCAGATAAAGCACTCGCTTCTCCCCGCTTTTGCGGCGACAGTTTTACCCGCCGGAAGAACGGCGGGTTTACCCCTGCCCAGTCTGGGGCGGGTTCCCATTTTGCCCTTTTTTGCAAAATGCGGTCCCTTGCTCAAGCCCTGAACGTATCCAATTCGCCACGGCGCCCATAAATTTTTACGTTCCAATCTGCGATTACCTCCGCTATTTATGGTGATTGGTTAAATGGTAATTGGTTAAATAGTTTAATTATCGCTTACCAATCACCAATCACTATTTACCATTCACCAATCATTCAATAAGTTTCATTGTCAAATTTTGTTTGATAGTTATCCTGGGCTCTACACCGGCAAGAGGCAATGGTAAAGAGGCCTTCAGTTGCATTTGGTACTGCTGATTGTATTGCACAATTTGCCCCGCGTCGATATTGAACAGTTCCTTGCCCTGGCCTTTTAAGTCCAGGATTTCATAGCCCCCGAGAAATCCAAACGTGCCCTGCATTTGGAATCTGCCAGAATAAGGTATCGGCCAACTGTTCGGAACCGAATCCGCCGGCCAGTAAGAGCTGCTTATTACAGCCAGCCGTCCCTTTTCGCTCTGGCGGATTTCGTCAAGTCTGTAAATAACATCTCTTGCTTTTCGCATAACCATCGGGGCCGGTACGGACAGCTTTGACTTCCAGCTCTGCCCAACCCTGCTCCCTTCGGAAGGTTTTTCCATACTTGAAATCGAATCCCACAGAAACCATTGGCTGGCGACAAAATCACATATCATATCAGGCTCTTTAATTATGCCCCCGCCGGTGTCTGGCAGAAACGCTTTTTTGCCGGTCTCTTTGATTAACTCATCCAATTGCGAATAATCCTGTATTCTGCCCGTAGGCCCGACAGTGAGCGTGAAAGTTTTGCCGGCAAAATGTTCAACGGCGTCTTTCTGTGGGCCTTTGCTTCGTTTGACTTTTACCGATTCGCAGGTCGCCTTTATAGTTGTAAGGCCGTAAGGGTCTATTTCGACCGGCGTGTAGCTGACTACCATTTCCATTGACTCAATAGATTTGTCGGTAGTGTGTTTATTCGGTTTTGACGTCTTTTCTTTCGGGCCCATATCGACGCTTATCTCTCTGCTGGAGACAAACTCGTATTGCAGACTCTGGCCTTCCTGGAAATCTACGGTTAAGAGCTCTTTTCCTTCGCCCGACAATTGTTCTTTCCTGGCTGTCGGCTCGCACCCTGCGAGAAAATTCAGGACAATGGCCATCAGGATTATCGGTGTGGTTTTCAATTGCACTCCTTTCGTTCGATTTTGGCAATCTAATGCTTTTTTAAACAGTTTCAATTGTCATTTCGAGTGAAGGCGACAAAGTCGCCGGAGTCGAGAAATCTATTAAAAATTGATTTCTCCACTTCGTTCGTCCCGATTTGTCGGGACTAACTATGGTCGAAATGACATCTTTTCAACAGAACAGCATTCTAACAAAACCCTGAATATAAGCTGTGGATTGCTGTCATTCCTGCGAAAGCAGGAATCCAGCGAAAATAAAGTTTTGTTAGAGCTTCTTAGTTTCAGTATACCGACTTTGGAACAAGCCATTCTATAAGAGACTATGTTGCGCAGTTTTAATGTCCTGCCCGCCGGTCTTAATCGATTCTCTCGATGCTGTATAAACGGACGGCTGTCAGCCGCAACGCATCGGGTTTTTCCTTTCCTTGGCCTGCCGACGGGTCAACTGCAAGCCATTCGGACTTGAGTTCTTCAATGCATTTTTCTACTTTGCCGGAAGCCAAATCCAACTTTAGCTGGCCCGTATATGTTTCAGTGTTATCGAACATCTTTGAAAAAAAGCTTGTTGCCTGTTCTTTGTGCAACTGCTCTGCCATTTCGGAGGAGGGAACTGCTTTCATCTCGGCGATGGCAACCCGGCGACCGTCTGTGTCTTTGATTTCTTTTAGCGTATAAATTTTTTCGTATGATTTTGAGCCCATCATATCGAAGGAAAAGGTCTCTATGCTGCTCCAATTGTCACCTGTCCGTAATTGGCTTTTGTCGGCAGCGGGCAGGGCCGGTATCGTGTGTCGTTCCTTGATTGCATTGTCCGAAATTAGCGTAGTTGCTGTGTTGCCGGCTGCGCTGTCCCCGACGGCTGCTCGGGCGCCGCTTGTGTCAATAACCTTTGATACCTGCCCGGAAGCCGTGATTTCTATGGTATAACTTTGCCCGATTAACTTGCTTAAAGGGCTGTCTCGGTCTTCTTCTTTCGAGCTGTCAAAGTCCTGAACGGGATTGTCTCTGACCGTAGCTAAATACTTCAGAGCTTTGATGGTAATCTTTGCAACAGCGTTTCCTTCGTCGTCTGTGCTTTGTATTTGCTGGTTGAAGGCCATTTCGATTCTATTGCCGGTATGACCGCCCTTGAAGGCCGATGGCTTGCTTGGCGTTGACCCCATCCACTCACCGCTTTTCTCCGCTTCCATTATTACTCTATAGGTTGTTGAATCCTGCGGCGTAAACTTCAATGCCAGCTTTACAATCGTTTTTTGTTCTTCCGGCTCAATTTTGGTCTTAGCAGTTTCCTCGGCAAAGTTTGTGCAGCCGGCTATCAAAATTAGTACGCAAGCTGCAACACTCGCTATGAAACCGCAAATTTTGACTTGTCTTGTCATTTATTTCCCCTGCGAGTCTTTGTGGTAAATTTAAATTGTATTATACATTCTGTCTCTTCAAATACAATCGATTTTTCTTTCTTCAGCTTCAATCAAGGGTTAGAATGAATTTTCGGGTTTTTTAAGATTACCTTGTCAACCGTTTTTGGAGAAACCGGATTATGAGAAGCGATACAGTCAAAAAAGGTCTTCAGCGTACAGCGCATCGCGGCCTGCTTCGCGCCTGTGGGTTAAGTGACGCAGATATCAACAAACCGTTCATCGGTATTGCCAATAGCTTCTGCGAGATAGTGCCGGGTCACGTCCACCTCAACAAAGTCGCACAGGTCGTCAAGGGTGCTGTTCGCAGGGCGGGCGGCTGCGCTTTTGAATTCAATACCATAGCGGTTTGCGACGGTATCGCCATGGGCCATACGGGTATGAAATATTCTCTGGCCTCGCGCGAGATTATCGCCGATTCGGTCGAGACTATGGCACGGGCGCACTGTTTTGACGGCCTTGTTTGTATCCCAAACTGCGACAAAATCGTACCCGGAATGTTGATGGCCGCCGTCAGGCTGAACATTCCAGCGATTTTCGTCTCCGGCGGGCCTATGGCCGCCGGCAAAACCAAAGATGGAAAGGCCGTTGACCTTATCAGCATATTTGAAGCCGTCGCCGAGTTCAGCGCCGGCAAAATTGACCAAGACCGCCTGACGGAGCTTGAACGTATCGCCTGTCCGGCCGAGGGAAGCTGCTCAGGAATGTTCACAGCCAATTCGATGAACTGTCTTTGTGAGGCAATCGGCATCGCTCTGCCCGGTAACGGAACAATCCTTGCAGTCGACCCAAAGCGCCAAAAGCTCTATAAAGCAGCGGGCAAACAAATTATGACCCTCGTTGAGAAGGACATCAAGCCACTGGATATAATTAGCGAAAAATCTCTCGACAACGCCTTTGTCCTGGATATGGCGATGGGCGGTTCGACTAATACCATCCTGCACGCATTGGCAGTGGCTAATGAAGCCGGCATCAAATACGACCTCGAACGCATAAACGCAATCTCATCTAAGTGCCCCAACATCTGCAAAGTGTCGCCGTCGAGCAAATATCACATGGAGGATGTCGACGCTGCCGGCGGCATAAGCGCGATATTAAAGGAAATCAGCAGGATTCCAAACCTGCTGAAGACCGATTGTTTGACGGTAACCGGCAAAACGCTCGGCGAGAATATAGCTGATGCCGAGATTAAAAACCGCGAAGTCATCCGTCCGCTCGATAACGCGTACTCGCAGACCGGCGGCCTGGCAATTCTGCGAGGTAACCTTGCTCCGAACGGCTGCGTCGTTAAAACAGCCGGCGTTCCCGAATCTATGTTCAGACACTCCGGCCCCGCCGTCGTCTTCGAAAGCCAGGAAGAGGCCTACGAAGGTATTTCAACCGGCAAGGTCAAGCAGGGCAATGTTGTGGTGATTCGCTACGAAGGGCCCAAGGGCGGCCCAGGTATGCAGGAGATGCTCTCGCCGACAAGCTACATTATAGGTGCCGGCCTCGGCGAAACCGTTGCTGTCATTACCGATGGCAGGTTCAGCGGCGGTACGAGAGGCGCCTGCTTCGGCCACATCAGTCCCGAAGCTGCGGTCGGTGGCCCTATCGGATTGTTAAAAGATGGCGACATAATTGAAATCGACATTCCCAACAACAGCATAAGTGTTAAGCTTTCCGATGGTGAGCTTGCCGAACGCAAAAGGCGCTGGAAGCCATCTGCCCCGCGGATAACCAAGGGCTACCTGGCAAAATACGCCTCAATGGCCACCAGCGCCGACACCGGCGCTGTCTTGAAATGGTAAAAAACGTCATTCCGAGCGCAGCGAGGAATCTATTATTTTTGACGGTGAAATTCTGCTGGAATTGGTTGCTAAATCCGCTATATTAATTATAGACAATCTCCGACCAAAAATATTATAGTTGAATTTGGAGAGTAATATCGTGCAAGACCGTATAACAATCGACCCGAATATTTGTCACGGACAGGCCTGCATCAAAGGTACGCGCATTCCTGTTCATCAAATTATTGGTATGCTGGCCAACGGAGACACAATCGAGGACCTTCTCAAATAATATCCATCTCTTACACGTGATGACGTGTTAGCTTGTCTGGATTACGCTGCTTCTTTGGCCCAAGAGCAAATTACACCCATCAAACATTAAAGTAGCGAGGCTCAAATGAGAGTCATTAGAATAGTTTTTTTAGTAATTTTTCTTCTCGTTGGAATCGTGTTTTGTGCTTATGTTTTTAAGCCAAATACGATTGGGAACGTTATACATATTCACTGTTTGGAAGTTTGGTACAAACGTTTGCTGGGGAACTACTGTTGGTGGGTCATTATAGAAAAAAACTGGACTTATTTTTTGGGATATTTCTTTGGCATTGTTGTTGGTTCTCTTTGTATAAGGGGAATTATCCATGAAATGTGGGAATGTTGCAGATCAACACCCAGGTCCGAACCTTGGCAACCAACCATAATAGGTATTTTTGAAAGCATTTTATATCTCGGGGCTATTCACGCTAACATAGCTCATTTTATTATTCCTGCCTGGCTTATATTTAAAATCGCAGGCAAATGGAAATCGACAAAAGGAGAATCAGCAGGGCGTCTTATCAACAACATTTTCTTGGCGGGTACCCTGTTAAATTTGATTTTTGCGGCTTTAGGGGCTTATTTCGGAAAGTATCTCAAGGGGCAAGAACTACATCTGACTTTATTTGTTTTTGGGGTCATGCTTGCTATGACAAGTATAGGCACGCTTGCTATGATGAGTTATTTGTGGTATTTGAGCCGAAGACCTAATCGGCGCCGTAGTTGGGGACGTATCAGGACACACCTGCGCATGGAGAATGTCCGCGATATATTAGGTGAGCCGGATCGGATTGAAACTATAGGTTGTTTGGTCAACTGGTACTATTACATAAATGAGCAGCAACAAGGAAGTGTGTCCTTACAAGGAAGCCAAGAAGACGGATACTATGTTTATACACATCGTTCGCCATTTTAGGGTAAATGAATCTCTGTACATAAGAACATCGAGACATATTGCTTACGACAAGCCAATTTAAGGGGAGTATGTTGGGATTGATGCAAGGATCTGCTGTTCCTCACAATTCTGGATCAAGACCTCTGAAAATATTTGGTGATATATTATGCAAATAGGACATATACTGAAAGAGTTCAGAGAAAAGGCCGAAAAATTATACGGCAAAAGACTAAAAAATATCATTCTTTATGGTTCCTGGGCGAGAGGCCAGGCCACAGAGGATTCAGACATAGACCTGGCTGTTATACTGGAAGGCGAGGTTGACCCATGCCGAGAGATTGATGCAATGATAGACCTGATAACTGACATCAACCTTGATTTTGAAACCTTGTTATCAGTTTTTCCTCTTGCGGTTACCGATTTCAAGCAGTTGAACAGCCCTTTGTTGCTCAATCTGCAAAGAGAAGGAATACCAGTTTAAATGAGATTAAAGTTCTTATAGAAAAAGCAAATCGCCGCTTATCGCGTTCTCCGTCTACCGGTTGCGTTACTCGTAACGGTTGCGTTAAACGTATGACGTAAGACGAAACAAGCTGCGCAACCGTAACCGTTTGACATTTAACAGTGTTTATAATCTGCGAAATCTGTGGTTAAGAAAATTTCTTGGTATATCGGCGGTCTGCATTTTGAGTGTATGCAGTGCGGCAGTTGCTGCTCCGGGCCGGCTGAGGGTTATATCTGGGTCAACAGGACGGAAATTGAAATAATCGCCAATTTCCTGAAGATGTCCGTGGGACAGTTGCGACAAAAATACTTAAGGCGTGTAGGACTGCGCACAACAATTATCGAACAGCCCGGTACTAAAGATTGTATATTTTTGAACCGCGGATTACACGGAATACACGGAGAGCGAAAAATATGTATGATTTACCCTGTTCGGCCGGGCCAGTGCAGAACATGGCCTTTTTGGCCTAACAATTTGGCCAGCCCGGATGCTTGGAACAAGGCTGCTCAAAAGTGTAGCGGTATCAATCGCGGAAGGTTATACAGCTACGAGGAAATAGAGAAAATCAAGAGGAACAAAAAATGGTGGCGGGGGGCGGAGTCAACAATCGGTTTCTCGAAAGAGTAGCTGAAATTTACAACTGGCTGGATTCGCAAATCAGCCGGCACGGTGATTTAGCCGGCCGGTGTGAAGCATGTGGGAAGTGTTGTGATTTTGGCAATCCCGCCCTTACTTGTGAGCAGGAGCCTGCCGTTAGCGTCAACCGGTGGTTCGACCATCATTTATTCGTTACCACGCCGGAATTGATGTATCTGGCTGCAAATCTGGGTTCTGCATTAACCGCAGAGACCGCTGAGAGCGCAGAGAAAAAAGATAAAAATAAGAATAAAATCAAAAGAAGTGACAATACTAAAAATCTCGGCGTCCTCTGCGACCCCTGCCTTCGCAGGGGCAAGCCTGTCCCCGCGGAAGCGGGGAGCGGCAAAAGAAAAATGGGCCGATGCCCATACAACGTCGGCGGCAAGTGCACAGTTTATGAATATCGTTTTGCCGGCTGTAGGATATTTTGCTGCAACGCCGATGCGGATTTCCAGAGCAGACTGAGCGAATCGGCCATTAAAAAATTTAAGGATCTCTGCACAGAATTTTCGATTCCATACCGCTATATTGACCTGCCGACTGCACTAACTTGGGGGAAAAAAAGGCAAAAAAAGAAAAAAAGTAGAAAATTAGGGGGTTTTTGAGGGAAATTTTAAAATTTAGGGCGTGTGGCGATACTAAAAAGTGCGATTTTATAGGACTTATTTGTTTTTAGGCGAAAAATGGGGGTAAAAATGAGCATTTTTTGACACTTTTTTGACATAAATTGATAGGAAATTGAAAGAAATTGAACAAAAATTAACAAAAATGAACGGATTTTGAGCGGTTTTTAACCACCTCTTCGGGGGTATAGGCACGTCTTAGCTGGACACAAAAACTAAAAATAATAAAATTTTTTAGAAATTCTTTGACAATAGACATACTTTTATAATAATAGAGTAACTATTTACATATATATTGGGATTCATTCCACATATTTGAGGATATACAAAAATATGGATACAAATACACAAATAAATAATAAAGAAAACAGACAACAAAGATTCAGGCGGGTAGCCGAAAGACGGACAAACGAAATAATCAACAAACTACGGATATTGGGTAATTGCGCAAACAGAAGCGCTTACGCTTATACAGATGAAGAAATCAACAAGATTTTCGTAGCTATTGAAAAAGAGCTTAGAGAAGTAAAAGCAAAGTTCGTAAGAACGAATAAGAAGCGATTTAGTTTATAGGATGTCCCGAAATGGGAATACATGAAAGTAGTGTTAATTACAGAAACTTGATCCGGGACTTGGCAGATATGTATCCACAACAAGATGTGCCTGAGGTGGTTGTTATTGAGAATATAGCAAATTCCTTAGACGCGGGTGCAACACGGATTGAGATAACCTATAATCCGGGTGAACGAGTTCTCGTAGTCAGAGATAACGGAACTGGAATGGATACCATGCAATTTGAACAGTACCATGATTTTGCTGCGGGCCTAAAAACAAGAGGCGATGGGATAGGCTTTGCTGGAGTGGGTGCCAAAATTAGTTTTAATATTGCGGAGAAGGTTATAACACACACGCGGGCGAAGGGGTTTTCTGGAGGTTCTGAATGGCACTTTGCAGAAAGAGGTAAACTTGTTTGGGAGGACGTAAAACCAAAAAGCTTAAGTTCGCACGGTACGAATGTTGAGGTTAGGTTTCGAGATGATGCAAAGATTCCGTATTCTTCTTGTGTAGACTTGGAAGAATTGATTAAGCGGTGGTATCTTCCTTTACTGGACCCGACATTTTTGAGGTTGTATGAGCAGTTAAACTATTATTCAAGGAAAATGAGGTTTGTTGTGAATGGTAAAGTAATGGAGCCTTGTGATGTAGCATCGACCTTTGAACTTGAAAAGACAAAGAACTTCGTACCGCAGAGTCGCAGTAAAAGGATAGGTTATGGCATTCTGGGTATAGCTCAGAAAGAATACCCAATAGCAACTGATGTTTCAGGAGTTCTTCTTTGCACAAGGGGAAAGGTAATAAAGTCTGAGCTTTTTAGCCAATTTCCTGGAGATCTTGGGCCACGAATTTTCGGATTAGTTGAGGTTCCTGATTTAGTGAAGTACTTAACGACCTCAAAAACAGATTTCATCCGGAGAGTCAGAAATAAGGAGTTGGAAAGATTACTTGATCCGGTTAGACAAGAGTTCAAGGATTGGCTTGCCCAGGTAGGCATTCAGCAAGTCGGAGAAAGTGGAAGTGATGAGGCTGTAAAATTGGAGAGGGAGCTTAAAAGGATTGTAGGCGATGTTCCTGAACTGGAGGAGTTCTTTGGTTTTCGAATGCGCAAACACGTGCTTATTGAAAGGCAGTCGGGTTCGGTCACTGCAATTAAACAAGATGGTTCACAAGTTACATTTCCAACTGAAAGGGGGAAGGAAAAGGGCAATGGTGAAGGTCCTTTAGATGTGGGTGATGATGATGGGACGGCCCTTATTGAGGACAAGAAGGCTAGTGAGACCAGAGCAGAACCTATCAGCCGCACTGCCAGGCGTGGCCCAAAAATTACGCTTGCCGATGTCCCTAAGCGAATGGAACTGGGTTGGGTTGAGGGAAACACAGTGATTATCAATACTGGTCACCCATGTTATGTTAAGAGTAAATCAAACTATAATAGCCGGCGAATCCACAGCATTTATACAATAGCTACAGTTGTTCAAAGATTTCTCGCTGGAGATGATAAGAATACCAAATTGATGTTTATTGACAAGATGATGGGAGCTTGGGGTAAGAAGTAATGTCGCAAAAAAAATTATATTTTGTTTCATTTGAAATGAAAGATACCCAATTCAAAGCGTCTCTCGCAATGGAGACCTTTGTGACAACAGGAGTGGATCAAGAGGTTTTGCTTCAGAGTTCCGCTAATGTTTATGAAAAGTCTATACGTAGTATGTGCCTCATTGTGGATGAGATAAGAGCGATTCGCGAGAACAGGCAACTTACTCCTGCGAGAAAGATATGGGAGCTAGGGGATGAGATATTTAGACTAACGAAAGAATTAGCTGCGCTATCCTTGCAAGTTGATGGTTTGTATAGCCACCTTGTGCGTGACCTTGGAGTTAAGAGGAAATGGTTAGAAAAAGTTGTGATATTTCGGAGATATCTTCCCGACAAAGTGCTTATTCCAGAGTCATTAAACTGGGGACAATGCGAAAAAGGGACAAGGAAGGCTGCGGAAAGATTATTGAGTGGGTCGAGATACAAAGCAAATGAACGAGGTCGAAATCATTAAAAATGAGCTAAGTTTTTTTTCTGATTGTCCTAGGGTTTTCGCCTTGGAGGAGGTTGTTGACCGCATAGACATACCTATAAATCCCGAAGTGGTCTGCAATCATTTGTTAAGCGACAGGAGATTTCTTTGTGTTAGAGAAAGTCTGGGGAGTGGGAACTTATTTATACCTAAGAGAGCCGTCCTAAGCTGGTACATATATTTAAATATCCACCTTGGGAAGCTGAAGCATCCTCGGATTAGTAAACGTGAGTTCCTTTTCCTAATGAGGTCTTTAAGTATATCTAAATATTGGGAAAGCCCACCGAAAGAAATAGTTGATTTTGGTGAACATTTTGGTTTTGTTGGAAGTGCAGAAAGCTCTCATGAGTATGTTTTTCCTCTTGCTTACTTACTATCATTTGTACCATCCTATCCTTGTGGAGCGATTGCTGAGATAATAAGAGAAAGTTTAGAGATATTGAACGTCGATGAACTCACCACACAGACAGTCGATTATGGGATTTCTCAGTTAAAACCACTCGAAGCCTACGTTCTACTTTGCCGAACAGGTTGGTTAAAAAATCTCACATTAACATTGCAGTTATTACAGAACAAAATACCTCGCAAGTGGCTGAAACCGATGCTGTCAACAGGAGGCAGATTAACACTCCAGCAGATAGCATATAAGATCGGTGGCACGAGGGAGCGCATACGACAAATAGAAAAGAGAGCATGTTGTCGAAAAGTGCTTGTTCGGCCATTTATGAAAGCTCTAATCTATGAGGTAGTAAGTAAAAAGGGCAGACTGGTATACGAAATAGATTCTCAATATCCTGTGAGAGCACTTATTGCAAAGTGTCTCGAAATACCATGTGTGAAAATTATGGACTCACGATTGTTTATAATGGGCCTTTCTTCAAAGGAACTCAAAGCAGTTAGCTATCCAAAACAAGCGCACGATACCAGATCGATAGTTGAGTGGATTGAATCGACGATCAGGCCGGTTTTGTTAAGAGAGGATATAAAAAGGCTATCAGAAACTATCAGTAGTAGCCGACCAAAGCGTTTGCCGATCGATGAAAAACTACGAGCAATTCTCAAAAGTATTGGACGACCTGCTCATTACTCAGAAATCGCTGAAGTTTATAATGAAGTATTTCAGGAGGATGCGAGGAGCGAAACTTCTATAAATTCTAACCTTCACAGCAACAAGAGCAAAAATAGTGGGATAGTTTGGATTGGAGACAAAGGGATGTTTGCCTTGAAGGAGTGGGGTTATAAACGGCCAAGACACAGCTTAAAGGAAACAGTGAGGAGGATAGTAGAAAAGAAATATAAGGAGACTCATAAACCAGTATCTTTTGAAATTATAGTTGCTGAACTTGGAAAGTACCGAAAATTTGTTAGGAAATCCAGTCTAAACATGACAATTAAATCAAATCTTGGTTTAGAACGTATTTCCAATGGACTTGTTGTCCCCAGAAAATTTAGAGTGTACGCAAAAAGGGGTTCAGGAGATTCGTTAGATAAAATACTTCAAAGGTTCGAGCGTCAGAGGAACTTAAACAAATATCATCGATAGTTAAAGAGAATCATGTGCTATGCGAGACAGCTCCGTTTTCGCAGATGAGAAGATTGGACAGATTGTAAGCAAAACATTACAGGATGAACTAAAGAATTTAAAGAAGAATATGCGTTGTCGTGCCGACAACGGCTAAACAAGAGAATTGGCGGGACAATCCACCTGCGGCGGATAAAGCCACACCCTACCAAAACGGACTCCCACCTTTGCGGGAATAAAAAAAACGAAAACCCTGCCATAAATGGCAGGGCTAAACGTTTTTTGCGTTGTCGTTACGACAACGGATAAATCCTTCGACAAGCTCAGGATAGACAACCCGCTGTGAAACGGCGGGCTAAATATGAAGAAACGACAAACCACGCAATAAATCAGCCTTCGCGCGTTACGGAGGACAAGTTGCGAGATAAATATGGGGACCCCGAAGCAGGCTTCGGGGCTAAACAATAAGGAATTGGTGGGGCAAGCCACCTGCGGCGGATAAAGCCCCACCCTACATTTTTTTGCGTTGTCATTACGAAAACGGGTAAGACCTTCGACAAGCTCAGGATAGACAACCCGCCGTGAAACGGCGGGATAAATATGAAGAAACGACAAACCACGCAATAAAACCGCCTTCGCGTGCTACGGCGGACAAGTTGCGGGATAAATATGGGGACCCCGAAGCGGGCTTCGGGGCTAAACGAGAGAATTGGCGGGACAATCCACCTTCGGCGGATAAAGCCACACCCTACCAATAACAAAACCCCCGGTGAAATAGGGGCTAAAAAAAATACACAGGACAGGAGTGGATGTTATACGGATATGAAAAAATATATGCGCTTCGCGGACTATTATGGGGACATCAGAATATCAGGGAATCAGGTTATCAGGTTATCAGGGAATCAGGGTGTAGGTTATCAGGTTATCAGGTTGGATATACAACAGAGCGGCGAGCGTGAGAAAGCGAGAAATCATCTCTCGATTGATTAACAGCAGACCTGTCCCCCTTGCCTTCTGCTGAAGGCAGAAAAGGGGACACTTAATTCTTACGATTGGTATAACACCTTTTTAAAGACTTTATAGGCTTCAAATATCAAGACCGCTGCCAGCAGAAGTAATATAGCGGCGATAATTCCGACTGCGGAAAATTTGTACTGCTTTAAGAGAAGCAGCAAGGCCACGATGGTCATTATGTTCATAAATGCCATTGGAATTATGAGGAAAAATGCTTTTTTGCCGTTCTTTTTTAGCCACAAGACCCCTACCAGCAGGACCAATCCTGCAAGCAGTTGATTTGTGGCGCCAAAGATCGGCCAAATTACCTTCCAAGCAGGCATAGGATTGCCGTCCGGACCTTTTAGTGTGATGAGTACAAAGATAGTGGGAAGGATAAGTGTCGCTATGGTGGAAAAATATCGCCATTGAGCACCTTTGAGGTTGAAAAATTCCTCAAATATGTATCTGCCCAATCTGGTAGCGGTATCAAGGGTGGTGAGAATAAAAGTTGACAAGGCAAGCAGGCCGAAAGAGAAACCGATGTTTTGTGATAGGCCGAACGTCGACAAAAATTTGCTCATACCTTGACCATAAATGACAAGAGGGGCTTTTGAAATAAGAGCGTCGTTTTTCCCCAGCATTACCACCGTTGCCAGTGCTACTACGGCGACTATCCCTTCAATGAGCATTGCGCCGTAGCCGATGGTTCTGGCGTCGGTTTCATTGTTTAGTTGTTTTGAGGTTGTGCCGGAGGCTACAATTGAATGGAAACCTGAGCAGGCACCGCAGGCCACGGTGATAAATAACATCGGGAATAACGGTCCCAACTGCGATGTAGACCAGCCGGTAAACATTGGGTAATTGATGTCAAAGCCACCAAACAAAATTCCCAGAAAGCCGCCGAGTACGGAGGCATAGAGCAGATAGCTGGATAGATAATCTCTTGGTTGAAGTAAAATCCAGACCGGTGTCGTTGAGGCTACAAAGCAATAGAAAATTAGAGCAAGGTCCCAGGTTTTGCCTGGGTCGCGGCCTATGATGATGGGAACTTTTGCGGCTAAAATCGGAATTTTCTGTCCAACCCATATAGCAACAAATACCAAAGGGACAAATATTATTGACGACCATAGAACGGGCAATTTGAGCCGATAGACAAACAGACCAAAACCAATAGCCAGAGCAATAAATAAAATTGATGAGGTGGCCACACCACCATCTTCGACAAATGTTGCGGCCGTCAGGTCCGTAAAGACCGTCAATACATAAATGAGACTCAGCCAGATAAAGACCAAAAACAATTTGCGGCAGAAAGGAGACATGTATTCTTTCGCAATATCTGCAATTGAGCGAGCCTTGTGGCGGACTGAGGCGATTAGTGCAGAAAAATCATGGACGCCGCCTATGAAGATTGACCCGAGCATTATCCAGGCCAAAACAGGCGCCCAGCCGAAGATAATAGTTGCTATGACAGGTCCGACGATAGGGCCTGCGCCTGCAATTGAAGAGAAATGGTGGCCGAGGAGAATTGCCCGGTGAGCAGGGATACGGTCGATGCCATCATAGTCGGTGTGGCTTGGTGTTGGTCTGCTTTGGTCGATGTCGTATTTTTTGTCGAGAAATCTTCCATAAGTAAAGAAGGCAAAGGTAAATGCCACTATAGAGACGAAAAGAATTATCGCTAACATAAGAAACCTCAAAACATTTATTGTTTGCTTCGCATCGTTCTGTAAAGGCAAAACAGAAAAAGTGCGAGAAGGACCGACCAGCTTATAATCAAAAATATCCAGCCTGTAAATTTCATTTTTCAGAGACTCGAGAATTTTTTTGCCGCCAGGCAATCCAGACTAAAAATGACAGCAATGCTAATAGACCGAGAAGAGCGATTCTTGTAGCATAGACGTAAGGGACGTTTTGTGGCGGGACATTTTTAAGTCTTATGACAGGGATACCTTCCTGTATAAACCAGAATCCAAGAATAAAGAGTAAAAAGGCAGGTGTAATATATTTAATAATAAAACGGTAAATTCGCGGGAGGGTAATATCAGAGCCGCGATGCATTTCCGTCCAGGCATTTTCAATACCAAAGAACCAGCCGAAAAGAATAGTTTCGATGGTGGCAAAGAGTACGAGGCAGAAAGTACCGCCCCAGAAGTCTAATTCATCGACAACGCCCTTGCCGAGGAAGAATATTGCAGGCTGGCTGAGGATAAACGTGGCGATGGCAAAAATCATACACGCCTTATTCCTGGGGAGGTTAAATTCATCTTCGATAAAGACAGTTGCGGGCAAGGCCAGGGAGATGGAACTGGTTATCCCTGCGAGGAAAAGAAGCATAAACCATAAAAAGGCGAAAATATTACCTAAAAAAACCTTCTGAAGGAGCAGAGGCATAGTTATAAAGCCGAGGTCGAAGGCCCCGCTTTGGGCAATTCTGCCCATAGCCTGTGGACCCAAAAAGGCAAAGGCAGCAGGCAAAACAATGCTTCCGCCGAGGATAACTTCGGCAACCTCATTTGTTACGGCGGCGGTAAGGCCTGAGAGTACAACATCGTCATTTTTGGTCAGGTAACTTGCATAAGTGAGGATAACGCCTATGCCGCAGCTTAGGGTAAAAAATATCTGGCCTGCTGCGGCAAACCAGACTTTGGCGCTTTTGAGAGCCTCCCAATGAGGGTTCCACAAAAAGCCGAGGCCATTAACGACGTTGTAGTCTGGTTTGGCGGGGTCGGGAGTACCGAGCGTAAAAACCCTTACCATCAAAAGCACTGCAAATACAAAGAGAACGGGCAATGCGTATTTGCAGACCCTTTCGATTCCACCGCTGATGCCAAGATAGATAATCGAGATATTGAGAAGAAATGTAATAAGAAAAAAAAGGTAACTTGGACCAAGGTTGTTGAAAAACTGGTTTTTGGTAAGGCCCTGGTAAGCCTGCAGAAAATCAGCCATACTTTTTTCGGAGCTGCAGGCGTTGTATTTTCCAAAAAGGGCAAAAAAGCTATAGGCCAAAAGCCAGGATTCGATGTAAGTGTAATAGATAAAGATGACCAGCGGTCCGAAGATTCCAATTACGCCGAAATATTTGATGAACTTATTTTTTTCCCAGAGGTTATGAAACATTCCTGGGGCGGTGCTGTGTCCGAGGCCGCCGCCGAAACGGCCTACCGTCCATTCGATCCACATCAGCGGCAGTCCAACCAGAAATAAAGCGATAAAATAAGGTATCATAAAGGCACCGCCGCCGTTTCGAGCAGCCTGGACAGGGAAGCGGAGGAAATTGCCTAAACCAATTGCGCTACCTGCAACAGCAAGTATGATTCCAAGTTTACTGGTCCATCTATCTTTTGGCATACTGTCCTATCCGGATTTGAAAAGTATAAGGCATTAGGGCTAGGGGTGTCAAGAAAGACGTTACAATTTGGGATGTCCATAGAACCCGCCATAGGCGGATAAACATCATATATCTCTGGTGAGGATAAGATGTATGATTTACGAATGCTACAAGAAGCTAAGAAGGTCATCTCAAGGATTGGGGGAAAGGCCCTGCTGAGCGGGTCACACGCTTGCCACCGTTTCTGCTTTCGCCTGCTGCCTCGACTTGCTCCCGCTGCTTTGCTTTTGCGAAGCAAAACGGCGGGAGTAGAGGCAAGCAGAAAGCATGGGGCGACAAGGCGCGCAGAAGATTTACAGCGTTTTACGTCTGCGTAGCCAGGTAATAAATCCTGTGCCGATACCTGTGAGCATAAAGGCACCGGGGGCTGGGATATATGTGTCAGGCACCAATAGATGGTTCTGTACCGAACCGTTTGCGGGCGGATTGATAGGGTCACTGTCAGGACTGCCGAAACCAGCATTGTACACTGTGTTCCATGCACCGGCTTGGTCTGTGCCATCCTTCGAGTAGAAGTCGCCCCACACGGGGACACGGTCCGAGTCAAAGCTCACAGTGACAGTCGTGTTGACAAGGGCCGCATTGAACTTGATGCCATACATATTTTCGGGCATGGTGGGATTGGCACTACCGCCTGCTGTGTGGGTTTGAATCGTGATATCATCTATCCAGCCCGGCGGGTTACTCGAAGGCGAGAACAGATTTTCATCTGTAAATAGCTCCCAAGGGTCACCATCTGAAGCTTCGATGATTATGTGACTGATGCCCTGGGCCGGCACAGTCAGGGTATAGCTGTAATGCCATTTGCCGGGCGTTGTCGTGTCGTCCACAACCCAGCTCAGCGTTGTTGATGGGTCATTCCAACCACCTGTGGCGATTAAGCCGCTGCCGACAGACAGGCTTCCCATATAGGTGGTAGGATTGCCAAGACATACACTGGCGCTAAACGTTCCGAAGGCTGTTAACGCAACAAGCACTCCTATTTTGACCGCTGTAAAAATCTTCATGTTTTTTTGCTCATCCTTTTAAGTGTGTATGCAGAATGATTGCTCTGGTCATATTGTATTGAAGCTTACCCCTCCCTCCCTGTCCAGGGGACATATAACCGCTCCTCACTGTACTAAAACTTTTTAGTCTCCCTGAGCCTGTTTTTAATCTTCCTCCACCCATTTAATTAAATTAGGATAGCCTTTCCCTAAGTTGATGTCAATAAAAAAGTATCGATAATTTTTGAATTTTTTATTTTTTTCCTTTTTTTCAGTGCTGGCTGGATTCCCGCCGGCTCCGCTCTTGCCGCTCCCGTAACCCAAAAGCTTAATCTGTGCCGTTTTTGTCATCGCACAATTTAGTATGAATAAGTCAGTTATCACACTTCCCCGGAGTTTGTTGGCGCACGGTTGGTCAATTCGATAAACCGGCCGGGCACGGATATACTTTTCTGGTAAGCATTCACGGAAAAACCGTATTTTTGTCACTGCGAGCGAAGCGAAGCAGTCTAATACCACCAAAAGGTCGAGATTGCTTCGGCCTAAAGGCCTCGCAATGACTAAAAAACGACATATTTTTCTGCGTGAACGCTTACCTTTTCTGGTATTCTGTAACGTCTAATTTAGCTTGATTTTTGCCTGTTTTTTTATATTATTCGTACACAGATACGTGAGCGGCAGAACGAACTCGGGTACGTCCCTATTTTCCTGATGGTAACGTTTTTCAGGCGAGGATTGCGGAAATGAATATAGATTCGTATCAATTCGGCAGGATAGTTATTGACGGGGTAAATTACAGCAGCGATTGTTTAATCTTCGGTGAAACTGTCCAAAGCAATTGGTGGAGAAAGCAAGGCCATTCGCTGGCTGTCGAGGATTTGAAAGCAATTATTGCTGCTAAGCCGTCCGTATTGGTAGTCGGCTGCGGGGCGTCGGGGCTTATGAAAGTGCCTGAGAAAACCGGGCAGGTCTTGCAGGAACACGATATTCAATTAGAAACGTTCGATACACGCAAGGCCGTCGAGCGGTTCAATGAACTATCACAGGCTGGTGTAAACGTAGCTGCCGCGCTGCATCTAACCTGCTGATGTGCTTTTTTCGGCCGAGCTACTTTTCGGATTTTTTCTCGGGCTTTGTCACTTCGCCGGTCATAGGGACAAATCGCACCGGCATAACACGTCTGCTGCGGATATTACCCTTGTCGTCTTTTGTTATTAAGACTAAATACTGAAAGCCGTAGGGACTGCCGGTAGGCAGGATCATTCTGCCGCCCGGCTTTAGCTGCTCGAGCAGGGGTGGAGGGACGCGGCCGGCCGCAGCCGTGCCGATTATCGCGTCGAATGGGGCCTTTTCTGGCCAGCCGAAATAGCCGTCGCCGGCCTTTACGAAGACGTTCGGGTAGCCCAGTTTTTTCAGACACTCTTTAGCGGATTTAGCAAGCCCTTCGACAATCTCGATGGTATAGACCTCCTTTGCAATCTCGGCGCAGACCGCCGCTTGATAGCCTGAGCCGGTGCCGATTTCCAAGACTTTATCATTTGGGTCAAGTTTCAAAACCTCGGTCATAAAGGCAACAATGTAAGGCTGACTTATGGTCTGGTCATAGCCGATGGGCAGTGGTTCGTCGATATAGGCGTAGCGCTGCTCGGTCGGGCGGACAAAGGCGTGCCGCGGCACAGTTCGCATCGCCTTGAGGACGTTGGGGTCGTTGACGTCCCTTGCCTTGATTTGCTCGGCGACCATTCTTGCCCGCTCTTCGATGCGCTCCTTGAAGGCTGGATGTTTATGGTCGGGACGCAGCAGTTTTTTTTCGTTCGGGTCTTTTGGTTTCTGCTGGGGCTGCTGGTTCGGCCCGGCAGGTGCCTGGTTTGCGTCAGCTTCTTTATCTTCTACAGCCAGGAGCGCCTGGGGTTTTGGGGGTCTTTGAACGGCGAAAATAATTGCAAATAATGCAAGCAATGCCAGTAAAAGCAGAGGCACATATATCTTTTTTTTAACCAATCCTGTATATTTTGCAGCCATTTTTAGCTACCTCCACCTGAAATTCGTTGTTGCCGGCACGGTGGTCTCTCGCCTGTCAGGAACTGGCCGATATTATACCATATCTACAAGGAACAACCGCAGCTTAATCTTTTTCTCGCGTGTTTTTTTCGATTTGCTCGCGATGACCATCGATTGAACTGCGACAGAGCACTGGGCTTTCAATCCGCTGTCAAGGCCTCCCCCACCGCAAAATTTTGCAAAAAATCCCCTTGCATGGCCGATGATAGCCTCTATAATAATAAAGAGGCTGTAACAAAATGAACTTTGAAATTGCTCGAAGGGTCTGGATTCCCGCTTTCGCGGGAATGACAGATAGGCAATGTTCTTTTTGTTAGGTGCTCTAAAAAGTATCGCGTTAATCGCGAAGCATCAAAGCGAGATACGAGATACGAAATATGCGGGTGTAGCTCAGTGGTAGAGCGCCACCTTGCCAAGGTGGATGTCGTGAGTTCAAGTCTCATCACCCGCTTTTGGTTCCCGCCAAGCGGGGGCTTTTCATTGGTGATTGGTGAGTGGTTAAATGGTAATTGCAAGTGAGTTGATTAGTGAATTAGTTGATTAGTTAATTAGTTAATTGGTAGCTAATCCAGGTCGGCGGAAATCCGCCACAGGCGGATAAAAATCAGCTAATTTTTTAATTCACTAATTTTCTAATTCACCAATCACCAATTGATTTAGGAGCACCAAAATGGCAGAAGAAGAACAAGCCACAGAGACACAAAATAAAGCCCAGGAAGAACAAGCCGTAGAGACAACAGACAAAGAAGAAAAACCCACAGTGACAGAAAGCAAAGAAGAGCAACCAGCGGCATTGAAAAACACGGTGACAATCGAAGCGGTGGGCCCGTGCAAAAAACGGGTCTCTATAGAGATACCGCAGGAGTCGATAAAAAATGCCACCGATGAACAATATAAAAATCTGCGCAAGGAAGCGCTGGTGCCGGGCTTTAGAAAAGGCCGGGCTCCTCGCCGACTGCTGGAAAAGAGATTCGGCAAAGAAACAACAGAGCAGGTCAAATTGAAGTTGCTGGCCGATGCGAGCGAGTCAGCCGTCAAGGATAACAAGCTCCAGACGATAGGCGAGCCCGACATTGATTTTGAAAAGATAGAGCTGCCCGCCGAAGGGCCGCTGAAGTTTGATTTTGAGGTTGAGGTGCGTCCGGAGTTCGACCTGCCGCTGCTCGAAGGTATTCCGGTAACCAGAACAAAACTCCAGGTTTCCGATGAGCAAATCGACGACGAGATTGAGCGATTGCGAAAATGGTCCGGCGTATGGACGCCGAGGAAGGACGAAGCTGTTGAGAACGAAGACCAGATAGTTGCCGATGTTGTTCTAAAGGCCGAGGCAGCCGAGGAGCAGAAACTCGACAACGTTGAGATACACGTAAGGCAAAATGGTTTTGTCGGGGCAATCCCGATTGAGAAGCTCGACGAATTACTCGTCGGTGCCAAGGCTGGGGACACTAAGCAGACCAGCGTCGATGTCCCTAAAACCTATTTCAGGGAAGATTATCGCGGCAAAAAAGTGGATATCCAGATTGCCATCAAAGATGTCAAATGGCTCAAGCCGGCTGAGCTGGACGAAAACTTTCTCAAAAGGCTGAGTGTCGAAGATGAAAACGAGCTGCGCGAAAAAATTCATGATATGGTACAGGGCCAGTTAGAGACACAAGGGCGAACGGAAATGACCGAGCAGATTTACGATTACCTGCTCAAGAATACCGATTTTGACCTGCCCGTGGATGTCGTTGCAGAGCAGGCGACAACGCTGCTGCGAAGGCAATATACAAGCCTGATTATGCGAGGGCTCTCACGCGAGCAGATAGAAGAGCAGATGGAGCAGTTGCGAGCCAGCAGTGAACAGCAGGCGAAAGAACAGCTAAAAACGTTTTTTATAATGGACAAGGTCGCCGATAAGCTCGGCATTGACGTCAGCGAGGAAGAGATAAACGGCCATATCGCCCGCTTAGCCGTTCAGCGGGGACAACGCCCCGAAAGGATGAGAGAGGAGATGGTGCGCGACGGCTCGTTGGCTCAGTTCCGCCTGGAGGTGCGCCAGAGTAAGTGCATCGCTAAATTGCTCGAAACAGCACAGATAACGGAGACAAAAACCAAAAAAAGCAGAAAAGCCGTCAGGAAATCGGCGAAGAAAACCGCTGAAGAGGAACAACCTCAAGAAAACACGAAACAATAGCTAATTTACAGTGCGTCCGCCTTGTCGAGTGTCAGACGAGATGCGAAGCACGCGTTACAAAATACGAATTTCATAAAGGAAGTAATTAATGTCTATTGAACATCCTGCAAAAAACATTGTCAAGGCTACCCATTTTGCGGCTCATTCCAAAATGGGGCCCAAAAATATGGATTTTTACGACCAGTACGGCCCGTATCAGCGCTACCGCCAGATGAGTCTCGATGATATGCTGCTGGAGAACCGCATTGTGTTTCTGATAGGGGAAATATCGTATCAAAGGGCCGCTGAGGTCATTATGAAGATGCTGTATCTGGACAACCTCAAGCGTAATACGGAAATCAGCCTGTACGTCAATTCTCCCGGCGGCAGCGTTGACGACACGATGGCCATTTACGATACCATACGTTTTGTTGGCTCCCCTATTGCGACCTATTGTATCGGCCGGGCTCAGTCCGGAGCTGCGATAATAATGGCAGCCGGGACAAAGGGCAAACGGTTTGCCCTTCCGCACGCTAAAATTATGCTCCATCAGGTCTGGGGCGGCGTTAGCGGGCAGGCTGCGGATATCAAAATACAGGCAGAAGAGATACTCAAGGCCAAAAAAATGATAAACGAGATTCTTGCAAAGCACACCGGCCAGCCGGTCGAAAGAATCGCCGCTGAGACCGAAAGAGACAGATATATGACTGCTGAGGAGGCTCGACAATACGGTCTTATCGACGAGGTGCTACAGGAAGAAGACAAAGAAAAGAAAGACCAGAAACAACAAAAGGGCGAAAAAAAGAAAAACAACGACAAGGAGCAGCCAAAAAATTGACCGCTGTGAACGCAGGAAAAGTTGGTTAATTAGTGAGTAAGAAATTATCTCAAAACTGTCACTCCTTCGGCAAGCTCAGGACAGGCTCTGAGCGAAGCGAAGGGTCTCATTGGCTAAAATAAGAGATTCCTCGCTGCGCTCGGAATGACATTTTTGCTTTTGAGATAGTTTCTAAAAGGAATGAGGAAAAACGGAAATGAGAGTAAATCAGAATCTGGTGCCGATAGTAATTGAGAAAAGTGGTCGAACCGAACGTGCATACGATATTTATTCGAGACTGCTGAAGGATAGAATAATCTTTCTCGGCGGCGCGCTCGATGACGCAGCCGCCAATTTAATCATCGCTCAGATGCTGTTTCTGAGCAATGAAGACAGCAAGAACGATATTCATTTTTACATCAATTCACCTGGTGGGACAATTACGGCGGGCCTTGCAGTCTATGATACTATGCAGTTTGTCCGTTGCGACGTTGCGACTTATTGTATAGGACAGGCGGCAAGTATGGCAGCGGTGCTGCTGGCCGGCGGCAAGCCCGAAAAGCGGTTCCTGCTGCAAAACAACAGAATTCTTCTCCATCAGCCCCTTATCACAGGAGAATTGATTGGGCCGGCTACCGACCTGAACATCGAAGCACAGGAAATTCTGCGCCTGCGCAGCCGGCTTTACGATATATTGGCCAAGCATACGGGACAGACCGTCGAGAAAGTCGAAAGGGATTGCGACCGCAATCTCTGGATGGACGCAGCCGAGGCAATCGAATACGGATTAGCCGACAGGGTCCTGCAAAAAGCACCGGAAATCGTCAGAGAACAACAACAGCAGGAGCAACAGCAGGGGCAAGAGCAATGAAAAATTCGAAATTCGAATTTCGAAGCGCGAAACTAAACGATGAAGGATGGATGATGGGCGATGGACGCTTGTTCGTCGTCCCTCTTCTATCGTCCCTCGTACAATTAAGGTCACTGCTACTCTTATGCTCTTGTGCTCTAATACATTTGGCCGCAGGCTGTCAAAACGCTAACAAGGAACCACCGTTGCCTGTGCAAATTAAGCAGCTAAAGGAGGAAAATACAAAGCTAACGCGCCAAGTCGAAGTGTCCGCAAGCGAAAACAAGCAACTAAAAAAACAGATACAGGTCCTCTCAAACTTGCCCGAGCAGGCCAGGGCTGAAAATCTCTATCGGCTACAAAGAATGGAGGTTACCCGATATACCAACTTTTACGACAAAGATGAAGACGGCCAAAAAGAAAAGCTGATTGTCTACATCCAGCCGATCGACGAAGAAGGTGACATAGTAAAGGCGACCGGGGCGGTGGATGTCCAGCTCTGGGACCTGAACAAAGAGGCGGACAAGGCCCTGCTCGGCCAATGGCATGTAGCACCCTCTGAGCTAAAGAAGCTCTGGTTTGCCACTTTGATAACCATTAATTACAGACTCACTTTCGATGTAGCCGGCAAAATAGACGATTTCGACAAACCTCTGACGGTCAAGGTTACCTTCACCGATTACCTGAGCGGCAAAGTCTTCGAAGAGCAAAAGGTAATCAAGCCGCAATCAAGCTGAAATTTTGGATTTTCTCCCAATCCACCGTTGCCATTCAATTATCTCTTGCAGACACAAGACGGCTTTATAAAATACAGTTATGTCTGAATTGCTCAATAGGATAATCTGCGGGGATTGTATAGAGATTTTGGGTGAGGTCGCTGAGCCTTTCGCGGACCTTATCTTTGCCGACCCGCCATTTAACATCGGCTACAAATACGACAAATACTACGACAAGGTCAAAAAGAAAAACTACATCGCCTGGACGAAAGACTGGATGAGCGTCTGCAAAAAAGTTCTGAAACCGCATGGCTCATTCTACGTAGCCATAGGCGATGAATATGCCGCGAACGTAAAAATCATAGCTGACGACCTGGGCCTTATTATGCGCAACTGGATAATATGGCATTATACCTTCGGCCAGCAAACGAAAAACAAATTCGCACGGGCGCACACTCACATCTTTTACTTTGTGAAGGACAAAAACAAATTCACATTCAATGATTACACTGTACGGGTTCCCTCCGACAGGCAGTTGATTTATAACGACAGACGTGCTAATCCAAAAGGCAAAATGCCTAACGATGTCTGGGACGAATTCCCCCGCGTGTGCGGCACATTCAAAGAACGCCAGGGCTGGCACCCGTGCCAGATGCCTGAAAGCCTGCTAAGGCGAATAATCGTCGTCAGTTCAAACGCCGGCGATTGCGTGCTCGACCCTTTCAGCGGCTCTGGAACCACAGCGGCAGTATCGTTTCAATTAGGCAGAAACTATGTCGGCGTGGAAATCTCCGAAAAATATGTTGAGAATTCAAACGAACGTCTGGCCCAACTGAAAAGGCGGCCTTCCGGCAATTTGTTCCTTGACTGGGCTGAGCTGGATGAGCTGAGGAGGCTTTGTGATGATATAAAAATCCCGATAAAAGAAATCACCGCTGACAAAAAACTCTTGAGGCAGTTTACGAATCAATTTGTAGTGCGAATGAACAGCCAGAAGCGATATAGCACAGAACAGATAATGACGGCTCTAAAGGATTTAGCCGATTGAAAAAAGATAAAAGACAGAATAAGGAAGACAGAAGACAGGAGACAGAAGACAGAAGACAGGAGACAGAAGACAGAAGTAAAAAAACTGTTCTTTGTTCTCTATCCTCTATCTTTTGTCCTCTGTCCTCTGTCGTCTGTCCTCTATCATTTGCTGCCAGTGGGGTAATGCTGACGGTGATTCAGCCGCCTATTAGCTGGGCAGCGCTGGCGTGGGGAGCGTTAGTACCTTTCATTCTTGCCTGCTCGCCGGCTGCAAAACCTAAAACCTTGGCGCTTACCTCCTATGTAATTTCACTTTGTTACTGGCTCGGCAATCTATACTGGATATACCCTGTAACGGTGTTAGGCTGGGCTGCATTCTGCCTGTATATAGCTTTGCTCTGGCCGATTCTGGTGCTGTGTTTGCGCTACTGCCGGGGGACGCCGCGAAGCGGCAACCCAATTAAAAAAATACCATTGTTTTTAGCTGTTCCGATACTTGTTGTCGGTGCCGAGCGCCTGCAGGGCCTTTTCTTAGGCGGTTTCTTCTGGCGGTTTTTGGCCCACAGCCAGTATCGGAATATCACGCTCATCCAGATAGCCGACATATTTGGTGCCGGTGGAGTTTCGTTTCTGGTAGCGATGGTCAACGGCTTGCTCGCGGAGTTGATGCTCGATGCTTCCGCCTTCGCCGAAGCTACGGCGGACAAGCGATGCTCGATACTCGATACTCGATGCTCGATACTCGATACTCGACTCTGGAAGAGTATTTTCAAAATGAGCAATCTTCTAAAAACGGCCGTCGTATGTGCCGCCGTGGTAGCTGCCGTTGTTTACGGGCGATGGAGGATAAGTCAGGAAGACCAATTTGTTCTGTCAGGTCCGGTAGTAGCCTCATTGCAGTCGAACGTTCCTCAGTCGGTCAAGAGGACGTTTCAGGCTGGGGGCAAGATATTTGATGGGCTGATGGAGCAAAGTAAAGCAGCCGCACAGGCCGGCGCCGAGCTAATCGTCTGGCCTGAAACGATGGTGCAGGCGATATTGGATACGAGTATATGGCCGTTTTTGGTCTCTTCGGACAATGACAGGGCCCTTGACAAAGCACTCAGCGACCATTCAAAACAAACCGCCTTTGTGCTGGTAGGGGCCTATGGAGCCAGCATACAACAGACGAAGGATACAAGTGTTTCTTTGGCTAAGCATAACTCGGCATTTCTCTACCGTCCTGACGGTCTAAGGGATGACAGCCGGTACGACAAAATCCATCTCGTACCGTTTGGCGAATTTTTGCCGTTCAAGAAAAAATGGCCGTGGCTTTATAATTTTTTGATGAAATTTACGCCTTACAATTACGATTATTCACTCGATGCAGGCAGCCAGTACACTGTTTTTGAAATGACCAGCGATGAAGCTCAAAACTTAAAGCTCAAAACTCAAAACTACAAATTCGGCGTGATGATTTGTTATGAGGATACCATTCCTGCAATTGCCCGGAGATTTTCTTTAGAAAGACCCCACGTAAAACGTGGGGCTAAATATTTAGCCCTGCCTTTCGGGCGGGGATTACAAAAACGCGTTGATTGGCTTATAAATATAAGTAACGATGGATGGTTTGTCCGATTTAGAGATGGAGATGTCCTATCCAGCGCGGAGCTTGCTCAGCACACAGCTATTTGCGCCTTTCGAGCGGTCGAGAATAGACTTGCCGTCCTGCGGAGCGTTAATACCGGCATAAGCTGTCTGATTGACAGCTTCGGACGTGTAAAAGATGGATTTCGGGACGGCACTTTGCCACATAAGGCTATGGCCCGGACGGCCATGACTGGATGGTTCGCCGACAGAATGCCGATAGATAAAAGGACGAGCCTTTTTAGCAAATACGGCCAATGGCTGGATTTTTGTTGTGAATTTTGTTTTATTTTGCTCATAATAGTAATGCTCTGGGAAAAACTTTTTAGAATTAAAAAATGCGAAATTCGTTTGCCAGGGAAGTCAAATGGAAAGCACATCAGGAAAAGCTAAAACGCAAAAGTGCAAAAAAATAATTATTTTTATTTTTTATGCTTTATTTTTTGCTTCGTTAACGGTGATGACCTGCGGATGCGATGGAGCGTCGCAGAGGGCTTTTGGCAGTTTCAATCTTACCGACATGTACGAACCCAAGACGGATGCTGACCCCCTATCGGAAGCATACCAAATTGTCTGGAGCGGGTTGGCCGACATCAATCCGCTGGTCAAGGTTAATGCTATCGAAGTTGTCGCAACGACCGGACAGACCAGACTGATGCCTAACGTAGAGCGGTTGCTCAGAGATGAATCGGCGCCGGTCAGATTCGCAGCGGCTTTAGCTGTGGGAGATTTAAGGTACTCTCTTGCGACAAAATCGGCAGGACAATTGTTGGAGGATGAAGATGAAAATGTCATAATTGCCGCTGCCTACGCGATGACCAGACTTGGATTTCGCGAATATTCTGAGGTTTTTCGCGTTGCGATAGACAGCAATGACCAGACCGTTAGAGCCAACGCCGCCTTTCTGTTGGGCAAGAGCGGCGATAAAAACGCATTAAAGCTCTTGGATACGGCCATGCGAAGCAAAGATTCCGACGATAAGGTCGTATTTACGGCAGCGGAAGCGATGGCAAGACTCGGTGACCAGCGGATATATCCGAAGCTCTGGACAATGCTGATAAGCGCTTACGCCGACGTCAGAGTAACCGGAATAAGGGCAATGGGCATGTTGGGAACACCGGAGGCCAGAGATGCCCTGATTACGATGCTCGATGACGATGTCGTTGAGGTTCGTCTGGCCGCGGCAGAGCAGCTCGGTATGCTCAAAGACCCAACCGGCGAACGGGAAGTCCGCGATGTTTTTGAGAAAAATCTTACCGGCGGAATGGATAAATTGGCCTGCGAGCGTGTTAATGTTCTCACCGCGCTGGCAATAGGTCAGATTGGCACGCCATCACTTGTAAAATTCTTGCCGCAGTTTTTGAAAAATGAGTCGAAATTTGTCCGTATCGCCGCCGCAAAGGCCGTTTTTCAGTGTACAGTGAAATAATTGACCCATAAAATAATATATTATCGGGCTTGACATCGCCTGTCTTTCATCATCCATTCTAATTTAGGCTATTTGCCAAAAATAACTTGACCTTTCCTGGCTTTACGCGTAAAATTGTAAAGTGAACATATAACATCCTGGCTTGGGACTGTATTTTGCGACGCCGTGCCAATGCAGATTAATGTTCGAGCCTGATTAGTGCGGGGCAAAATGCAGACTTTCCGAAGCCCTTAAATCTTGTTATAGGACGCTCTATCGTGAGGTAACCGGCGGCAGTGAAAAGAAAGTAAAAATTTAGTGATGAAAGGAGCATGTTTTGAGCACGCTTACAAAGGTCTTAATAGTCCTGATGACAATATCAGCGATTTTTCTCTGCGGCATTGTCGTAACTTACGTCGCAAACGCTGAAAACTACAGACTAAAATATGCTGACCTTAACAACCGTGAAAGAGCTACAAGGGAGAAGGAGAGAAATGTCACAGAGCAGTTAAACAAAACAATTGAGCAGGCTGACCAGCAGAAAAAAGTGCTGAGTGGTGAAATTGCCCTACTCAGACAAGAGGTTGACAGCTTAAAAGCCGACCTTGCCGAAGCCCTGAGACAAAAAGACGATGCGCTTCGAAGAGTAAATAACTGGGCCGCTATAGTGATGGATTTCTCCAAGACTACCGACAAGCAAAGGCAGTTGTTGGAAGATACCCACGCTGAGCTAAAGACAATGCAGGCTGAGCTAATCAAGGAACAGAGAGAGCATAAAGAAACCACAGCCGCTCTTGTAGAGAAGATGTCGATAGTGGCCCAGTTGGAGGAAAAAACAAAACGGCTGCTCGAAGAAAAAACTGAATTGCAAAGCAGGGCGGAGCAGTTTTTGCAGCAATTTGGCAAAGCTGTCGCCACTGCCGTGCCGGTTACGCCAGTAAAAGAAAAAGCCCAAGTCGCCGCTGTCACCACGGACATCGCCTTGAAGGGATTGGTAAGCGAGGTCGATTTGAAAAATTCTTTGGCTCAAATATCTATCGGCTCGGCAGATGGCGTCAAGGCAGGCATGAGATTCCATGTTGTTCGCGGCGATGAGTTTATTTGTGATATTCTCATCTTCGATGTTGAAGCTGAAACAGCGGTCGGCGTTCTGGAACTTATGGAAGCTACGCAACTGCAGCCGAGGGCGGGCGACAATATATCTACTAATTTATAACGTTTATACTAATAGCGTATAGCTGTTGCTGCAAGCGGCTATTTTCTGTGAGGTTGATATATGAGTCCTGACGGACCGATTCGCGGTAAAAAGATAAGCGTACCTGATAACGTTTATACTGTTATTCTTGCGGTGGCGTTTTGCGTCGTCCTGGCTACGGTGGCACTGGTTGTCTATAAATGCTATGACCAGTACGGCACAATCTTCAAAATACCATGACAAATTCGCTATTGACAATACCGCTCTTTGTTATATAAAAATATCCTGTAGGAAATTGTAAATTCCGCAAAGTGGAAATCGTGAAAGGAGTCGAAAGTGCTGCTGGACACAGTCTTAGGTTGGTTCAGTATGGATATGGGCATCGACCTTGGTACGTGCACCACGCTGGTTTGTGTCCGAGACAAAGGTATAGTCCTCAATGAACCCTCCGTAGTTGCCGTTCGAAAAGGAACCAACATCGTTCTGAACAATGGTGAAGCTGTGGGTCTGGTTGCGCACGAGATGCTCGGCAAGACGCCCGGCTCGATAAGTGCGATAAGGCCCCTGCGAGACGGGGTAATCAGCGACTTCGAAATCACCGAGGCGATGCTGGGCTATTTTATCAGGAAGGTGCACGGGCGAGGGGGACTTGTAAGGCCGCGAGTCGTAATCGCTGTGCCAAGCGGGATAACTGCTGTTGAACGCCGAGCCGTCATAGACAGCGCCGAACGAGCAGGCGCACGCAAGGTCTATCTGGTCGACGAACCGATGGCTGCAGGAATCGGGGCGGGACTGCCGATTACAAATCCCACCGCTTCGATGATTGTCGATATCGGCGGAGGAACCACCGAGGTTGCAATAATGAGTCTGGCCGACATCGCTACCTCCCAGTCAATCCGCGTCGCCGGCGACGATATGGATGAGGCGGTCATCAATCATCTCAAGAAAACTTACAACCTGCTCATCGGCGAGGCAAGGGCAGAAAAAGTCAAGATACAAATCGGCTCTGCAGCACCACTGCAGGAGGAATTGACGATGGAGATAGCCGGCAGAGATACCGTCTCGGGCCTGCCGAGAAAAATCGTTATAACAAGCGAGGAAATCCGTGAAGCCCTCCGCGACCCCATCGCCACAATCATTGATACGGTTACGACAACGCTGGAAAAGGCAGAGCCGGAGTTGGCTGCCGATTTGATTGACAACGGTGTACACCTCTGCGGTGGCGGGGCACTGCTGCGGGGAATGGATACTGTGCTGACAAACGCAACCGGTTTGAGGGTCGAAGTAGTCGACGACCCGCTAAGCTGCGTAGCTCGTGGGACCAGCGTCTATCTGGAAAATCTGGAGTTGTGGAAGGATACAATGGACCATAACGAATACGGATGGGAATGATTCGTTGGTCTTGAATCCCCGATAGCCAGTCGCCCGTCCTCTGCGGTCCCGGGTGTCGGGACGCAGGACCGCAGCGGCGAAACACGAGTCACAAACCACGATAATGGCAAGGAAGCAAATCAGACTGTGGGCTCCCAAACGCAATAGAACCAGTTTGGGGTCCCTCTCCAGACGAATGTTATTTACCTGGTTTATGCTGGCCGCTTTTATTCTCCTTTTTGCCCCACAAAGCCTGACAAATAAATTCCAGTTCGCTTTTGTTCGGATTTTTCGCTGGCCATTGAGCATCGGCAGAAACATTTCCATTCTGGCGCGTACGTACCAGCCGCCTGCAGATGTAGTCAGCCGCAGCGAGTTCAACAAGCTCCAAAACCTTCTCAATGATGTTATAGCGCAGCGGGATCAAGAGCACAGAGAGGTTGAAAGGTTGTCCGGACTGCGCAAAAGATTCCCCCTGGAAGGTGCGAGTCTGCTCTCGGCCGGCGTAATTACAGCCACCATCGACAAATTGCGCAGCGAGCTTATCATCGACCGTGGCGAGAAAGACGGGCTGGCCAAGGACCAATTCGTCCTGGCGGACAATAGCATCATCGGAACTATTTCACACGTCGATTCTCGCACAGCAAGGGTCAGGTTGTTCACAGACTCCGAGTCCAATATGGCGGTGAGGATAGGAAAATTAAATATTGAGAGGATAATGAAGGGTAGCGGCGACAACTTAGCCAAAGTAGAGATGATAAAAGACAAGGTTAAAATTGGCAGCGAGATTATGGCCGGCAAAAAGCCTGGGTTCCTTGATACCCCTATGATTGTAGGAAGGGTGGCTCGATGCGAGAGAAATGCCCAAAGCCCCTTGCTTTGGGATATAACGGTCGAACCCGTTTGCGATATGGAAAAACTAAACGGCGTAACGGTGATAGTAATGAACCCGTGATTCGTACGAAAGACAGCGAGTTTGTGATATTGATACTCCGATGTGCTCTGTTGAAAACCGATGAAATTGTCATTTCGAGCGAAGGCGACAAAGTCGCCGGAGTCGAGAAATCTATAAAAAACAGATTTCTCCGCTTCGTTAGTCCCGATTTGTCGGGACTCACTACGGTCGAAATGACATCTTTTCAACAGAGCAACTCCGATGATAAATAGTCAATAATCAATAGGCAATAGTAAATAGTAGATACTCATGCGATGGTTGCGGTTTGCTGTTTTGACCTGTTTAGTTACGGTGCTGCAGGCCAGCCTGTTAGCGGATTTGAATATCAAGCCTGATTTGCTATTGATACTCATGGTATTTTTTGCCATTTACAGCAATACCTCCAGTGCCGTCATAACATCCTTCACGATAGGTTTTGCGGCGGACATTATTATGGTCGGTTCTGCGATGGGCCCACAAATGATTAGCTTTGGTCTTTTCGGCACGGCTCTTTCCTACCTGCACCGTGTCATCACTATTAGAAAGATGCCTTACCAGGCGCTTGCGATATTCGTTACTGCGCTTCTGGCGGGGCTGCTGGCCCATTTCTTGGGTTATCTCAGGAGTGAGCCGACGCCGCCAAATATATATGTCGTCCTTTTCTGGACATCTCTGTTATCGGGTTTGGTGGGGCCGTTTTTGTTTTTGCCGTCAGCTTGGTGGATGCGTATAAAAATAGACCGCTCCCGCCGGTAGTGAATTCGTACGTACAGAGCTGCGACCCTTCAGAGCCGCGACCGTAAAGGAGCGGTAACTGTCCTTACGATTATACTGTGTCTTATTACTTACTGCGGACGCAGTCAATTTTTTATGATTGATATAATAAAGAGCCGAATAAATATATGCGCTTTGCGAACTGTTATTGGGATATCAGAAGAACAGGGTATCAGGGTGTAGGTTATCAGGATATCAGGTTGGATATTCAACAGAGCGGAGACCGTGAGAAAGAGAGCAATCATCTCTTGATTGATTAACAATAGACCTGTCCCCCTTGCCTTCTGCTGAAGGCAGAAAAGGGGGCACTTAATTTTTTGTAATTGATATAAGACGCAATGTACGATAGGCGAATCAAAATTTTTATAATCGTAAGTGCGTTGCTTCTGGCGGTTTGTCTTTTCCGTCTGGCGCAAATGCAGATGCTGCCTGGCTCATCGGTCCAGGATGATATCTCAGAATTGACAAAGGGCCTGTCCCTGCAGCTTAAGACCGTCAGAGGCAGAATACTCGACAGAACAGGCAAAGTATTGGCCGCCGATGAACCGCAATTCTGGGTGCATATAAATTACGAATTGAGCTCTTTTTTGGATGAACGCGTCCAGGAGGGCATACTCCTAAAAGCCGCCAAAAAACCGGAACCACGCATTGTGGTACCCAAAGCGGGGGAAGAAATCCGAGCTAAGCTGGAGGATTTGCAGCAGATAATTGAAAAATGTGCGCAATTCAAGTCCGTTGGACCTTCGAAAATAAGGGACGAGATACAAAAAATAAACGACTTTGTTTGGGACCGGCGAATGTTCCAAGCGTGGCGAAGAAGTTTCCCGGATTCTGAGGTTCTTCTTAAGAAATATGACAGCATAGACAGCATCCGCGTCTCTGAAGCAATAGTCGACTTCGAAGAAAAACAGCCGGACCCAATCAAACGGCTTCAACTTGTCAATGCAGTTGATATCGAAGAGATGCACAAATATTGGCCCCTGCTGGAGTTGAAAACTGATAATGATGTCTTTGCTGCACAACTGGAATTTTTGAACGTCGATGGCCTCCAGATTCTGCCGAAACAGCAGAGGAGTTATCCGTATGGTACGGTTGCCGCCCAGACCATAGGCTGGGTCGGGCCGGCCACTCAACAACAAGATAAAGAGCTTTTTGCCAACGACAGACTATTAAGCTACGTGGGCGGTGAGCTATGCGGACGGGAGGACGGCGTTGAGTATGTTTGCGAGACCGTCCTTCGTGGCAGACGAGGTGAGCTCGTTCAGGACATAGACCAGCAGGTAATAAGCCGAACCGAAACCCGGTTCGGCAGAGACGTTTCGCTGACGCTGGACATCGAGCTTCAGCAGAGAATCGAAAGCTATCTGGCCCACTACAAGCACGACCCGAGTTGTGGACCTGGGATGGCAGCAGTTGTCATTGACGTTGGCAGCGGTGATATCCTCGCACTGGTTTCGATGCCGGTCTTTGATTTGAACGGTGCCAGGTACGACTACGGCCGTCTCATTAACGACCCTGGCCAGCCGATGATAAATCGAGCGATAAATAAGCAGTATCCGCCCGGCTCATCCGTAAAGCCGTTGATTCTTATTGCCGGCATGGAAAGCGGGAAAATCACACCGGATGAGATTATAAGCTGTCCGGCCCAAAAGTCGCCGAGGGGCTGGCCGAGCTGCTGGATATACAACAGATATAATATGGGCCACGATAGTAAGTGGCAAGACAGCGGCGGCAATAGCACCCACAACGCCATTAAGGGAAGCTGTAACATTTATTTTTCCCGACTTGCAGACAGAATCGACCCTTCGTTTCTGCAGCAATGGCTTTTTAAGTTCGGCTACGGCCGTCGTATTAACCTCCTGTCGCCTGTCATACGTGAGGAATCGACCGACGCCGCCTTGCAGGATTCCAACGCCATAAGCAATACGGCGGACGCGATACGGGATTTAAGGCAGGCGATTGGAGTAATCTCGAGCAGTATTCCAGAAGACGAGGTTTCAGAATTTGAGCGGTTGCCGCCGCTCAAAGAGGGCGAGAGACGATTTTTCGGTATAGGCCAGGGCAATCTGCGTGTTACGCCGCTGCAGGTTGCAAACGCAATGGCCGCTATCGCCCGCGGCGGATTCTATGAGCACCCGCGGTTGTTCTTAGATGGTTCACAAGAACCTGCGAGCATAACCGAATCGACCAGCGAGCATCGAGCATCGAGCATCGAGAATCGAGAATCGAGAATCGAGCATCGAGAATCGAGAATCTATCTTAACATCACACCATGGACCTTGGCCGTTATCTTCGATGGTATGAGTGCTGTTGTTAATGAGCCTGGCGGAACAGCTTACGCAGAATTTGCACCTGTCCTTGCCAATCTTGCCAGGCAGGGCACAAAGGTATATGGTAAGACCGGCTCGACCGAGGCTCCGGAAAACGCGTGGTTTGCCGGCTTTGCAACCGACAGCGCGGGTAGAAGTATTGCGATTGCCGTTGTCGTCGAAGGCGGCCAGCACGGCTCGAGCGATGCTGCGCCTTTAGCCCGCGACATCATTCAGTTCTGCATCGACGCCGGATATGTAGGACGGACGCCGAGGTAGTTGAGGGTTTTTTCAATAATTTCGGCTGCCACCGGAGCGGCTACAACACCACCGGTATAGCCTTTGCCGAGTCTCTTGTTCGGCTTGTAAATTGAAACCAAGACTAATATCGCCGGGTCCTCCGCCGGGGCACCAGCTATAAAAGAAGCAACGTAGTCGCTGTCCGAGTAACCTCGCTCGTTGCTTTTTGCGATATTAGCTGTTCCGGTTTTGCCGAACACCTGCCATTTTTCGAGCTTGGCTCTTTCGCCGGTTCCCTCATTAACCACGCCGACCAGAGCATCGGTAACAAGCCACTTAGCAACTTCCGGCTTTATGATGTAACTGAATTTAGATACTCGGTCCTCCATTGCGGGTTTTTGGGCATCGACGATTGAGCCGTTAGCATCGACGATTGCCTCGACCAGATACGGCCGAACCGCTCTGCCGCCGTTTGCAAGTATGCAGAAAGCACGAACTAATTGGAGCGCCGTTACCGTGATTTCCTGCCCGAAAGGTATTCGAGTAACGCTGTAACCTGTCCACTTGTGCACAGGCTGTAATTGTCCGTCGGCCTCGCCCGGCAGGCCGAGGCCAACCTTTTTGGCAAAGCCGAAATGCTTGAGGCCATTATAAAGTCTGTCTTTGCCTAATCTCTGCCCGATTTTGGCCATTCCTATATTGCTGGATTCAACCAGAATCTCGCGCAAGGTTAAATCGCCGAAGCCTCTGCGATATTCACCGATACGTCCGAAACCCTTGCCATGATAGCTGCCGTTCTCGCAGAATATCTTCTCGTTCGTGTTCACGACGCCGGCGTCGAGTGCAATTGCAGCCACGATGGGTTTTATAATACTGCCGGGCTCGAACTCGTCGGTTATGGCTCGATTGCGGAAGTTATCCGGGTTTGTCGACCTGGCCTGGCGGGGGTCAAAATCCGGCAGCGAAACCAGAGCCAGAATCGCCCCCGTTTTCGGCTCAACGACGATTGCCGAAGCCGACTCGGCTTCGTAGCTTTTGTATTGCCTTAAAAGCTCGTCACGTGCAAACTGCTGAATGGTCGCATCGAGGGTCAAAATAATCCCGGCACCATTAATGCAATTGCGGATTTCGGATTTCGGATTTCTAATTTCCGAAATAGGTCTTCGTCGCACATCGGCAAAAAATATATTCTCTCCGCCCGAACCGCTGAGCTGCCGGTCGTACTGCAGCTCAATACCGGCTAATCCCCGATTGTCCAGACTTGTAAAACCGACGGCGTGGGCGGCCAGCCGACCCATCGGATAATATCTTTGCCAGTCGGAATCGACGCCTACGGCGTTGGAAATTCTGCGCGCTGCTTCACACTCGTTCGCTTCGGCACCGGCTTTGATTTTTACATAACCGGCGTTCTTACTCTCTAAGATAAGTTTGCAGATTTCGTGTGCGCCCATATCCACAATCGCGGCAAGCGCGGTCGATGTGCTCTTGGGGTCTTTTATAATACGAGGTTCAGCCGTGATTGTCTGGATTCTATTGCTTGCAGCAAGCACCCTTCCCCGGCGGTCCAGAATCACACCCCGCTGAGGTCTTTGAAGAATTCGTCCTTGCTGCTGTTTGAGGCAGGCTTCGACATAATGGTCGCCCTTGACAAACTGCAGATAAAAACACCGCACTGCCAGTGCAAGAAATGCTACAATCAGAAGCAACGAGAAAAAAATCGTAGTTCGTACGTTTTTCTCATTGACCGGTTTAAATTTACTGTTGACTATTGCCATTGTTGAGACGCTGTGAAATCGCAGCGGGGTTTATTAAACTTTCCAGCATTAGCTGCTTTGTGGCGAGCTGTTGTTTTAAGCGGCTTTGTTCGCCCCTGTACGTGCAGAACTTATAGAAAATGTGATTGTTGGCGCTACGCAGATAGACAGCAAAAATCAAAATAGCCGTAAAATAAAAAACAACAAAAGCAAAACGAAATTGGAACCTCATAATTTTTGGTATTGTTTAGCACTACAGCGCAACTTATGCTTAAAAAATGCTTTTAAGACAGTAAAATCAAAGATTAAAAATCAAAATGTAAAACCACAAATCAAAATTCAAAAAGTTCTATTCCCGAACTAAAAAAACCAGCAGATATACCATAAAACAGGAGTATGGATTTTCCGGTGAATATGCTCAATTGTTGACATCTTTGATTTTTGCATTGTATTTTTGATATTTACTTTTTGATTTTTAATATAAGTCCGTTTATATCAAGATATTATCTTAACTACCCAATGTATAACCTGCGCTGTAGTATTAGTACTACTACGCTATTTGACAAGGACTTTATATGTATTAGAAATTCGAAGCACGAAATTCGAAATCCTAAACAAATTCAAAACTTGTCTGACGACAGTCAAGATTCAAAGCACAAATGACCAAAACTAAAAAAGTCTGTTTTGAATATTCGAATTTTGGTCATTGGGATTCGTTTAGGATTTAGATATTCGAAATTCGGATTTCCTATCAGCCATTCTTATCGAGCCGGCAATCTCAAACGCATCCCGACGGCAAGAGTATTCTCGTCCTCCAAAATATCATCGTTTAGTTTGATTAACTCTTTGTAGCGGCTTCCGTCGCCAAGGCGCTGGGCTGCGATTTGCCATAAGCTGTCACCTTCCCGTACGACGTACTGCCTGCTCTGCTGGGCTTTGTTTGCCTTAGACTGGTCGGCCGAAAGCCATCTCTTACCGATAGATTCAACCTTCTCAAATACTGTCTCTGGTAATACGCTCTCGATTTTGTCATTATCCGGCGTGGAAGTCAGCGGTGGTATAGTAAGCTTTTGCCCGACATAAATTTCATCGGGCGACTTCAACAGCTCGCGATTGGCCTGGAATATCCGCATGACGTTTATTTTTCTGTTGCCTTCCTGGGCACCATAACACTTTTGGGCTATAGCAGCCAGGTTGTCACCTTCGGCAACGACATATATCTTTGGTAAGGCTGGCATGGCCGCTTCGGGTTTCTCGGCTTCGGATTTATCATCGGCAATTGGCACCGAAGCAGCCCCCTCGGGCTGGTCATCTGTGGTTTTCACGAACGGCTCATCTTTTTTCGCAACCGAAGCTCTCTCCGGCAGCGGTATTTCGAATCGAATATCCTGCTCTTTCTCCGCGGGCCTCTGAACTTCATCAGGGAGCTCTTTTGTGGCCTGCTTTGCCCGATTGAAAACTTCCTGGGCTTTACGTTCCTTGTCACCGATACCGGGCGATTGGTCTTGCTGACTGACCAGGGTAGTGGTCAGCTCATTATTGCTTGTGTCGCCGCGAAAACGCGGCAGGCCGTTGATTATAAACGCAATTATAAATATAAAGACCAAACCTAACAGTAATCCAACCTTAGCGTCCGATGTCATAACGAAACTCCATTATCATTTTTATTATCGCCTCTTATGTGAGGCGTATTGTGTTAGTTTTACGCGGTTATCCAATTCGCGGGACGAGATTATCGTTTTTGTGCGATTCTTAATTTTGCGCTTCTCGCTCGCTGATTTTCAGCAATCTCCTGCCGCGTCGGCACAATCGGTTTTTTCGTGATAATCCTGTAAATGTTCTCCTTCTCATTCTGCTTAAAGTTGTTTTTAACCAATCTATCTTCCAGGCTGTGGAAGCTAATGACCGCTATATAACCGTTTTTTTTCAGAAGCTGCGGTGCCGAAGCGAGCAGTTTCTCCAGATTCTCCAGCTCGTTATTGACCGCAATCCTCAGGGCTTGAAAAGTCCTGGTTGCGGGGTGTATCTTACTTTTTCGGCTACGCCCGGTCCTGCCAAGCGCCTTGCAGACTATCTCTACCAGTTGGCCGGTTGTTGTTATCGGCTCACTTCTGCGATGCCGAACTATGAACCGGGCAATCCGCCGTGAGGCTCTCTCCTGGCCGAACTTGTAAATCATGTCTGCCAGGGATTTTTCGCCTGCATTATTCACTATATCGGCAGCAGTGGTCTTTAATCTTTCGTCAATTCTCATATCAAGCGGCATATTTGTCTGGAAACTTAGCCCAAATCTCACATCCGCTAACTGTGCCGAGCAGAGGCCCAGATCTGCCAATATAAAATCAACTTTATCTATACCCTGTTTGTGGACCTCCTGGCTGATTTGAGAAAAATTGCACCGTTGCAGGATAACCTTGCAGGCGAGTTGTTTTAATCTGAAATGGGCCCTTCGGATAGCTTCCTTGTCAAGGTCGAGACCGATGATGACCGCCTCAGGGCCCAAAGTTTTTCCGAACAGAAAGCTGTGACCTCCCTGTCCTATGGTCGCATCGACCATCACCGCATCCGTCGGCAAGCTTATCTGCTCGGCTAACGTCTTGGCAAGAACAGGAATATGCTCTACTGTCGAACCATTCACTTCTATCGTCCCGCGCCTCGATACATCGCGACTTGGCGCAATACTCAATACGCGCGACGCATTACGAGTTAACCTATAGCTACCGTGTTTTTCTGACTTCGAAGCTTCTTGACAGCGGGCGAAAATGTAACCCTGGAAAAAGCCTTGTCGTGTTTTTTCAAGCGTTTCAGCCTTTCACCGAGAATTGCCAGCGATGCAAACGTTTGTTCGTCGACGTCTCTTTCACCAGTGAGACTTTCGGCTACAATTCGACAATGGTTCGAACCCGTCTCAATCATTCTGCCTCCATTTTTTTTCATTCCCGTAAGCGGGAATCTATCCTGTGTATCGTCATTTGCCTCGATTCCCACCGGAGCAGGAGTTACATAGCAACTTTTATTCCATTGTGAGCTTAAAGTTCCTCGTTCTGCTTCTGCAGGACAGTCTGCCGTGCCTGCGACATCTGTTTCTGATACTGAGCCATATGGTCTGAGAGATATTGTTCCCAGTTTTCGCTGTTCCACAGCTCGATATGGTCTCTGACGCCGATAAGGGTAATTTGGTCTTTTAATCCCGCTCTTTTTCGCAGCTTTTCGTTCAGGAGCAATCGTCCCTGGCCGTCCAGTTCCACCTTGCCGGTCAGAGCAAAGCTTATTCGCTCGAACGCCACAGCCTCGTCGGGTGCCGTAGTCCCAGGAGCAATGGAGAGGGCTATTTGCTCGAAATACTTTTCCGGATACAAGCAAAGGATGCCGTTGGCGCCGAGGACGAGATAGAAATTGCTGCCGTGCTCATCGGCGTCAATCTGGCTTCGCAGCTTATTTGAAATCAGGACTCTGTTTTTACCATCAACAACGTGTTGATATTCACCTGTTAATAAAAGCATGGCATTCATCCCACTCGATAAATTTAATGTGGGAGATTCTACCACTTCTTACCACAAAGTCAACAAACAAAAACACTTTTTTTTGGAATTTTCGCAAAATTTTATTATAGGACTTGATTAAAATGACCTAACTCGAATTTTTCAAAGCCACAGAGGGCAAAGAGAATCAATTTTTTTAATTAGCCACAGAGGGCAAAGAGAATCAATTTTTTTAATTAGCCACAGAGGACACAGAGAATACAGAGAATGAATTTTTATTAGCCACAGAGGCCACAGAGAACACAGAGAATTAATTTTTATTAGCCACAAAGAGCACAGAGAACACAGAGAATTAAGTTGTTTTTATTAAAGAACTTACGAAATTCGACATAATTTTAGCCGTCTTTCCAAAAACAATAGTTTAATTTTTGGCTATGCACGTTACCTCTTAAGTAATAAAAAGTTAATTCGCATTTTCATAAAACTCATGAAATATATGCTAATTCCTGCAGTTAAAAGTGCTTACAAAAACCCCTCCTTGACCTGATTGAGCAGTTGACAGCTAAATATTTACCCCCAGTGTTCATTGTGTGGGTTTGTCATTATATTTAACCCCGGGTTTTCCCAAGAGTTTTTCCCCCGCAATTTATTGCGCGTTTATTTACCCCCCGGTGTGGTAAAGAGTCCCTATTTATTACCGCTGGCAAGATTCTGATTTATGCGCTCATAAATAATACTCGACTTGCGTTTTTCGCCGAGTGTACCGACTTTAATAGTAAGGATTGCACCGCCATCTTCTTTCGGCTTAATACTTATCGAAATTTTTTTACCATCGGCGCCTTTGGCGACGACTCTGGCATAGAAGGCGTCCTTTGCCTTTTCAGTTACATTAATCTCCAGCTCGTCGAGGGCTTTTAATGTCGCATTATACACACTGGCCATATCTTGGCTGCTCACTGCGTAGAGTCTGGTGCCGGAATAAACGCCTGCGTCAGGGCTGATGATTGCTGGTGCACAGCTACAAACGCCCAGCACGAAACTGACAACCGCCAATACCACTGGGATGTGTCTAAATATCATTTGTTTTTTCTCCGAAAAGATTTCCGATTTTGTAACTATTGTCTGGTGTTCTTAACTTGCTGTTAAAGAAAAATAGGGTTACCTATTTTCTCTCTTCTTTAGCCGGCACAAGCCATCTGAAAGCCCAATCCAATCAGCAAAACAGATTCCGCTAAGCCTCCGTCTGCTGTCTTCTTTCTCTTGCAGATACTCTGGTACCGTGATATCCTGATATCCTCTCTTCTGTCCTCTGTTTTTCTGTCTTCCTATGTGGTATACTAAAGCGGGTGATGGGAATTGAACCCACCTTGCCGGCTTGGAAGGCCGGTGCATTGCCGCTATGCTACACCCGCAATATTATTGATTATTGACTATTGATGAATTACAATTCGGTAATTGAATATAGGTATTTAACAGAAAATAGTCAATGGTAAATTAAAATGAATATAGCCGAAATAGCAGCAGCAGCCAAATCAGCCTCAATCCGGTTGGCAGTTGTAAAAACCGATGTAAAAAATAGCGCCCTGGCCCGGATAGCCGGAGCCCTGAAGCAACACAGCGCCGCAATAGTCTCAGCCAACAAAGAAGACTTAACCGCCGCCGAGAAGAACAATCTGGCTGCACCTTTACTGAAACGCTTGAAGTTTGACGAGGGCAAAATAGCTGATGTTTGTGCTGGTATCGAAAGCTTAATCAAACTCGACGACCCCGTAGGCAAAACAATCACCGCCACCGAGCTCGATGAGGGACTCGAACTTTATAAAGTCAGTTGTCCGATAGGCGTTATCGGCGTTGTTTTTGAATCCCGGCCGGATGCGCTTGTGCAAATCTCAACGCTCTGCTTGAAAAGCGGCAATTCGGTCCTGCTAAAAGGTGGAAGCGAAGCCGCCGGCACCAATAGAATCCTGACCGATGTCATTTCCAGAGCGAGCGAAAAAGTCGGACTGCCCAAAGGATGGATTCAGCTTTTAGAGACACGCCAGGACGTGGCCGAGATGTTAAGAATGGACACGGACATTGATTTGGTCATCCCCCGCGGCTCCAACGAATTCGTCCGGTATGTGATGGACAATACGAATGTCCCCGTCCTCGGACACGCCGAGGGTATATGCCACATTTATGTAGAAAGCGATGCCGATTTGGATATGGCGGTCAATATAACCGTCGATTCCAAGTGCCAGTACGTTGCGGTTTGCAACGCTGCTGAGACTCTTTTAGTAGATGGTAAAATTGCACCAGAATTTTTGCCTAAAATAAAAACCGCGCTTGAAAAAAGAAAAGTTGAGTTACGCGGCTGCTCAAGAACTTTAGAAATAATAGATATAAAGCCTGCTACAGAAAAGGACTGGTCAACAGAATATCTCGACTATATCCTGTCGATAAAAATCGTGGACGGACTGGACGAGGCGATAGAGCATATAAACAAATACGGGTCCGACCACACTGATAGTATTGTTACCGCCGACAGGGAAAAAGCTGCGAGGTTTATGGACCTGGTCGATTCTGCGAACGTATTTTGGAACTGCAGCACTCGTTTCAGCGACGGCTACCGCTACGGACTTGGTGCCGAAGTTGGTATCAGCACAAGTAAGATACACGCCCGCGGCCCGGTCGGCCTGGAGGGCCTTGTGATTTACAAATGGAAGCTGGTCGGCACCGGCCAGGTCGTTGCCGACTACACCGGCCCGAATGCAAAAAAATTCACGCATAGAAAAACAGTGATTGGTGATTGGTGAATAGTGATTGGTGGTTAGTGAATCGAACGAACCACGAGACACGAGCGACGAGAGACGAATTATGCGAGACTTTAGCAAAGCAAAACGAATAGTTGTAAAAATCGGAACGAATATTCTGACGAAAAATAGCGGCGTTGACACCGCCTACGTTCGACAAATAGCAGCTCAGATAAATTCTCTGCTTAAGACCGGCAGACAGGTCGTCATCGTTACCTCAGGCGCTATCGGTATGGGCAGAGGGCAGTTATCAGGGTATCAGGATGCCGGATTATCAGGGTATCAGGATACCGGGTTATCAGGTTATCAGGGTATCAGGTCATCAGGTAGCGTAAAAGATATAAAGATGCGACAGGCCTGTGCGGCGATTGGTCAGCCACTATTGATGGCTGAATATAGAAAGGCATTTGCCCAGTATGGCGTTACCGTCGCGCAGGTCTTACTGACCGCTGAGGTGCTAAACAACAGAAGAACCTATCTGAACCTTCGCAATTCCATCGAGACACTGCTCGAGTTGTCCGTAGTGCCCATCCTGAACGAGAACGATTCTGTCAGCACAGAAGAAATCGGTACAACCTTCGGTGACAACGACAAACTCAGCGCCTTAGTCGCCAGTAAAATCGACGCCGACCTTCTAATTATGCTCACCGATATCGATGCTCTCTACGATAAGAACCCGCGGAAATTCGCCGACGCCAAGCCGATACCCGTCGTTTTCGAGATAACCGACGATATTGTCAGAAGCGCCGGCGGCAGAGGCAGTGAGCGCGGCACCGGCGGAATGAAAACCAAAATTGAAGCGGCGAAGATAGCCGCCAACGCCGGCTGCCGAATCGTCTTGGCCAACGGCAGATTGAAAAACGTTATAGGCAGAATCATCGCAGGCGAAGAAATCGGCACGGTCTTTATGCCCAGACGGAAGCTGAGCAACCGCGCAAGATGGATTTTAAATAGCAGCCCGTCTGGGACAATATCTATCGACGAGGGCGCGATGCAGGCCGTAAGAGGCCATAAAAGCCTTCTGCCCAGCGGCATAGTGAGCGTTCATGGCTCATTCGAGGCCGGCTCGGTCGTTATGCTAAACGATAGGGCAAAGGCCGTGACAAATCTAAGCAGCGCTCAGCTAAAAGCACTCGCGGGCAAACACAGCTCTGAGATTCGCAAAATCCTCGGCCCGGAACACCGCGACGTCGTCGCAATACCGGAAGATATCGTCTTCATTGATTATTAAACACAGAAAGATACTGACAAAATAAAACACGGACTGACACTGACTTTTTGCCCTCTCTTCCTATCTTCACAGAGAATGCAGAGAACAGCGATTTTCGATTAGCGGTTTGCCAGCGGCGAAATACACTTCACGAGATACGAAATACGATTCAGCAGCGACGAGAGACGAAACTATCTTTATGCCGTCCTGGTATCCTGATCTCCGGATAGCCTGCCCTCTGATACCCTGATTTCCTTATCCCCTCGTGACCTATTTCGCTATTTTGCTTTTAACTATTTCCTATTGGGGGGAGTTTAGGTCTGTACATTCCCTGATACGGTGTGCGGCCGCGTTTGAAATGATTATCTTTGTGTCCCCGCTAACGACGTGTGGGGGATTAGTTAGTATCTGTTGCGGAAGTCAAAAACCGACGATGTCACCCCTGCGAAAGCAGGGGTCCAGAGCGAAAAAACTGGATTCCCGCTTACGCTGGAATGACAATTCTCAATAGATTCCTCGCTCACGCTCGGAATGACAGTTGGTTCAGTCCGGCAAGTTCAAGACAAGATATTCCTGCTACGGTGTGCGGCCGCGTTTGAAATGATTAACGATAATTGATTATCTTGTGTCGCAGTTGGTACTGTTATTTCTTTTTCCCGGCTTTCTTTTTTGTTGTTTTTTTCTTTGTTGTTGTTTTTTTGCCCGCGCGACAGCCACAAGTATTACACATTTTCGTTTCTCCTTTCCACTAAATCATCGCCGTATCGGCGGTATGTGTTTAGCCAGGAAAAAATCTCCCCCCAATCCTTCGGCTTTGAGGCTGCCACGCAATCGTTGTAGGGTTGCGGTTGCGCAACTCGTATCGGTTGCGTTGAACGTATGACGATAGACGAAACGAGCAGCGCAACCGATAAACGAATCTTCATCAGGACGGCCATTTAAGCCACACACGGCTAAACACGTACTATCGGCGACGGCTAAATGTGAAACTTATATTACATCGGCTTCAGCGAGCAAATCAATCAAAATTTTTTCTAAGAAGGAATTAGCATCTTTTTTCAAAGACCGATTTGCCATTTGACAATTCGAGTCAAATAATCAATAATCGATAATCAATTGATCGGCCGAAGTGGCGGAACTGGCAGACGCGCGGGACTCAAAATCCCGTCCGGTTCACCCCGGGTGTGGGTTCGACTCCCACCTTCGGCAGTTGTTCGTCGTGCGTATTGCGTGATGCGTCGTGCGTATTGCGTGATGCGTCGTGCGTATTGCGTGATGCTTATTGCGTCAAAAAAACAAAGTGAATATGTCATCGCGTGCCTGATATGGTGGCCATATCTATGTTGTGGATTGCTGTTCGGCGATCGGGTCAACGACAAGTTCGACAGTAATGAAGAAGCGCACTAATCTGCAAATTATGATTGTGATTGGTATTACTTGACAACAAAAGGTGAGAGTTCGCGGAGGCGGTTGATGATGGGCGGTAGTTTTTCGATTGTGTAGTCCACTTCTTCCTCGGTGTTGTATCGGCTCAGGCTGAATCGAATTGAGCCGTGGGCGGCGGTGAAGGGAACGCCCATCGCCCGCAATACGTGAGAAGGCTCCAGTGAGCCGGACGTACAGGCTGAGCCGCTGCTGGCACAAATGCCGTATTTATCGAGCATAAGCAGAATCGCCTCGCCCTCGATATATTCGAAGCTGATGTTAGTCGTATTGGGCAGACGATTTTCCTTGTCGCCGTTGAGTCTTGAATCGGGACAGTTTTTCAGTATCTCGTTCTCAAGTTTGTCCCGCAGATATTTGACCCTTTTGTTTTCCTGTTGGATATTATGGGCAGCCAATTCGCACGCTTTGCCCAGGCCGACGATACCGGGCACATTTTCCGTACCGGCCCTTCGTCCGGCTTCCTGATGTCCGCCTAACATGAACGGCGAGAAACGCGTTCCCTTGCGGACGTACAGCACGCCGACGCCTTTCGGAGCGTGCAGCTTGTGGCCGGAAAGGCTGAGCAAATCTATGTTGCTCTTCGAGAGGTTCAGCGGTATCTTGCCAATCGCCTGTACCGCGTCGGTGTGGAATACGACATTCCTGCCGGTAGTTAGTTCGGCGATTTTATCAATCGGAAAGAGCACGCCGGTCTCATTGTTTGCATACATTATCGTAACCAGAGCGGTGTCATCGTCGATTTGTTCTTCTAAGTCGGCGAGGTCGAGCCGGCCAAATTTGTCCACCGGCAGCTCGACGACGGTATAGCCGTGATTTTCCAGCTCCCGGCAGACCGTCAACACGGCAGGATGCTCAACTCTGGAAGTTATGATTTTGTGTTTGTCTGGCGCCGCAGCGAGCGAGCCTTTGATGGCGGCGTTGTCGCTTTCGGTGCCGCCGCTTGTGAATATAATCTCGCTGGGCTCGCAGCCGAGCAGGCCGGCCACCTGCTCACGGGCCTGACGGATTCTGCGGCTGATTTGTCCGCCGAAGGTATGCATGCTCGAAGGATTGCCGTAAAGCTCACAGAATAACGGCCTGGCCTCCTCGGCCACTTCCTCAGCCACTTTTGTCGTGGCGTTGTTGTCAAAATATACGGTTCTCATTGTGTTTAATCCTTCATTGCCGTTGAGGTCCGAACCTGCGGTAAAAACCGCAGGGTAAATAACCCCCCAATAAATTGGGGGGCTAAATATGAGTTTACAAACTTTAAACTCGAACTACGATTTGTCTACACGTTTTCGAGGGCACAAGCCTTTAATAAAATAGGTATCAGTTATTCTCTATGGTTGTGCGGCTGGTTTGCAGAGTCTTTATCTTCCTCGACGAAAAGCTCGTCAGAGACGAACTCTTTTAGTTTTGCTTCGACGACATCTTTCATTGTAAACTCGGCGAGGCGGCATTGTGCACACATGCCCCTAAACGCAACGACGACTTTATTTCCTTCAACGTCTATCAGCTCGATGTTACCACCGTGTGGGCGCAGGGCCGGCCTGATTTGCTCGTTGATTGTCTGCTGGATCAACTGAATCTTGGCGATATTAGTTAGTTTGCCGCCTCGCCGAGGCGGGGACACAGGAATTTGTTTTACTTTTTCGCCCTGTATCTTTTCTATTATCTTTTCGATTTCGCCGGCGCATCCGCCGCATCCGCCGCCGGCCTTGCAGTAATTGGTGACCTGCTCTACGGTCGTCAGATTGTTTTCGCGAATTAATCTTTCGATTTCACTCTCGGTGACGCCAAAACAGTTGCATACTACTCTGCCTTCAAGCTCATGTTTTTTCTTGCCGCCGGTTCGGTAGTTTTCGATTGCGGCCTCAAGTGCTTCTCTGCCCATAACCGAGCAGTGCATCTTCTGCTCGGGCAAACCGCCGAGGTAGTTGGCGATGTCCTTGTTGGTTACTTTAGCGGCTTCATCCAGTGACAGCCCCTTTATCATCTCGGTCAGTACCGACGAGGTTGCTATGGCGCTTGCACAGCCGAAGGTTTTGAACTTTGCGTCTTTAATTTTGCCGTTCTTATCCAGCTTGAATGTGAGCTTCAGCGCATCACCGCAGGCCAGGGAACCGACCTCGCCGACGCCGTCGGGGTCTTCTATTTCGCCGACATTTCGCGGGTTGAAAAAATGGTCCTTTAATTTGTCCGTGTATTCCCACATAGTTCCGTATCTCGTATTTCGTATCGCGGTTGACCCCAGTGAAACTGGGGGATAAATACCCCTCACTTACGTTCGGGGCTCTGATTTTATACCCCTCACTAACGTTCGGGGCTCTGATTTATACCCCTCACTTACGTTCGGGGCTCTGATTTATACCCCTCACTTACGTTCGGGGCTCTGATTTTATACCCCTCACTTATGTTCGGGGCTCTGATTACCCAATTCACTAATTCACTAATCCACTAATTCACTAATTCGCTAATTCATTTATCTACTATTTTTGTAACCGTTCACGGTTTTTTGAGTAATTGAAGTAAAACTCTGTTTTTGTCCGATAAAAGATTCATGGACAAAGACGCTATTATCGAAAAACTTATCGAAGAAAACAAACTCCTGCGAAAGC
>Ga0315312_1000437_pt1 | contig 50147 bp, 58 predicted proteins | sample TDP7_MG_FD_203629 | JGI IMG/M metagenome (GOLD analysis project Ga0315312, IMG submission 203629) | Freshwater sediment microbial communities from Lake Towuti, South Sulawesi, Indonesia - TDP7 | ecosystem: Environmental > Aquatic > Freshwater > Lake > Sediment | place: Indonesia: South Sulawesi... | reverse complement strand
CCTGAACGACAGGCCAAACAGGGCCTTCAAAGTATAGCTGGCAAGGAGAACGATAGCCGATAGCGCGATTAGGGATGCGAGGAAGGATGGCGGGATGAAGGAAAGTGGCGTGCTCAACATCACGAGCGCCACTGCCTCAAGGTAGAGGATGATCAAGGACAGCAATACTCTGCCATTTGCCACCTTCTCCCTCGATACTATGCTCAGCGACTTCCTGAGGGAGAGGTGGAAGATGACGGGATAGGATGAAACCCCGCTGGCCATGAAGAGAAGCGAAGCTGCGTCTACCATGCTTACAGCCTCCATAATTCAAAAATTGTCCTAATCCTACTTGTTCCCATCATATCGCGCTCCAGCCCGCTGAGGAAGCTGTGCACATTTTATTTTTAAATCATGTCCTAAAGAAAAAATTACAGGCCCCTAACCATGGGGCATGGGCCTTGACTGGAATCCATCTCATTTCCGCCTCTTCTACCCGCAAGCTCCCACATTCCAGCAGATCCTGATTGGTCTACTAGCTCCATATTCACAAAACCGGTACATAGGCTTTTTTTACCCTCATGGTTCCCTTCTCTCCCATTCGTAGGCGGATTCCATACCAGCCCCTTAATTTCCTGTTTCTTATCGGCTGTAGCGATACGATATGAAGATAAAGTGTCCGTTGTTTCGGTTAAAGACTATAGAACCTTATGTCCCCCTCATGTCACATGGACGGGGGAGAGAGCGAACCAGAGACCGGCCCTAAACCTCGTCATATGAGGAGAAGGATGCCCCTCAGCACTCGTGAGGCACTTTCTGATGCCCTTGAGGACATCCTCCACCTAAAAGCCATCCAGCTCTATAAGCGTGTAGGCATCATGAATATTAAGGGCAGAATGGGCATCACTTCGCTGATTATATGTTAGTATCTTAATTATCCGAGGATTCAGGTCGAGAAATGGAAGAGTTTCCCAAGATGGTGGCTTTGATCCACTTAGCTTCCAGATAGAGCTCTATAGGGCTTTTCCAGAATTGAATTCGTCGATTTATGCTATATGGGTCGATTGGTCAAAGAATTTTTTATATACGAATATAGATATTTAGGGAACATCCCTTCTTTCACCATTTGTCTACCTTCCTGCCTACCCTCCCACTCAGTCATTCCAGACAACATCATAGGGATGGTTATCACATTAATAGAAGGCCTAGCGCGTAAAAGATATTTAATGGGAGATAGACAAAATTCCACTGAAGGCAGAAGACCATGAAACATCTTGGTGCTTGGATGATGCTCGTTGGAACGCGACCAGAGATAATCAAGATGGCACCTCTGATGAGGGCTTTTAAACAAAGAGGGATGCCTTTCACCCTAGTGCACTCAGGTCAACATTACGATTATAACATGTCTGAGCGATTCTTCGAGGATCTTGGACTTCCCCATCCGGACGTCAATCTGAGGATTAGGGCATCCGCTCCTGCAGCACAGATGGCTGAAGTGATGGCTGGTTTTGAGGGGGATCTTAAGGGCGATAAGGCCACGGCTCGTCCTTGTTCAAGGTGACACCAACACAACCCTCGGCGGAGGCCTCGCCGCAGTAAAGTCGGGGGTGCCAATCGCGCATGTCGAGGCTGGCCTGCGAAGCTACGACCTGAGGATGCAGGAGGAATACAACAGGAGGATCGTGGACCACGTGAGCTCGTATCTCTTCGCCCCCACAAGGGCCTCAAAGAGAACCCTGTTGGATGAGAACGTGTGGGGGAAAAAATATGTCACGGGGAACACGGTGATAGATGCGTGTAATCAACACGTTACCATAGCTTCGAGGAAATCGTGCATGCTCAAGACGCTTAGATTCAAGGGATATGCCCTTACGACCATATATAAAGCTGAGAACGTTGAGAATCCTGAAATGCTCAGGAGCATGGTTGAGAGCATGATGGAGGCACCGGTGCCGGTAATAATGCCAGTTCATCCCAGAACCGAGAAAAGGCTGAAGGAGAATGATCTCGGGAGAACCTTTTCAAAGCATGCGAATTTCAGGTCCTTCCGCCAGCGGGATATCTTGACTTTCTAGTGCTCATGAGGTCGAGCTGCATCATAATGACCGATTCCGGTGGAGTTGTGGAAGGAGCCACTTCACTGAGGATAAGGAAACGCGTTCTGGTCCTAATGCGGTCAACTGAGCGGACCAAAACGATAAAGGCAGGTTTCGCTAAGGTTGTGGGAACTGAAAAACGAAACATCCTTACGAAGTTTGAGGAGGCACTGAATAATAAGAAGGAATTGTCAAGATCCTCACCTTATGGGAGTGGCCATGCTGCTGAAAAAAAGCTGAGATACTATGTTCGTAGATAGGCTGAAGGAGAGGTGCAAAGCACTTACTTGAGAATCTTCAGTGAAGTAGTTAGATGCTCGTAAAGATAGAGGACTTTCTCTACATGGGATGCTAAGTGCGTTTCTTGGAACATTAGTCTCAAGTCGCTAATGTCTTCCCTTTCGATCGCCCCCATTATGGGTGAAATGATCAGAAAACAGACGGGGAAAACGGTGCCGTTCAGGAGCAGGTTAACTAAGTTCGAATTAAATGAGAACTCCATTCTGAACAATAAGACCGCAGATGCTGAAAGGACAGAAGCTAAGAATATTGCGAGTGAACCTTTTGCGTCCGTACTTATGCCGTATTTTATTCGGGCTTGCCTATATGCGTATGCCAACAAGACAAGATCCGAGATGGCGCTTGAGGCTATCAGGCCGAACACCCTGAGTAAACATTCACTTCGCCTGTTCCGTTGAAAAGGTTTCCTAGAACTATCGTGAAAGCTGTATACGAGAAGGTCAATATTCGGTTTTACAGATAAGGGAATTAAGTATCTGTTTAGAGCCGGCGCATTTGTCAGACCCCTTATTACCCCGTCTCTCTTCTTCTTGAAGAACCTTGCAGGTCTAACCTACGTAGGTACGGTCAAATTCCCCCTGTTTTTGGCTGGCTTCCTCCTCGTCATTTCAACTTACTATTCACTTTAGATGATGACCGAGAACAGTCTTCTGTCAAACATTTCGATATACCTCACCACGTTTTCAATACAAACCGTGGTGGGCCTATATGCCGGATACCTCGGCATGTGGGTCTCAGCATCGTTTCAGCTCCTAGCTCTCTCCTTCCTAGTCAAGGCAGTTGAGCATGGGGAGTTAAAGAAGTTAATTCCAGCCATATCCTTCTCATTTTTGGCTCTGCTTTCGCATCTTTGGAGTTGGTTCATCTTCGCATTGGCGGCCTTCGTGCTACTGCCTATATACTTCCTAATCAGTAGCTTAAGATTTCAAAGAGGACCTAATGCGAGACAGTCGATGATATTGGTAATCTTCGTCTTCTTCTAGATCCTTCCAGATCTGTTGCGGCAGCTTATCTTCGCCTCGCCGCCTACATTTGATCTAATCTATAGTGCATATAGATGGGGCAGCGGGTCGATTGTAAACCTCTTCTTGTACAACGGGAACTTGTAATCAACGCTACAGACGTATGTGGGAGGCTTCACGAATAACTGTTTGGTCTATGCATTGTCAATCGTAGGAGTGCTCTCAACATGGAAGTACAACAGGTTGTTGCAAGCTTTCATCTTATCCGCTTTGCTCGTCACCTGCCCTGCATTTTTCCTGTGCGATTACAGGCCTCAGAGCAGGATACTTTTCTTTCTGCCTCTTTCCATATTCTCAACTATTGGACTATATGAAATCCTGAGGGCCTTGAAGGGAAATGCTGGTGTTGTTCGATTCTTCTGTTTAGCGGCCCTCATACTCTCGAACTATGCTTTCCGCTCAGTAGCCAACCTGATCTGACCTAGGGACTCCATCACATGGAAGGGTTTTCCGTTCGCATGGTTTAGTTTGTCCTTCTTAGGTTTTGTGGCGTTAGAGTTAATGTCTATATAGAAAAAAAGTTGTCGGGCGATCCAACGATACCATTTTGCCATAATCGGAACCAGTATCGCATCGTCAGGAATACCTGTGCCTGTAGGTACGGTCACCGGTCGCAGCTCGCTGAAAAGTTTAAATATTCTTATGCCAATAGTAAATGAAGAGAGTTGCAAGACTTGGGTTATGTGTACATCGATTTAATCGTGAGGGGCAGGATTTCGAAGAATATAAGGGCCCTGATCGATACGGGATCAGCTTATGTAGTTATGGATTCCAAGACCATTTCTGAAATTGGACTTCACGAAACTCCATTCGAAGTTGAGTTGACACTTGCAGATAAGAGGAAGGTCAAAACAAAGCTCTATTTGGCTGAAGTAGAAGCTGAGGGCAGGAGAGGGCCTGTTCTCACGGCTGAGCTAGATGTGCCAACGCCGCTATTGGGCGTTTATGCCCTCGAAACCCTGGGCCTCAAGCCGGATCCGTTAAGTGGCAAACTGGAGGTTGTGGGACCCGAAGGAGGATACTTACTAGCGATGGCTGACGAACCTATGAATGATAGGACAACTACCTATAGCGATAGCAAGCTCGTGCATGCTACGCGTAAATGCCAGTTATGATTGGGAGCCATGACAGAAATGTGACCGATTTGATGGAAATTGGTCGTCTTATACGACGTTATAGGATGTTTGACCTTTAGCATACAAGGATATCTGCACAGTAAAGGGCATCAACGCTTCACCCAAAAGGCCATTGAGCTTATAATATCGAATCCTCTCTGCGGTGGCAGCCCAAACATCAACTCTCTCGTCGTGGCACCAATGTCCTTCAGAGTCCTCCCTTCAGATAAAGGGAATTTCCTACAGCCATCAGGGAAACGCTACTAAAAGCTAGTAGGAGATGTTTTTTCTAGCCATAACTTTGGTAAGGCTTAGAAGGATTGCTGCTGAGACTGTCCCTATCGATAAAAATGAGGCAAAGTCGTGGAAAGTGGTACCTCAAAAACACTATATCCCTTGACTTGGTCTCGATCTAGAGCGATGAACAGTAGATGCTCCATCGTCCAGCTTGGCCATAGCTAAGCTTCTGTGTGGGGGGAATGATTTCGGGAAATGAGACCACTAGATTGGTCGAGCGCTGCTATAATAATATTATCTTCTTGGCGTATTCCCCCATTCTAACCCCCACAACCTGCGTAAGAAGTCCAAAGTCATCGGCGTTCAATACCTTTAAGGTCCTGATCATGGCAATGTAAACGATGCCACCTGTAACTACGTAAATCGGAAGCAGGAATCCGTTGTAGTATAACTTTTCGATCAAGATGACTGCTATAGCCATGATGACCGAGGATGATAAAATCTTAAACGAAGATTGAGAACCTTAACCGTTTCCATGTTTTCGCATATTGAACAGAATTCGGAAGATTTTTTTAACTAGCTTGTTTCGAAAATTGTTTGCAAGTCAGCCTCGTCGAATGTGACCCTAAAACGCTTGAATACGTCTGTCCTGCCAAGAATCCTTGGGACTTCATTGGAGTCAGCAAAAGCTATGCTGGCATTCAACAATGTTTCACCAATTCTCATTTTAACCTCATGAATGTACGCGGGCATCATGACCTTGCCGATTCCTACAATTGGGCTATACTCACCTTCAAAGAGGTTTAGCTTAAGTAGTGATGCATCACCTTTAGGGAATAACGAAGTATCAGCTCCAGAATCCACATACGGATAAAAAAGGTACCATGTACCATCTTTTGATTGCAGATAAACGTGAGCTATCGGTCTGTGGACAATGCCTCGCTTGGATGGCTCGGATGAGTACTTAAATGTGTAGTGCCTCAAAGTATGAGCACATCGGCAACCTGAATGTAAAAGAGCGCGATTTGCTCAGGCTTCAACTTTGGGTGAATCTTCAGTGCCTTTTCAAGGGCCTCCACCGAGTTGTCTCCATCAGCGATTATCTTCCCCTCATACAAAGCCACATGTCTTCCCCTGTACTTCTCATAATCCTCAGGACTTATACTAGGAGCCTGATACACAATTTCAGACAATATTCAACCCACATTAATGATTGAGCAGGATTATTTAAATCATTGCCTATGGCATCGTTTATAGTTGAAGACTGAAACCTTCATTCGTACGTCTTATTAAAGCGCAGGTACTTGCGTTGAATTCTGATTGCCTCCTTGATTTTCGGATGGTAGGGCGTCTTGCCTTCCATGTTATACATGATCTCCAAGAGTCTGATTATCACCATCAACCCCAAATTTCTATATAAGGCAATTCAGCATCTACAGGAGGATGGACTTGGCTGGCGGCGTCTGAGACGAGGATGGAGGAGTCTGCCAATGGATAGCCTACTAGGACCTCTTGGTCATCGCGTCCCTGAGTAGGAACAGTGCCACGGGGTTGTTAGCGAGTTCGGGGTTCTGTAGCATCATGAGCAACATAATCCTATCAAACCCGACCTTCTCTACGAAACCAATAAGCATCTCCGGCGGCATAGTGCTGAAGTCGAATAAGACCTGGGGAGACTGTGCCTTCTGTTACTCGGCCTTCTGGACGGTTTGGGCTTGCCTCCCCAGGGCCTCCAGCTCCTGCTCCGCCTTGAGCTTCTTTATCTCTGTCTCGATCCTGAGCGCCTCAATATTGGTTCTCTTTATCTCATTAACGAGCCACTTGTCGTGGTTGGCAAGGATCTCGTCCAGCGGGCCGACTCCAAGCCGCTTCCTGGCTGCGAGAAGCTGGTAGGCGAGGGAGGCGAGGGCTGAGGCTCCCGCGGCGGCGTAGCCTAAGACATAGCCTGTCAGGGCACCAACGACGCCGAATCCGAGCAGAATGAGGACTGAGCGGACACTGCCTTCACGATGGATTGAATGTTCGTTAGGGCGTTGTCCTGCATGCGGTCCAAGCCTAGGAAGGCTGAGCCCGTGGTGGTGAAAACTGCTTGGAAGGATATAGAGAGCCGTGAGCCTCACAAGGAAGCCAGAGGGCTGGCGAATAGCCATCCAGGAGGCCAAGGAGGATATGGGAGGAAAGTGCATGCCAAGCCACAATAAAGAGGTTGGATATCAGCACATTATAAGGGCGGAGAAATAGGGCCAGAATCAAGGCTGGGAGATATGGCAATAGGGAATGGGTTATTGACCTATGCGTCTTGAAAAGCACATCGAAGTCAGGGAAAAGTGCCAAGATTGAGGATACTATGTAAAACGACAGATTGAAGCCAAGGTGGGAAAGGATTGCGAACGGTATCGAGCAATGCAACGAGGGCTCCGTCATATTGGCTCTGACGTTCCTCAATTCACCTATGAACTTCCACTTCCTAGAACTAGGCCTATCACCGTTATCTTCAACTCCTCACCTAACTTATCATTTATCAGGCTAGCGAGCTTATTGTTTACCTTTTAAGCTACGTTGGACACTGCGCTTCCTTCGGTGTCAGGATTTGGACTTTTAGTGTCAGGGCTTGACTTAGCCGCGCTTTTAGCGTCAGGATTTGGGTTAAGCTGTGCAGAGCTGGCTTCCCTCTGCTTCCTCAATGTCCTGACTTACCATGTCAGGACATGTCCCGAAAAGTGCTTTGCTGGCCTTGGCGTCCCTCATGGTCCCGATCAGGTCAAGGTACTGCGTGCGCCACCTTCTGGAGGACCTAATCGTGACACCTCTAGGCTCTTCGCGTTCGCACCAGCTAGGAAAAGGCAAGAAAGCGGCTCGGGTGAGCCTCCGTGATTACCATGGAGGACGGGATTCGCGACCACGTGGACAGTTTGGCGACCAAGTCCGACTTTAAATGACGAGATTGGCGACATGGAAAACGAGAAAATGGTCAAGCGCGACGATGTTTTCATGGCTTATGTGAGTTTAGCGGATGGCAAGACCCCAAACTAGGTGGCGCAGGAATTCGAGGTGTCATTGAAGACGGCCAAATAGTGGTTCAGGAACTACCAGGGTTTCAAATCTCAGCTCAAGGACGCGCATTCGACCAAGGAAAGGAGGGGAAACCCGAGTTTCTCGACCATGAATCCGAGTTTTCCGACCTCAACTCCGAGTTCCTCGCCGCTAGCTGCCCAGCCCGCACGACGCCAGTCCCAATTTTACGACTTGCAGTCAGGAATCCGAGACGGGCGATGCAAAATCCGCGTCCACGCAGATCACCAGCCTATACGCCAGCAGAGGGTGGCGGTCCGAGTTTTACGCCCAAGGGTCCCATTTTGCGACCAGCATACCAAATTCAGGTAAAGGCATACCAAATTAAAACACAATCCGTGCAAGCCTCATGCCCCATGCTCAATTTCGATTGCGGGGTACCCAAATTAGGTCTCTTCACTCCCTAAAAAAAGGTATTGTAGTTCGCCCTAACCGCTTGTTTACTTATTTTACGTCCTAGGCCTACGCTATGGTGGTCGATTACGTGTTTTGCGTAACTTACTATTTAGGTGGCTACGCTCTCCAGGTAGGCTTTATCCCAAGCTGTGTCCCAGCGGTCGCATGGCCATGGAAGGCTGAGGGATGCGTCCGCGCTCCAGTAGATAAGGGCCCTAGCCCTGAGGAAGCCCATGTACGGCACGAGGATGGTCGCGGCGATGCTATCCGCGGAGTTCGGAAGGCCCATCAGCAGGAAGCTCCGGCAGCGCGCCTCCCGCATGGCGAAGCAGTAGATCATCGGAGCGACGAGGGCGAGGAAATCGTGCATACTCGAGAAGCTTAGATTCAAGGGATATGCCCTCGCGACCATACATAGGGCTGAGAACGTTGAGGAGCCGGGCGATCTTAATCCTGCCGAGCATGAGCGTGAGGTTCCCGATGTCACTCGTGCAGATCGCTCCCATAAAGATGTACGTACTTCCCCTCGCCATCGCCTTCGCTGCTTTCGCGACCCCCCTCCCTCCATCATCGGCATTCATTTGCACCTGTTCATCCGCTTAAGTCGTAGAAGGTTCCCGTAAGCGTCACTTCAACCTTAAGGCTGTCTGCTTCCTCGAGCGTGTAGGCATCCCCCACGTTTAAGGCAGAGTGGGCATCGCTTCCGGCAACCTGTGGGAGACCAAGGCTTTCATCCAATTGCCTGCTCTTGCCCGTGAGATAATTGAAGAAGGGGTAGAGGGCATTGACGACCTCAATGGCATCTGGTTTGCACCTAACCCAGACAGCGCTTCTGGGCCTGCCAGCATAGGGATGGGCTAGAACCGATATCCCACCTAGCCCTCGCGTGAGCTGAAGTTCATCTTTGTACCCGAGCTTAAATGGCAAGGTTCTCTCTATGCCCAACGCTATTATGTGGCCGAATTCCGTGCACACCTCACAACCGGGTATCACCAAGACTTTACAAGACCTCCTCCTTGCCTCGTAGATGCCATCGATAACCGAATGATCCGTTAAAGCGATGCCGTCCAAGCCCTTTTCCTCAGCTGTCGCGATTACCTCTTCGATAGTTCCGCTTCCGTCCGAGTAGTTCGCGTGGACGTGCAGGTCCAGCTTCATCGAAAGGTTTTCAAGAGGAAGAGGATCTGCCGCGTAGGTCGATAATTCTACTTTACCACTTTGACCGCCCTCATGATCTACTGTGCATAGATTCCATATTTAACCCCCGAAGAGTTATCAGAACCGAATGCATGAATATTTAAATAAATTTAACTGGTTTTAATTTTGAGGATTACCGTATGGGCCAAAGTCTTAATGGGATGCGGTCTTTGGAATGTCCTTTTTTATCAACGGCATTCTGTCGAAGTCGCTTTCGTTTGAGCACATTTTCCTCAGGTTCAATCTCTTAGCCTGCGCTGCAACCACAACGTCATCCCACGTAGGTCATGGAAGGCCCATCCTCAGTTGTATGGCACTTGCTTCCTCCTCCTTAAAAAAATGATTGTAATAGTCTAGGCGGTTCTCCCCCATCTTTCAGTTCATGACCCGATAGTACGCCAATCCCCCCACTCAAGGGAGCGATGATCCTCAGATAACACTCGATGGTTCAAGTTGAACGTATGGAGCCACCAGTTACAGGACAACTCAGGGAACATGGGCTGGATCATTTCATACCGCAAACGGGCTCAACTCATCTTCATAGGAAGCATATTACGCGCGGAACGATGGCGCTGAACTTCAGCATTAGCCGAAGTGCGCAGACGAGGTTCTTTGGATGGTGGCTGGTTACTTCAGAATCTTCAGTGAAGAGATGAAATGCTCGTAAAAATGGAGGGCCCTCTCCACGATGAAGGACAAACGAGTTTCCTTGAACATTACCCTCTTGAGAGAGCTTTCCGCGCCCATGCTTACGGCGTATTTGGAACGGGCTTGGCGGCAGGCGTAGGCCAGTGAGGCGACGTCGGAGATGGCGATCGAGGCTGTCAAGCCAAAGACTTTGAAATGGGACGTCAACAAGAGAGCCAAAGGCAACGAAGCCAAGAACTTTAAGAGCACGGTCTTAATGTAAACGCGCACTTCTCCGGTTCCATTGAACAGGTTTCCGAGAACCATGTTGAAGGCGGAGTATGAGAGGGTCAAGATGTAGATGGTTAGGAAAGAAGGAGCTGACGTGTAACCGGGACCGTAGAAGAGCTGGACTAAGTCGCTTGAGGTGACTGCCACCAGAAAGGATGCCAGGACCGCTATGAGGAGTGTGTACTTCATGGAATAATTGTAGAACGTTTTCAGATCGCTTTTCTCCTTGTGTAGTAGCCTCTTGACCAGCCTGAGCACATCTTCTGCGCCGAACTCAGCGCTCTATCATAATGTCTGGATGCTCCCTTGGGGCTTTCCATCAATCACTAGAGGTGTAGAGATGGCCCAGCCTTTTCTTAAGCTTCATCCTGATAGCCCTGAGCTCCTCGAAAGCCTGCTCCCTAGATTCCCTTGAAAGTTCCTCCCTTATCCTGTGCAGTTTCTTGAGGAAATCAGGCTCCTCAAGCAGTGCTTCACTCACCCTCTAACACCTCATCGGGCCTTACTATGTTTGGTGTTGGATATCCCATCTCCGTATTTATGTCTTTAACCATCATCTTGGTCTTAAGGTTTACTATGTGCCTTAAGTTCCAGCTAGCCAAGACTTCCAAGCCATTGACGCTACATATCGCTATGTGTTCAGCGTCTGCTCTGACATTTGCTGGAATGACATTTCTGCGCACATATTCTTCGGCTAGTCTGTCCGCCTCGCTTGTTAGGGGGCATATGCGAACATTAAACCCCTCAATTACGCCATAAAGTTTCTCTTGGGTAGATGTGCCTGATCGGTCTATCTCCCTGAGGCCGACATCGGATGTGAACAACTCGTAGCCCTTGGTCGAACACGTATGGAAGAAGGCTTTTGTGGCATTAAGTATGGTGCCTCTTCCGAAGTAATAGGCACTTATCACGGATGTTTCAAGGCATATTCTAAGAATCTGAATCATAGTCTTATCTTTCATCTCTTGTCAGCCATAAATTTTAGCATCTCTGTGTGGCCACGCATTACAACCTTGTAGACTTTGGCTACTATTATCAAATATATGTTTATGGGAAGCTATTCAAACCTGGATTGAGACTACGTCGATACCCTTCTGCCTAAAAGCCTCTACAGCCTTAATAGTATTATTTCATCCGCTAGGAATTTAGTCAAGGCAACGGGTATACTCTCTCTTCCTTCAAGATCTCTGTCGCGTACTTTAGGACTGCATTTACGTCTTCCTTCTTAAGATGGGGATAATTCTCCAATATCGTATCGACGGTCCAACCATTAGCAAGCAGATCTAAGATTAACTCGACAGATATTCTGGTGCCCTTTATAATCGATTTTCCAACTAAGATGCTGGGGTCAACGGTTATTCTGTCTCTCCAAGCCTCATTCATTAAACACCAATTCGATGGGTGTAGTGAAGAGCATCGCCGTCTTGACGGGGTTCAACTGCCCACGTTCAGAGTTGAGCCTATAGTTGGCAACCTTAGCCTCTCCCTCGCTCATGATATGGGCTGAGCGCCTTTGCGCATTAACTCTTCTCATACCATCTCGCAACTTTTTTTCAGCTCAGCTATAAACTTGTGGGCTTGCAGAACAACAGACAAGCTTAAAAAAGATTATATAGCTCTTCACTTGGGTTATGTTAGATACCTATAACTCAGGACAGGAAAGAAAGAATCGTTATCGATCCCAAAATAATGGCCGGCAAGCCCATCGTTAAGGGTACAAGGGTCCCTGTAGAGGCAATTGTCAAGAGGATTGCTGAAGGAATGAGCATAAAGGAAGTGCTAGAGGATTATCCAAATCTAAGTGGAGAAGACGTTAAAGCCGCCTTAAGGTACGCAGCGAGCATTCTAGCGGACGAGGAGATAATACCTGCCATCGAATAAAGGTAAAAATCCCTTGTTGGTGAATGTGTCGGCAAGCGTTTCGCAATACTCCTAACTGAAGCTGGATACGGCGTCGTGTTCGTTGGGGATTGGTAAAAATCGGCGTTTGATGAAGAGGTCTTAATCAAAGCTGAAAACTAAAGTATGATTTTAGTAACAGACGACAAAGAATTCGGAGAACTAATATTTAGATTACGGAGACGATCAAATGGAGCGATCTTGATGAGAACGGCTACAATTAACCCTCATGAAAGACTTAAGCTTTTACTTAAAGCCTTAAGTTTAACAGATCCGAAAGGCAAGCTAAGCATAGACGAATTCATTCCCTATCCTCCTCTGCGCTTCCGATTGGATCCGTCGCGCCTATGAGAAGGTAATTTATCATCGTTGCGCTAATCGCACCATTCACTTTAAGGGGCATGGGGATTTATCCCTATCGCATCACCTTCCAGCCAGTGGAAAGCATATGAAAAAGGCGTGTTAACTTACCAACATTCAGGGCAGAATGGGCATCGCTTCCCCCGACCTGTGGAAGTTCCAGGCTTTTTGCTATACATAGCCCTAAAATATTCAAGCGACGATTCATTATACCTCTTGCGGAGGCATTAAATAACAAGAAAGCGCTGCCAAGATCCTCACCGTATGGGAATGGCGATGCTGCCGAAAAAATAGCCGAGATCCTATGCTCGTAGAAGGCCTGAAGGAGAGGTGCAAAGCACTTACTTGAGAATCCTCAGTGAAATAGTTAGATGCTCGTAAAGATAGAGGACTTTCTCTACAAGGGATGCTAAGTGCGTTTCTTGGAACATTACCCTCAAGTTGCTAATATCTTCCCTTTCGATCGCCCCCAACAAAGGAGAGAGGATCAAAAAAAAGACGAGGAAAACGGTACCGTTCAAGAGCAAGTTAACCAAACTCGAATTAACTGAGAACTCCATTCTGAATAATAAGACAGCGGATGCTGAAAGGATAGAAGCTAGGAATATTGTGAGTAAGCCTTTTACATTTGTTCTTATGTCGTATTTTATTCGTGCTTTTTGATATGCGTATACCAACAAGACAAGATCCGAGATGGCGCTTGAGGCTATCAGGCCGAACACCCTGAGATGAGAGGTTAAGATGAAGGTCAAAGGCAATGAAGTTATTAACTTGGCGAGAATGACTTTGAAGTAGACGTTCACTTCGCCCGTCCCGTTGAAAAGGTTTCCTAGAACTATCGTGAAAGCCGAATAAGAAAAGGTCAGAATGAAGATGGTTAAGTAAGCGGGAGCCATAGAGTACTTGGGGCCGTAGAAAAGCTGAACCAGGTCGCGTGAAGTAACGGCCACCAAGAATGAGGCTGGAACAGCGATGAGGAGCGTATACTTGACAGAGTAGTCGTAGAACTTTTTTAGATCACTTTTCTCCTTGTCGAGCTTTGAAAAGCTTGGCAAGAGCGTCGCTGATATCGGAAAGGTCAAGACAGTCACGAGCGAGGTAAAGTTTTGAGCGATGTTGTAATTCCCTATCTCTATGTCGGATGTATGCCAAGCCAAGACCGCTGACTGGTACCTAGCAAACAAGCTCATGAGGAACGCCGAGGAGTATATAGGAAATCCGTAGCTCAGCATTGGGGCCAGGCTCTTGGTGAAATGGAAGTTTTTGGCGATTCGAGAATGTGTCTTGTAAAGTTTCATCAAGAAAAGGAGTGCCATAACGCACGCCAAAAAATAGCTCAAAGCGTTGCTCAAGATGGCCCCGAACAATCCAAAACCCGAAACTACGAGGAAGACGAACGCGAACCTCGCGACCGCCTGTAACACGGAAACCGCTGCAGTGTACTTGGATTCGCTTAGCCCGATGAATGCGCTGTTCGAGGTCGCTATTATCGCTTGAAAGAAGATCAGAGGGGTGGCAATCTGGACAAACGAACCGATATCGCTCCTGTTCAGGAACCACTGAGCCATGGAACCGGAGAAAAAAAACGCGAAGATGGATAAAGATAAGCTGATTAAGGCGCTAAAAAGGAGGCCCGCCTTAATTAGTTTAGATGTACTTCCATCCTCTCTCGACTTTGGCAAGAACTTGAGCAAGGCGGAATTCGTACCGAAGTCGGTGAAGGTCAAAAAGAAGCTAGGGACCACGAGGGTCAAGCAGTACAAGCCATAGCCTTCGGGCGCGAGCAACCTGGCCACCATGACAGACACTAGCGCCTGTACCACAGTGGCTGAAGTGTTGCCGATGAAGATGTACAGGCTTCCTCGGGCCATCGCCTTTGCTGCTTTCGTTACCTTCTTCTCTTCGTCGGCATTCATTAGCAGCGCTCACTTCTTAATGAACTGTCTAGATATCGGTTTCCTAAGAGAGAGCGCAATCCAGTCCAGAGTCTCCACGAGTCGTGATGCCGCATCGACTACTCTCTCACGCTGCTAGGGATGCCGCAGTGGGTAAAGCCTACATGTGCCCACAACCGCGTAGCTAGTAACAGCGAAAGAAACGAACACATTGGGTTGGAATACATTCATAGATAAATCAAGGCCATAGGTCCTCCAGATGCCTCAAAAACGCTATATCCCGTGGCTGTCTCGGCTTAGAGCCATGGACGGTAGATGTTCATTCGAGTTGCCCAATGATGGCCTTAAGACTGGCAAACAAATCAGGATGACAGCATGGCTTTCGGCAATAGAGGGAGAGTAGGAGCGGAGTGAAAACGGCGGTTATCCTGGGGACTAGGCCCGAGCTCAATCCGGTCGAGGAGTGCTGGAGGCAGACCAAGGACATCGTGCAGGCTAACTGCATTTATCCGACATTTGGGGCTATGGTGGAGGAGATATCGAATACTCTTAGGGCGAAGAAGTTTAGACTGAATATGGTCGCATACATATGTTAATCACCATAGATCAAGAGCTGGACGTAAGAAACAATCCCAAAAGAGTCAAGCACATACAACGCCTGTAACCTTAATAAAGCTCTGACGTTCTCCCTCTGGGTGAGCCGAAGTTGGTTCAAGGCGTCGTCGATAGCTCTCTAGAGACAGCTGAGGAGATCCTAGGCTATGCTGAGGAGGAGTTCGACAAGGCCATTAAAGCAAAGGACATGCTGCTCTACAGAAATGCCGTAGATAAGGCATTCTTATCGATGATCGTCGCTGTAAACTCACACATCAACCGTAAGCTGGATATGACACCTAGATCCCATAGCGAGCGTAGGTCTCTGTTGAGGAAAATAGACCGAGAAGACCTCAGGGCTCTTTACAGCGACGTGATGAGGACATTGCATGATGAAGCCTTCTATGAAGGAGTTTACAACCCGGAGGAAGCTAAGTACGCCATCACGCAAGTTAAGAAGATGTTGGAGGAACTTAAGAAGAGCTGACCCGCCTCCGTAGCTGTCCTAGGCGGAAGAGAAGATCGAGGCTGGGTGGTGGTATGATTGCGGTTGGCTGGAAGCCTTCGCCAAGTTATCATATGTCCCCAAATCCTCCAGCTGAAGGTAAGCTAGCACGAGAGGCGTCTGAGAGAATCGCGAAGATCATCGCCCCATCGCATACCTAATGAACTTCATCAAGTTCTTCTCAGGCTTTATTTCGACGTGGAAATTGAAGCAATCTTACTTTCGAATTTTGACAAATTATGTATTCCAACAAACAAACGGAGATTTTCTCCGATGATTTCCCCATTTTCAGCTCTAAAGAACACTGTGGCATCCTCAATTACAAAAGTGTCGATTAATCCGCCCAACCCACCGATTTTTCTCTCAGCTTTTTTAAGTTTTCTCGTATCCATTCCGAGGAAATAGGTATCCTTGTCCAGCAATGTTGTTGCAGACGCTCCGGTGTAGATGTGAAAATGGATAGGCTTCCTGATCTTCAAAGCCTTTGATTCAAAAGTTACCCTGACGAAGGGGGCTGAAGGCTCGAACCTGTCATCAAAGTAGCATAAAATCCTCATAGTATCAGCGTCAGCTTTTCGCTGCTAACGAAGTCCACAAAGGCATGCTCTTCCGGATATTTTGCCTTAATTCTCTCCATTAGAACTCTGAGCTCTTTGTCATGGTCGATGACCTCTTGCCCATAAACGGCTACAAACTCGCCGTCGAACTTTTTCACTAACTCCTGGTAATGCCTCCTAAACCAGGACCAGTTTTTATCATGTTCATCAAATAAAACCATGTACTCAGACACGAAAGCCACTCCATGGTAGATCACCGAGCCTCTATTTATACGCTCTCTCTGCTTTGCTTGACATTGGCAAGAGCGAGAAGCGACTAAAGAAGGGGATGAGGTCCGCGCTACGGAACCTTAAGAAAGCAATCAAGAAGCCTAGGCGAAAGCGATCTTAGTTGCGTATTCCTCCAGATGCTCGGCCAGCCGCTTGAACTTCTCGGCCAGGGACCTTACGTTATCCTCCTTCAACTCGAGGCCGTCTATGGATCCGATGATGGCGTCTACGTAATCGGAGAACCTCTCCCCGTCGCTCACGACCAAGCCCTTGAGCTCCAATCCGAGGCTCTCGTGAAGGGGCGTGACCTCCACATAACCTCGTGTGGGTCCGAGGTAGCACTGGCGCGTCTTCTTGCCCTTGCCCTTGTTGACGGCGTAACGGTAGGTCCTCGAGACAACCTGCTTGTTGTTCAGCCAGTTGTAGGTCCCGCCGCAACGGGGGCAGACCCTCTTTTCCTTCTCTTCTGCGTCCATCCTCGCTCGTAACTACATAAGCTTATGTAGTATTTGGGAACGTCCCTTCTTTCACTATCTGTTGGCCATCTTCCTACCTACTTTCCCACTCAGTCATTCCAGACAACATCATAGGGATGACGATTGCATTAATGAAATGCCTCGTGCATAAAAGATATTTAATGGGAGATTGACTAAGTTCCATTGAAGGCAGAAGACCATGAAACATCTTGGGGCTTGGATGATGCTAGTTGGGACGCGACCAGAGATAATCAAGATGGCACCTCTGATAAGGGCCTTCAAACGAAGAGGAATGCTGTTCACTCTAGTGCACTCAGGTCAACACTACGATTACAACATGTCGGAGCGATTCTTCGAGGACCTTGAACTTCCTCGTCCAGACATTAATCTGAGAGTTAAGGCATCTGCTCCTGCAGCACAGATGGCCGAAGTGATGGCGGGTTTTGAGAAGATCGTAGGGGCGATGAAGCCACGACTCGTCCTGGTTCAAGGTGACACCAACACAACTCTTGGAGGAGGCCTTGCTGCAGTAAAGTCAGGGGTGCCCATCGCGCATGTTGAGGCTGGCCTGCGAAGCTACGACCTGAGGATGCAGGAGGAATATAACAGGAGGATCGTGGACCACATAAGCTCATATCTGTTCGCTCCTACAAGGGCCTCAAAAAGGATCCTGTTGGATGAGAACGTGTGGGGGAAAATATATGTCACGGGGAACACTGTGATAGATGCGTGTAATCAACATGTGACCATAGCTTCGAGGAAATCGCGCATACTCAAGACGCTTAGATTCAAGAGATATGCCCTTGCGACCGTACATAGGGCGGAGAACGTTGACAATCCGAAAGTACTCAGGAATATAGTTGAGAGCATGATGGACGCACCGGTGCCGGTAATAATGCCAGTTCATCCCAGAACCGAGAAAAGGCTAAAGGAGAACGATCTCTGGAGGTCTTTCTCAACGTATGCGAATGTCCAGGTCCTTCCGCCAGCAGGATATCTTGACTTTCTCGTGCTCATGAGGTCGAGCTGTATCATAATGACTGATTCCGGGGGAGTGGTGGAAGAAGCCACTTCCCCAAGGATAAGGAAACGCGTTCTGGTGCTAAGACGGTCAACGGAGCGGACCGAGGCGATAAGGGCGGGTTTCGCTAAGGTTGTGGGAACTGAAAAACGCAATATCCTTGCGAAGTTTGCGGAGGCACTGAATGACAGGAAAGCGCTGCCAAGATCTTCCCCGTATGGGAATGGCGATGCTGCTGAAAAAATAGCCGAGATCCTATGCTCGTAGAAGGCCTGAAGGAGAGGCGCAAAGCACTTACTTTAGAATCTTCAATGAAGTAGTTAGATGCTCGTAAAGGTCTAGAACTTTCTCTACAAAGGATGCTAAGTGCGTTTCTTGGAACATTACCCTCAAGTTGTTGATGTCTTCCCTTTCGATCGCCCCCAACAGGGGAGAGATGATCAGAAAACTGATAAGGAAAACGGTACCGTTCAAGAGCAGGGAAACTAAGCTTGAATTTACTGAGAACTCCATTTTGAACAAGAATACCGCAGATGCTGAAAGGACAGAGGCCAAGAATATTGTGAGCGAGCCTTTAATGTCCATTCTTATGTCATATTTCATTCGGGCTTTTTGATATGCGTATACCAACAAAACAAGATCCGAGATGGCGCTTGAGGTTATCAGGCCGAACACCCTGAGATAGGAGGTTAAGATGAAAGTCAAAGGCAATGAAGTTAGTAACTTGGCAAGAATGACCTTGAAGTAAACGTTCACTTCACCTGTCCCATTGAAAAGGTTTCCGAGAACTATCGTGAAAGCCGAATATGAAAAAGTCAATATGAAGAGTGTTAAGTAAGCAGGGGCCATTGAGTACTTTGGGCCATAGAATAGCTGTACTAGGTCGCTTGAAGTAACTGCTACTAGGAAGGAGGCTGGAACCGCGATGAGGAGTGTATACTTAATAGAGCAGTTGTAGAACTTTTGTAGGTAGTTTTTCTCATTATCGAGCTTGGAAAAGCTTGGCAAGAGCGTCGTAGATATGGGAAAGGTCAAGACCGTCACAAGAGAGGTAAAGTTTTGGGCGATGTTATAATTTCCTATCCTTAAATCTGATATGAACCAAGCTGGAACGACAGACTGGTACCTTACTAGCAAGCCCATGAGGGGTCTTTACGAATAAAAATTTTCCTGTTTTACCCACCCCTAAAATCATATCTATGTGATAAGCAACAGCACATTATAAAGCAATCGTATGATCATATTATATTCGCAATAGAGCGGAAGCTATAGTTCGCCAAGAGCAATAAGATCAGCACCAAGAGAAAATTTGCGTTTAACCCCTTCTTTATAGCTAATTTCAAGGCTTCTGCACAACCCAAAGTAGAATATATGTTGAGAGGCATGATGTAGAGTAACCTTGCTTGTATATCATAAGGCAGAAAAAAGATAGGTGCAGAAGTCAAGAGGCTAAAGGTTACAAGGAACCAAGACATCTTTCCTTTCCAGCCTAGTAAAGAGGCTATTCCAATAATTGAAAGGATGAAGATGATGTAATTTCCTAGATATCCGCCTACGTAGAGCTGCAAGGTATATTGCGCGTTTCTCTGAAACAAGAACAGATTTGTGAGCCGCATAGAACATATAAGGGGAATGTCTGATTGAACCCCACCCAGGTAGCCTAATAAGTTTTTATTTATAAAATCCATTGTAAAACTAAGAACCACAAATGAAATGGACAACAGCAATGATATTATCTTTGATTTACTTGTTGTCTTACTGAAGGCGAATAGACCCATGAAGAATAGCGCAATGGCAACAATGTAAATAAACCAGCTCCAAGGATGCGTGAAGAGTCCGAGGAAAGATAAAATAACACTCAGAACCAAGTGCTTTAGTTTACGCTTTACGACACCTGAGATAACCAATGCTGACATAAGTATAAGTAAGGAATATGCTAAACAGAATGCTAGGTAACCTGCATACAGGGTCACCACAACCTGTGTCGAGAAAGTTGTTAAGTAAATCGAGAGTGATTCTAACGACTTATCCTTGAAGGTCAATCTCAGAGAGACATATGATGAAATTACTAGAAAGGCTGAGGCGAAGAAGAAGCTTAACTTGACGGCATCCGGAGAGCTTATGTTCAAGAAATTCTTTATCAATAATGAAAGCAATATGCTCGTTAGCCTTTCTCCCCCGTACCTGTCCTTGAATACCTCATACTCACAAGTGCCGTTGAAAACAGCTTCTAATTTGTCCAGAGCATTGATATAGAAAATGCCGTCTACATTGGTTAACTTGCCAATAGGATTTATCGCGGGGCTGTAAGAATAAAAGCTTAGACAAAGTAGCACTATAAGCGAAACCGAAAACGCAAGCCTAGTGTCAAACAAGGTACTATTTCCAAGTTCAGGTGCCCTATCACATCCTGGCTTCAAGACGTTCTTCCTGTTACTTAGCGTTATCATAACCTTATACCTCTCTACCTTTATCTGTTGCACTCTGATATTATAATACATCAAAAAGGCTAGAGCCCAAGAGGACACTAAGAAGACTAAGAGGGGATATCCGAGGAGAGCATTCAAGGAATAGAAAATTTCCCTATCCAAGTAGGAGAGCAATGAAAGAAAGCTGCTTCGTAATACGGCTGGAAATAGAGGATAGATCAACCAAGTAGCCAATGAGAACAACTCAAAGATCGACGTTAGAAGCAGAAGGAAATTCGCATAGGTTGACATACTGATTCGCTTCTTTAAACTGAAGTACGATAGTAACTGTGACGACAATAGCAAAACCTCTGCCTGACCGAAGAACATATACGTCATTAGATAAATAAACAAAAAGGCCGATAAAATACTAACCTTTCTCCTTTTAACCTTATCATCCAAGCAGATCAGAAAGGATAAGAGTATTTGACTCGAGACAAGAATCAAAATCACTCCCTTTGCCTTGTTTCTTGAGAGAAAGACGAAGCTTATCGTATGCCAGACGCTCTGTCTATGGATTGTTTCATATATGCTGGGTGCTATGTTATTTATGATTTGTAGAGAGGAAGCATACAGGATTAACGCCGACACCGCTAAGTATATCAGGTCGATATAGCTTATTTTCTGCCTTATCTTTTCTCGATGTCTGAGAAATGTCATGAAATAGGACTTAAAGCCTCTTATTCAAAAGATGACAGGTTCCTAAGAACTGAGGGCCGAGCCTATAAATGTGATCAAGGTTCGCTCCCAGAAAATCATTTATAGGATAATACATTATATTAAACTCGTATCAAATCTGTCATTGCTTTTTGTAGTTGTATTTGTCATACTAAACCATATTCAGCTATTTTTACTTTGATGATCTTCTTTATGGATTCTCTTGGTGTTTTTAGATTGTGTAAGCCAAGGAAACTCTCAGCCTGACTTATATCTATTCTAAATCTTTGTTTATCTGCCTCTTTAAGCAGAGGTTCATGACCAATATCCAGTATTTTTATTTCAGGTTTCACTTTACCTCGAGTATATACTGTTATAGTCTCTCTTATCATCTTGGCTAGCTCTATTATCGTTATTGGCTCTGGATAGAAAACATTTACGACTGGTGCTGAGCAATCTGCTTTCTTGATAACATCGCCTTTTATAATCTTGAATGTAAAGATCTCGAGTGCCCTACAGACATCTTCGAGATCCACATATAGCATAGGCCTGTACATGCTGTGCCTATACGGCGTTATTGGATCTCCTCTAAGGCCTCGTTCTATAAAGATGCTTGCGGCTGTTTTCTCCGGCATTCTTGGTCCAAGAACCGTACCTAACCTTAATACGCCATATATCTTGTCGCTCATTGCGTCATAACATCTCAAAATGACTTCCTGACCAATCTTTGAAAACGCATAAAGCCTAGCTCTATCCTCAACTTTCTCTGGTCTGAAACCAAATTCTTCATTAACAGTTCCTTCAATCCCCCTTTCTCCCATAACGTGCCAAGAACTAATCAATATCATGCCTTTGATATGTTTACTTTCATCGACAGCCTTACAAACATTCTGAGTACCTAGTATGTTCACCTCATAGCCAAGTCTTCTTTGATCATTTATTTGCGGAATCTGGACTATTGCCGTATGCAAAACCATATCCACATTCTCTAATGCGTGCTTGGCTTGTTCATAATTTCTTATGTCACACTCATGAAACCTTACTCCAGTAATCATATTTATAGGTCGTTTCTTATCAACTATTTCTACTTCAAATTTTCCCGAAATGGAACTAGCTAAAGCGCTGCCAATGAAACCAGATCCACCCACTATAGCAACCTTATGCAAAACTAACATCACGGCCTTATGGGAACGCCTGAGCTTTCTTATTGGATAGTCGTTCCATTAGTATTCTTTCATCCACGTATCCTCTAGATTTATGTGTTGCTAAATACCAATCCATTGTTCTTCTGAGACCTTCTTCTAAAGTTACTCTTGGCTCCCACCCTAGGAGCTGTTGCGCTCTATCTACGTTCAGAGCTCTACTTAATACACCTACTGGTTTAGAGGCATCAAACACGATTTTTTTAGGTTTCCAAGCCATGACCTTGAATATTTTTTGGGCCACATCTTTTAACTTATAACGCTTACCAGTGCCTAGATTTATGGGCGTCCCGTCTTCGATTTTTTCTGCAGCTAATAACGTACCTTCTACTATGTCAGAAACGTATGTAAAATCTCTTTCTTGTTCTCCTGTCCCCCAAATCACATAAGGGTCCATCCTTTCGACCGCTTTATATATCAGCGCTATAATAGCATGTGTTTCGTTCTCTCTGGGCCCATAGGCTGTGACGAAGCGTACACAACAGCCTTTCAATCCGTATTGTTTGATGAATGCTATCAGTTGAATCTCTCCCATAAGTTTAGCCCATCCATATTCTATGTCAGCACTTAAAGGCTTATCTAGTTTAAATGAATCGCTATCATCCTCTTTCAAAAGGTATTGAGAATCCACTTGAGCCTGCAAGCTTGAGGGATAAACACAGGCGCTACTTGCGTAAATAACCTTTTCAGCTCCTGCCTTATGGCTACCTTCGTATACGTGATGATCTATGGCAAAATTAGAGCATATATCAGCAGGATGTGTATCGATATATCCCCTTCCTCCATGAGTTGCTGCGAGATGAAATACAATTTCATTTCCGTTGAGAATTTTAATGATTTTCTCTAGCGTGACATATTCGAGATCTATCCAAATGAACCTTATTTTAGAAATGCTCTGTTGTAAGTTTTTTTTTGAACCACTACTCAAGTTATCGACAACGGTTACATTGGCTCTTAACTTAACTAATTCGTCTACCAAATGGCTCCCTATGAAACTCGCGCCGCCAGTTACAAGGACACTTCTTGATTCCCAGAACTTCCTGCTGGGGACAACACCCATAATACTTCACTATTTTATATATATCTCAATTTATTCGCCCACTTTGTCGCCTTCAGACAATTGGGGCCTCATGTATCATCTCTAGCTATGAATATAAGTTTTTTTAATAGTTTCTATGAAGATTCAGACAAGCGATATAAGAGGCGCGAATCAAGCTGACTATGAAGATAACGAACAAGACGGCGAACATGTCATATCTATCGGGAATCCCATAAGTCGATAAACCAGAGGCCTAATTTTACTTGGAACCATAGAAGCTAATAATGATGCATCTTCTATTGAAAGTGCCTTAAAAGATATTAACCCGAAGAGATAGAAAATACCTCCAAGGAATACGTAAATCGGTAAGAGTTCCCCTCTCATCGATGTTATAAGTTGAATTGGAAGCAAAGTGGCGATCATGAACATGGATGAAGATAGACTCTTCCATAACATTGTTAAGTCCAAATTTATATTCCCCTCCTTTCTTAGGATGTATAATGGTAAGATTAATAAAGAAAAGATCGAACCGAGTTTTGCTAATGCACCGCCTATCTCAATATAGCTTGGGATCAAAATGAAAGCAAGCCCAGTGCAGACTGCTGCAGCGATAAGATTTGAAAGGGGAATGATCCAGGAGTTCCCCCTAGCTAGCACAATACTTAAAATTGGTATGCATGTAGGAGTCACAAGGGCCAAAGCTACTGCAATGATTATAAGTGGTAGTGAAGTAGCAAGATATCGTTCTCCTAAGAGCAGTCTTGTAGCAGGATAAGAAATTGAGGCTAATCCAAATGCCAGTGGGGTATAAATAAGGTACGAGTAACGTGAGGCAATTTTTGATGCTGATTTCAGAACGCTATCAGAACCTCCCCCAACAATATGAGAAAAACGTGGGAAAATTACCGAATTGAAAGAAATTGACACAATGGACAAAAAGCCTACTGCTGTCAGCGCTGGACTATAGATTCCTAGTGCGTATGGGCCAGCAAGGAAAGCTACTAAGTATCTGTCAATCGATGTCGTAAAGTGTGAAGTAATACTATTAATCCAAAGTGGCAAGGAGAAATTAAATAATGGCCTTAAAGGATAGCTTTTTTCAGCACCTTTAAAGTTTTTATAACTTATGACTGCTAGGATGAGCAACCCGAAATAGTCCCCTACTATCCAGCCGAGCAGTACGCCTTTTATACCAAGTCCTAAGATTAGTAAAACAATAGCTGTAATATACTTCACGGCATTACTTGCTATATTTGTCATTGAGATAGATCTGAAGTTCTGAAGGCCTTTTAACGCACCTTCGAAACTACCTTGAAAGACTAATGCAGGAATATCAAGTGAAATTAATAAAGCTATATTCTGTGAAATTGTAAGGCCTATCAATGTCTGTAAAAATAATTTCGCAGATACCAAAGACACTGTTAAGGATATGGTACTGGTGATCAAGGTGAACTTAATCACTTGCCTAAATATTCCGTTTATATGGTCATGTCTTCCCCTACCATACTCTAGGGCTGTATATCGGGTAACTGCACTTCCAATGGAGAAGGAAAATATCATCGAAATTAAGGATATAAATAGACTAAAAGATGCTAGAGCACCAAGTTCCGAGACTGTTGGAATCAGACGAGCGATTATTATCAGATATACGATACTCATCATATTCACTGTTAGGTGTTGAATAAGGATTTGTTCAGTATCTCGTGCTGCTTGATTTAGCATTGATTATGACTTCTAATTGGCAATTTATTTCTTAATCCTTTTCACTGCCCTTACCATCAATCTTCCTCCACATAAATAGCTTATCACAGGAAAATTTTCAATAATACTCCCTGTTCTTACTTTAACTTTTGTCTTAAAGCCGAACCTAGTCAAAGTCCTCCATACATAGAAAGGAGATTTCAAATCTACGTGTAATCTAGAGTATATAATATCACTCTTCTTAAAATATTCTAAAACCTCATCTCTGTATTCACGTGACTTTATCTGTCGAGATCCTTTTAATAACTGAGAAATTTTGACAAGTATCATGAGAATGACAATTATAGACTGAACCTTTAGTGGGTTGGGCGTATATAAACAAACTATACCACTTGACATCAAGATTCTGTTCACTTCTTTCATGCTAGACTCGTATTGTAATTTTGTCAAATGTTCTATTAAGTCTGCGGCCACTACTTTGTTGAAAACCTCACTCCTGAACGGTAGATATTTTGCATCGCATTGTATTATCTCAGCATCAACATTGAATTTCTTAGCTATTTCTTTTGATACTCTTGTCGCAATATGCGAATAATCAATACCAATTACTTCCGCACCTAATTTTGAAAATTCTATCACAAAGGTTCCTATGCCACATCCCAAATCTAACATATATTCCCCTTTAGTTACATTTGCAACAATACTGAGAACGTTGTTTATTCTCTCCTGAGACCAAGTGTCGTTGTTTATGTAGCGTATCAAATGATATTTGTAATAATCGAGTGTGTAGTCTGCTGGTAGAATTATAGATTTTCCAGATAATTTTGAGTACCACTGCGTCAATTTATGCAAAGGCTGAGTAGAGGCTCTCCAACCTAGGAATTATCTTCTCCGGGCTGAAAAGAGCAATTGCCCTCTTTCTAGCTGCTTCTCCCAATTTAATCCGTTTCTTCTCATCAAGTAGAAGTTGAATAAGTGTAATCCCTAAAATCTCAGCATTATGTCTTGGCACAACGATCCCACAGTCTCCAACCACTTCAGGTAACGCTCCTCCGTCACTTACAACCACAGGTTTTCCACACGCCATAGCCTCAGCCACGACGAGACCAAACCCTTCTTCAATGCTTGGTAGAACGAATATATCGCAAGCTCTATAGAATTCAACGAGTTCCTCATCAGGTATATAATCTTTAAAAAGGACTTTATTTTCCACGCCTAACGCACGCCCAATTTCCTTCAGAACTCTAGCATCGCCTCCGCCCCCAATCACTAGAGACGATTCTGAACATTCTCTAGCCACTAAGGAAAATGCTTTTATTAAATCGTCAAAACCTTTTCTTTTCCTAATAAAACCTAATGTCGATATCTGATATGGCTTCCTTGAACGAGATACTTTACCTGGGTAAAATAGATTTGGGTCGACCAATGGATAGATAACCATAGCACTTCTACTAAGTTTTGATCTCGTGTAATTTGAAATAGTTAATACGCCATCTGTTGCCAGTTCGATATATTTCTTAAAGAAGATCAAAGAAGGCTCAGTTCCGTAAACAGTCACAATAAATTTCACACTCAATATTTTTGCTAATATAAAGGCCACGACTCCACCAAAATGGGCCCAATGACCGTCTACCAAATGAATTTTCTTATGCTTTAGAATTTTTCTCCCATGATAGACATAAGATAAAAGTTTGCATACAGTAAGAAACATTGCCATACACCTCCCGATAAACGTGGAGATCTCAATACCGAGTTCTATTGGGTTACAAGTGAGTAGTAGATACATAAGCTTGGGTTTGGTTATCGATAGATATATCAACTCATGAAGCGCGTATAACATTTGTCTTCCCACAGAGCGGGAGACAACTAAAATGCTAATGTTTTGCGCTGTCAGAAAGGGAGACTGTTTTTCATCTGTCAAGACGAGAAAGTTGATTCCTCTACATAAACGCAGATTTCTATATAGAAATATTGCATTGTTTTGAGAGATAGTAGGGTAGCCTTGGGAAATCACAAGAATCTTAGCAGATTTCTCCAATGGAAATTCTGAAGTCGATCTATTGGCGTTTAGATTTAATACAAGGTGGTTGGTGTAATAATTTACGATATATATCTAGCTCCTCGTTAAGAACAGACTCTATGTTAAAACGTTTAGAAGCCCTCTTGGCATTGAACCCGAGCTCTTGAGCCTTTTTTTTATCTTCGAACATTTTCATTATGGCACTAGCTATACTATGTGGAATGGGCTCAACTAGTATGGCTTCCTTATCGTTGACTATCTCTCTAATCGATCTAATATTTGACGCCACGATTGGCAGGCCAGTAGCCATCGCCTCAAGAAGAGCTTTAGGTTTTCCCTCAGTTAGAGAAGGAAGTACAAATACCTCAGCCTCTGAAAGTAATGCCGGGATCTCTTTCTGAGGAATAAAACCCTTAAAAAATACATTCGAACCAAGATTAAGCCTAAGCGACAAGCTCTTGAGTTTTTCATGTAGTGGCCCATCTCCTATAATTTTCAGTTGCGCAAAAGGTCTTTTTTCTACGATTATACTCATAGCTTTTATAAGAGATTCTACATTTTTTTCCCTTGACAGTCTACCAATGTAGATTATGATCTCAGAATGTTTATGATCTTTCTGTATACTTTCGAACATGCTTAGTTCGACAGGTCGTCGAACTACAACAATTTTATTTTTGGGCATACCCATTGTCAAGAAATGTTCTTGAATCTCCTCATTCACTACAAGTAATATCCTTGACAACTTATATACTACTTTCTCGGCAATCCCTAGAAATGTTAGGTTAAGAGTTCGCATTAAGAAGCCTGAGTCGGAGAGCTCCAAGTCAGTAACCATCCTATAATTCGCGTGTATCGAAACGACTACACAAACATTAAGAAGCTTCCCTACTATACATGCATAAAAACCCTCAGCAAGTCCATATGCCCTTATCATATGTGGGTGAAAAGCCTTTATAATTCTCATAGCTTTTGTTAGTTTATAAAACGAGCTCAAGATCCTCGATGGTATCCGATTACCCAATCCAATGCATGTGATATGGTTTAGGTTTATAGACAATGCCCCCTGAGTATCGCTTAGTGAAAGCATTAGTATATTATTGAATATTTTCATTTGGTTTTGAGTTTCTCTCTCCAGTAATCCCATCTCCCCTTTCTTCGCCAGACCCAAAAGCGTGTCCCTAAAGACGCACAACCTACAGTCTAAGGATATTGTCGATGTCATGGAAAATATTTCGGACCATGAGCCCTTTTCTTTTCCATAACCAAGCAGAAATGGCTTGTCAGGAAATATGATGCAAACTTATTACCTAGAACGAATCTACCAATCGAACCAAAGCGGCTAAATGATGCCCAACGGACTTTGGGATTCACGAAATCGTACTCTGATAGCATTTTATACCATAACTGCGGAGGTTGATGCTTATACCAATCGATCGTATGTGCGAAGGGGTTTTTTGTACCCAAGGTGGCAAAGAAATTATGAGGAGAACAGTCGCATATAATCAGCTTTGCCCCTGATGATGCCATCCTACTTAATTTATTGAATATCACTCTGTAACTTTTCCTTGCTACATCATTGTATCCAAGTTTGATACATGCCTCTTCGTCTAGATGATTTATTGAGTTATGTAGTAGAATAATGTCAAAGCTTTTGTTCCCAGCATCATAGTCTTGGAATCGAACTCTTTGAAGAGTGATATTAGTAGATGGCAAACTTGAAAGGAGTTGCTTAAATCTAGTTGATACTTCTCTTGCACTCCCCTTTGATTCCGGTTCCAGAACGATAACTTCCTTAGCACCCGTAATTGCTGCAAAAAAACTAAATAAGCCTGAACCACCTCCAATATCCAACATTGACTTTCCTATAAATGATATGCCATTAAATAGATAGCTCAGATAAAATTTTAAATCCTCTTTGGAACCAGACCATATTCCTTCTCCTGTCGCAAAATCTAAATACATGCTGACTAAATTTTCAGCCAAGAGCATTCTGATATACTTTCATGAATTGGGGTGCCACAGTACATACATCGAATGATCTGCTTGTTTCCTGTGCACCTTTTGAAAGCATCCTAAACAGTCTTTCGTCTGTTAAGACTCTTAATATTGCGTCTGCCATAACCCTCGAATTTTGTGGAGGAACTAAGATGCCATTACAGGTATGCCTTAAAGTGGTTCTTGTGTCTCCAACATCTGTAGCTACTATCACACAGCCAGCACACATGGCCTCCATCATGCTTCTGCTTAGATAGTTTTCGTATGGTGAACAAGCGATGAATACACTACTGTTCCAAAGATAGGGCCTCACGTCATGCTGATAGCCAAAAAGCTTGACATTTCTCTCTAGTCTTAGGTCGGTAATGAGTTGCTCGATTTTTCCCTTAAGGGATCCCTCGCCAAGGATATTTAGCTTAGCTTGAGGCAGCTCTTTAACTACGATGGACATCGCTTTCACTGGAGTAATGGGATCCTTAAATGGTATTAGGCGCCCTATGAATAGAAGGGAATGATTAATCTGTTTGTCACCATTGGGGCTCATGTAAAATTTTGTATCAGTAAAGTTTGGTATAAAGAAGCACTTCCATCCATACCCGGCATCCTCGAAGGCATGTAGGACAGATTTGCTTATACAAATGATTGCCTTCGAACGGTCCAAGAAAGCCTTAGTATGATGATTTAGGATTATAGGGTGAGTTTTACTACTCGCTCCATGATGAGTGACCACAAGAGGTTTCTTAAAGTTCTCACTAAGCCATAGGGCAGGATCGGGTCCAAGTATATGAGCATGAAATAGATCACTCTCTCTTACCTTTAATATTTTCGCAGCTTGATAGCAAAGTAAGTGACCATATGTAAAGTCCTTCACCCTACTGTTCATGATGTCTAGAAAACGAATGTTTATCGTATAACATGGGAACACTGATACTCTATAGATGTCGAGCATACCAATTCTTTCTAACCTAGGCTGGCTACGCCGACCTAACGTCAGCAATGAAAAACGAATACCATACTCTTTACTCATGCTGTTAGATTGTATGAGTATGCTTCGCTGAACGCCATAGCCCAAGTCAAAGATGCGGTTCGTATGACAAACTGTGAAAGATAAGTACCTATCAGCAAGAGGTGTTGGGCTCATGATATAATTACTCTTTCTCACGCATAACGATTCTCTGGAAAATATCTTCGTATAGACGAATTATTTCCTCCCAGGAGTACTTTTTTATGCTCGCCATAGCATTCCGACCTAAGGCTTCTGCAATGTCTGGATGTGTAAGAATATATAGTATGTTGTGTGCAAGTTTGTCTGCGGACTTTGGTGGCACTAGGAGACCATTAAATCCGTCCACTATGACATCAGGAATACCTCCTACAGAGGTCGCGACTACCGGCTTGCCCATAGCCATGGCCTCTATAATCGAATTTGGCAATCCCTCGCTTAATGAAGAAAGCACAAATAAGTCAGAATCCGATAATACCTTAAAAACATCATCATGAGAGATCTTCCCTGTAAAATGGACTCTGTCTTCTAAGGTATTTTTCTTTACATAATGTTTCAACTGGTTAATTAGACTACCTTTGCCCGCCAATACTAGCCTTACATCTGGAAGAATAGGTACTAATATCCTAAAAGCCTCAAGCAAAGTAATTGGGTCCTTCACTGGTTCTAGCCTTCCTATAAATACCAACTGTCTTCTATCTCTCTGCCCCTTTTGGATCAAGTGAGACCTCTTCACCATCTCCGCGTCATACCCGTTCGGAACCACTACTATCTTCTGAGGCGGAATCATGTACTTGCAGACGAGTACCTTCTTCAAATCTTTTGATACCGTAACAACAACATCTGCTTTTATTAGGATCGCCCTTTGTAATAGTCTCGCAAAAGCGTTTCTTACAGCAAGGATATCAGATCCTTGGCATGCAACAACATACGGTTTCGAATATATCCAGCTCAACAGCAAGCATAGAAAACTTCCTGCTGAAGCACCGCGACCCAACATCACTTCTACCGACCTTCTAATCAAGTAATAATGAGCGAATCCACTTGTCAAAAACGATAAGATGGAAAAGAGACGTATAGGTTTTCCTAGTTGGATTGGTTGCACTTGTACAGGAAGCTTCTTCTCGCCAAAACTTGCTTGCCTTTGAGTGAAGATGAAGACTTTGTGTCCGTGGGAAACAAGAGTTCTTGAAATAAGATACGTCCCTATTTCAGTTCCACCTGTCAAATATGGATATATTCCTGATGCGATGATTAGAATATTCAAGTGATTGACACATTATAATCTAAAACAAGTAGCCGAATATACATCTGATACAGTAGAGCCATAGGACCTTGTTCACGCTTAGAACTCATGGATGTCTGAAGGACTACTCCATGTATGCCTGCGAGAACGAACTATCATACCTCAAAAGTTGGTTAAAAGTGGATTAGAGATATCAGTTGTTTGGCTCTGTGTGCGTAACTATGTTCACGTAGCACTCTCTTCCGAGCTAGTTCCCCAGCTTTCAGCCGTACATCTTCAGATGTGAGTAACCAATCATATATCTCAAGGGTTTCCTTCAAGTTATTTGCCACGAATATCTCTTTACCTAGTTCGAACCACTCCGACATGCCCTTGCATGGGTTAGAGACGATACAGGAACTGAGGCTAGCGAGTTCGAAAGGCCTCGAAATAGAAGACGCATAAATTTCGGCAAAAGCCTTCCTTGCTATGTTAAGGTTAATCCTACTTCTACAACAGAACCTTCTAAATCTACTGAATGGTACCTCTCCAACATCGTGTAAGTGATCCAAGTTTACTCTATATGTTCCACCTCCCCCAAAGACAAAAGTTCGGTTGCTCATCTTCTCAGCAGGAATAGACAACATGTACTTCACGAAGTCTTCTCGTCCCAGATCGTTCCTGCCGTAGAAAGAAACATCGATATCTTGGAGTACCTTTACTGGCCTATACAACATGGGGTCAACCCCGAAGTATATAGTATAAACCTTGTTAGCTCCCATTTCTTTAAACTGCTGCGCGCAGCCTTTTGACGGGATCAGGATAGCTTCGAACTCTGATAGATCACAATCTTTCTCATACTGGCTATAGCGATCATATTGAGGCAGTGAACGTGGCGCGTCAGCGTCGTAGTATAGACAAGGAACTCCAGCCACCCTCCTTATGAAAGTAGGGAAACCCTTCAGAATGTGGATTGGTGTACTCAGCCAGAGGATGACATTGACATGCCGTTCACTCTTGATCTTCCTGACAAACCATTTCCACCATGCGTTTTTAAAGCTCCTCGTAAACAACAGTTGAGAGCGTCTAATCACAGGAAGGCGATTAATACAATTCCATGAATAGAATGGACCTTTTTCACTTTTCCACCAGACGGTTTCTACACTGCTACCGAATAAGGGTACTGCTAACGTATCTACTTCGAGTTCGTAAAGAGCTTTGAACAATTGCCACCACACAGGCGCAGTCCCGTAATGTTCAGATAGCCCAAGTGTGGGACATACCGCAATAATTGTCATCAGAATCCCATTTATCTGAATGATTTAGTCCTTTTGAGTTCTATTGAGTCAGACTTTAAACAATCAAGTATTCTAAGGTGAACGTCTTCGAACTCTCCGTTAGTCGTGATACACCTTGTTCCGAACACTCCAGCTAAGGCCTTATAGATTCGTCTTCTAATACATAGATATTCTAGGCCAGGCGTATCAGCTTTCCTTATGAAAGCTATGTTTTCGTCCACATCAAGAAGAATTACCCTACACGAGCGCGGTACTATCTTCTTAAAAAGCAATCCTAAAAAACTCTTGTCAAGGGTAAACCTTTGCGTATCAACCATAATATCGACGAAGTTATCGTAACATGAGCGATCAAGAAGAACAGTGTAGCCCATACTTATCGGGAGGTATGCATGGACAACTGCAAAAATAAGATTATCTACTAAACTGATCCATGGCCAGACTAAGCTGACTGGTTTACACATATAGTATCTATGTATGCTATTCTTCGTTCCTGAACTCGTACTTACCACTTCAGTGAGGCCAAGTACCCTACAAAGCATCATGAAGGGCAAAGAGAAGAAAAAAGCGGATCGGGCCCATACGCATTTACAGCGAAGGCCAAAATCGGTCAGCTCCTTTTCAAGACGTCTAAGGTGAGTACTTTTCCCAGAACCGTCTATGCCTGCCAAGCATATGATCTTAAGATTATTAGTATCCATTAATAATCGCTTGTAATCTTTCTTGGGTCCAACTTGCCAAATAATCCCATGAAGAAATCTTGTTTGCGAATGACCGAGCATTTTTTCCCAACCTTTCTGCCATAGACCTATCCATCAATAGAGTAGAAAGCGCTCGTGCTAATGATGTGGGATCGTTTGGCGGGATGATCAGACCACGTCCTTCAGCTACCAACTCTGTAAGTGAACTGACAGAACTCGTAATGACGGGTCTTCCAGTAGCGAAAGCTTCAAGCACAGAAAGTGGAGGTTCGCTAAAAAGAACTTTAAATGGTAGAGTAACTACATGTGAGGACAACAAATAGTTTGATACGCTCGCCCTACTTTGTAGACTATTAATAAAACTAATCTTGTCGCAAATATCTAGCTTCAGTGCAAGATTATGAAGACGACAAATATCATACTTGGCCTCATTCGATATCCGCCGCAAAAGAAGTATTACTCTGAAATCATCGAAGCGCTGTGCAAGTATAGCAGTAGCTTTAACCAATGTATCAGTCCCCCTCAGAGTAGAGGGTGAGCCAAGGTAGAGGATAGTGAAATTGTTCCAATTGTATCGCCAAGAGCAATTTAAGAATTCTTCATCCAGAGACAAAGGTGTCACCAGAATTCGGTTTTCTACACCAAGCAAGAGTAAATGATCCATTAATGTTTTCGATGGTACGGTGATTAGCTTTATTGATTCCTGACTAAGGGTGCGACGGAGGACGTTCCTTTGCGCCATCGCAGAAGTCAATACCAGCTTATACGATATCAAAATTTCTCGCAATGTTAGATTGACAAAGTGTGATAGGGGATATACGTTGCTATCGATGTGAAGTGCAAATCGCAGATTGAGTCTCTTGATGAAACTAACAAAGATCCCACTCAAAGCATCGCCAAACATGTATAAGATGTCCGGGTTAAATTTCTCAACAGCATCCTCTAAACCCTTGAGTGCGAATGGTGTGATTGAGCTAATCTTCTGCGAGAAAAAGAATCTGATCGACCGTAGCTCAGGATTGGTCGAAACAGATGAGTCGGTTAATATTGCCACCTCATTTCCCCTACTAGCAAGCCTTGTAGCCAACTCATAAACATGTCTCCATGGTTGTAGATATAGGTTCGTATATTTAAACTGGCTACATAGAAAGAGTATTTTCATTATTTACCTAACCTTAGAATAGTCTTCTGTGAAGTATCGTACCTTCCGGAATCGTGTAGCTAGTAACCTATTTGGATCATATAAAATTATCGGATACTCATTCGGTTTAATGGTATAATGCCATGGAGAATCCAGTACATATAAATCAAGAGGAAAACCCTTGCATAGCGTGACAGTCCTTTGCCTTAGCGCGAAAAGACATGCGGTGAATCCGTTTAACCATCCTTGTTTGCGGAATATGCTAATGTCTAAGTCAGATGCTTGATTAAATTGATCTGTTTCGAAACTCCCAAAAACAGCGGCAGCTTCCACCCATCTTTCTCTTTTGAGGCTATGTTGAAGGGCTTTCAGATATGCGACATGTCTTTCTTTACAGACACGTACGCCCTTCCAAACTTTCCTGAGCATATGTACGTTAGTATTGAGGATCCAGTTAACCGAATGTGCCATAATGAAGGCTAGGATAGTGGTCTCTACCGACATCATGAATTGAATGAAAACTGCAGCGAAAGCTAAGGTAAGAAGGGAATCAAGCAGTATCTTAAACATTCTTTCGGTGTTGTCCAAGTATAGTAAGCCTTGAAAGGCCCAACTTATGATCAGTATCAGAAGTCTGAACATGAAGCTATCCTCTGCACGCTTCGCAATTGATTCGTAAAGCAACAAGGCTAAGGGAGGCAGACTACGAAGCTCTCTCCGTTATAGTATATGATGTCTATCTGACTTCTTTCAAGAGTTTCGGAAACTAAAGTTCTATTTTCTAGCCGTAAGTCTTCGCCTAGCACTCCTGCCTTGCCAGGATAGTGACTTGCAAACACAACATCCTTGCCAAGCCGCAAGCCACCATCCATGTGTAGGAAGTACAACCTAAGAAAAAGACTGCTTTCATAGCTTGAAAGCATTTGGTAGTTTGCATCAGTAAATGCTTTCAATTGTAACGATGTTATGCGATCGGAAGCTACTCGCATTGACTCCGAATAGACGGCAAGCCAGCGTGCCTCCTTGTATTGGTAGATCGAATTGACATGGTTATACCAGTTACTGATTGGGAGAATCTGCTCCGACGGAAAAAACTCCACCAACGTAGAGGAAACCAGAACCACGATGAAACAGAATATAAATATATTTGTCAAGTTTCTTGAGCGCATGATTGTCATAACTCTATCTTCTAATAAGTAGTACATAAAGTAGCTTGAGAAAAAAACGGCAACGATGGGGAATGTGTACCACATTAATCTTTCAGGCTTTAACGACGGGAAACCTGGAGTGTTACTTGCAACGAACAATGCTAGATAGATAATTGCGCAGGCTGACACATATATGACCGCCCTATTGAGGGCTGGGATCAAAAGAACAACTTTAATCTCTGATGGACGGCACATTAATCGTTTTAACACTAAGGCAAGACCGAAGATGCCCGTAACTAGAATTATAGCCTTACCTATGTTCGCTGAGATTAGGATTCGGAACCATATCTCAAATTGCATGGTACGAAGGCCGACTCCGACCAGTGGAGCTGAAAATTCAGAAATACCTGTCAATGCATTACTAACTATTCTGATGAACTTATCTAAAACCCAGTCAGATTCATAAATATACCAAGTAAGGACCATTATACTAAAGAGAGCAGTAAAATGCGCCTTGGTCAAATCCATGGTACGTGGTTCCGCGCTATATCTCCGAATCTTAATGATCGCATCCTGTAATAATACTAAAAGAGAATACAAAATCATGATTATGGTAAGGATGAAAGCACTGAAATGATGTGAAGTAATTATACCCATTGCGAAGATTAATCCGATTACTGCAAATTTAACCTCATGACCAAAGAAATTTAGTAAGAGTCCAAGAGAGAAGAAGACCGCCAATGTAGCCGCCGTCAAAGAATAATTATAGTTCGAATATAGTATTAAAGATGATAGAATAGCATATTTTCTTTGATTCTCGTCTTTAAAAGTAGTACTTCCAAGCATAAAGAAAAACAGGGGTGTGAGGCCCATTATCATTGGGAGTAAGTATTTTATGGATTCCAAAAGCGAGGCACCTGTCAGTAAAGAGAACTGGGCGTGTAGGATGTGCATAAGTGGAGAACCAGTATAGTCGTAACCAAAAGGAACTTGCCCTAATATGACTACTCGATTCGTAAGCGCTAAATGGTACAATGGATCTACAGTACCATACAATAATTGATACTTGAGCGAGGGTAGTATATTTAGTCCAGTTAAAAGTAGTGTCGCTTCTAGTCCGCAAGTCAAAGAGTTTTTCTCGCATACGAAGACCAAAGCGAAACATACTATTGCCAAAAAAACTGGTAATTCGATTCCATTGATAACCCCTGTGTCTCTTATGGCAAGATATTTCGTATACGTAGACATAGTCATATACCCAAGAGAACTTAGGAACATTAATCTGAATAACGTCTTTAACTGGATCCACGATCTAATACGTAGTTTCAAAAACTCTGTTTCTCATAATAGAGTTTTGTAAATTTCAATGATCTGTTTGGCGATACTTCCCCACTCGAACTTTTCTACTACTACTTCTCTGGAAGCTTTCGACATATTCTTTGATAGACGTTCATCCTTAAGTATCATGAGTACCTTGGTCGCTAATTCTCCTTCGTTTCCAGGTTCAAAAAAATAACCTGTTCTACCATTATCAACGATCTCATCGATGCCGCCAATGTTTGATGCAACAGAGGGACAGGCACAACTCATAGCTTCCAGTAAGGAGGTAGGACAGTTCTCGTAGTAGGATGGCAAAACGCATACGTCAGCACATGAATAGATCATAGGGAGGTAATTATGTGCCACATGACCCAGAAACGCGTAACGAAGAGCGTTGACCCCTGCTTCGTGCAAGAGTCTTTTATAGATTGTTGCATTACCTCTCCCAACGAACACAAAGAAAGCATCTGGTACCTCACGGATAATTCTAGGTATTGCCCTAATAAGGGTTTTAATACCCTTGACGCCATGTAGCCTTCCTACAAAAAGGACAATCTTATTTGCAATGGCATCTATCTTATATTCCTTGAGAAAAAACTCTTCTGCTCCCTTAACTCGACTGAACTTATCGATACTCACACCGTTGTAAACTACTTTGATCTTTACTGGGTCGATCTTCATCATGTTTAATATACATGATCTAGTCCACTCAGAGACAGCAATCACTTGGTCGCATTTCCTAAGAACATCTCTCTCCATCTTGGCCAAAACATGCGAGAAAAAGGTTTCAAGAAACTCTGATGTGCTGCTTATAGCTTTTTTTCTTATTAGGCTGGTGACAAGGGCATTGGTTGTACCATGCGAAGTGATAACTTCAGTAATGCCCTCGTCGGAAAGGGACCACTGAGGTCCAGCTTGTGGGGAGTTTCTGTGCAATATCTGGATGTCAAACTCCTTCTTCAGCTCCTTAACCTTCTTGCCAAGGGATGTTTCGAAGTAAAGGGTTGAAATGACTGGAAGGTCACCTCTAAATTTAGTGTGGACATGTACCGTGTCTTTTTCGTGAAGACCTAGGCAGCGACTTTGACCGCAGATTACATGAACCTCATTTCCTTGTTTCGTGAGTTCGGTAGCAAGATTTTCTACATATGCCCCATAGCCCCCCCAAGAAGGAAACTCAGTTTCAGCTAGACAAATTCTAGAGGGCAATGATTATGACTTTTAGACTATATATGTGGCTGAGTATGCATCCTCAAAGTCAATGCAGTCACTCTTATCAGCGTGGCCATCAAACTTATCTTAAACTGGTTGGTGATATTATAATGGTCGAATCTTAAAGCTAACATTCCAGCCTTTCTTGCGAGGGCATTCGTATAAAAGTCACCCTTAAGCAAGGTTTCCACTCTCATTGCTAATTCATAAGTTTTACTAGAGAACCCTACTTCTAGCTAAATAGATTATTAAGAATCTAGTTATTACCTTTGAAATGTATTTTTGTCTATAGATGTACGTTTTTTGATGACACCACTTAGCATGATTTGTTCAAATTGTTCTGCAATATTACGGTAATCATATTTTAGAGCAAAGGCCCTAGCTTTATCAGTTAGAGTACTTGCAATATTGGTATTGAGAAGAGTTTCTATGCACTTGACTAATTCGAGAGGACTATTATAGAACATTACGTGCTCGGTTTCTAGTCTGATTATCTCCGGTAAAGGCGTCGAAACAATGGCTTTGCCACAAGAAGAATATTCAAAGAACTTTACAGGAAGCACTATCCTTGAAAGAAAGAGATCTGTTCTGAAGGGCATTAGACAACATTTCGCCAGATTAATGTATAGAGGCACTTCGGATTGCGGAACATGGCCTGTCCATATAATGCAATCGTGTACTCCTTTCTTGTGTGCAAGTCTATGGATCTCTGCTTTAAAACTCGCTCTAGCTGGGCCAACTAACAGAAGCTGAGCGTTAGGTATCTTTTTTCTTAAAATAGCTATAGCTTCCAGTACAGTATGAAAGTCAAGCCAAGGTTCTATAACTCCTACAAAGATAATGACATTATCGAAGAGTCCGAGTCTACTACGTAATTTCGCATCTGGTGACTGTGGAGTAAATCTCCTTGTGTTGACTCCTTCTGTTAGAAGAAACGCATTCTGACATCCCGTAGCTCTCAGCACCTTCGTAAGAGAAGCACAAACTGCCACCCCTAGATCCGAAAACGATGAAATTCGATGCATAATTGAAAAAACTATGAACTCGATCAATCTTTTCACTATGCTGAGCGAGCCATAATATGATATGGACGCTGACTCTGGTAAATAATCTATCAGATCAAAAATTCTCAGCGTCGTGTGCCTAGCGAAAAAAAATGCCAGTAGTCCATGTAACAGTTGTTCGTTAAGAATAACGTCCAACTTTAGTTTTCGAACAAATCTACAGATTGAAACAATCTGCAACAAGCCATTGATAAGAAAGAATATCCCTTTATCAGGAACTGATATTGTTCTTGCATGTACGATAGTAACATTATTGTCGACTTGATTTGTATGTTTACCGAGGAAGTCAAATTGCCATACATATACTTTATGACCCTTACTAACTAGAAATTCGGCAACATAGGTCATCCTTAATGGTGCAGGCGAGTTAACCCAATCACCGGAAGGAATGATCAGTATATTAAGCTTAGGCATTAATGCTATTGTACAATCGCCTTGATCTTCTTAAGTACAATATTGGGTGCATACACAATGAGCTTATAGCCTGGCCTTAGAGTTGCACTTTTATGTTCAGTCAAGACAGCCCTTCCTTGGTTGTCGATGACAGCATAAGTCACAACCGGAAATCTCGATATATTAAAGCATCTAATGTTCCTTTGTATTGGATATACACCTATCAAAGGGATATTCGTAATCATCCGCTGAGATACATACGAATTTAGGACCATCTTTAATGTCCGAACTACCCTCTCCGAAGCTCTTCCATCACCAAAATTGACAAGGACATGTCTCATTTTTTCTTGATTATTCTCTACGTATTGCACCGACTTCAATATGCTATTCGTCCTATATCCTGCAAGTATGTTGCATCCTTCAGATACTGTTTCCCACCATTCGGTACTTTCTCTTAACGTAATACATGGCACATGTAATAACGCACACTCCTGTTGTATGCCTCCTGAATCCGTCAGGACATAATGAGCTTTACTTATCAGCTGTAACATATCGATATAACCAACTGGTTTAACCTGCAATATTATGGAGTTACCACGAATGGGTAATGATACCTCTTTAAGTTTACGTGCAGTATGAGGATGAACAGGAAAGACGACTGGATACTGAGATTCTTGAATAGCCTTCAATATTCCTTCTAGTCTATCCTTATTTTCCACGTTTTCATGTCTGTGCATAGTTAAGACGACGTATTCATTCTCTTGCACTTGGAGTGTTTCCATTATCTTCGATTCTTTAGTTAGTTTCAAAGCTTCAGATAAGACTTCAACAATCGGATGACCGACAAAATGTATAGTTTCGTGCTTTATACCCTCCATAATGAGGTTCAAAGTTGCTGTTGATGTTGGTGTAAAATGAACGGTAGCGCAATCAGCAATTATTAGTCTGTTAATTTCCTCGGGCATTGCCCTATCGTACGAACGGCAACCTGCTTCAACATGCGCAACTTTTACGTGCGATTTGTTGGCAGCTAGAGCCGCACCAAGTACTGAATTAGTATCACCCTCTACAAGAAGGAAATCAGGTTTTTCAGTAGAGAGGACTTTCTCAACTCCACTGATAATCCTACTAATTTGTTCTCCAGGGCTAGCGCTTCCGACATTAAGGTATTGATCGGGATTTGGAAGGTGAAGTTCTAAAAAAAACCTCTCAGACATTTCCCAATCATAATGCTGTCCTGTGTGAACTAATCGGATATCACAACTCTTGTCATCCTTAATTTTCTTGATAACTGGAGATAACTTAATTATTTCCGGTCTCGTGCCTACCACAATAAGGATTCTCATTTGTTAATCTCTCATAACTTAATATCATCATATACCATAGGAGTGCCTTCAAAACCTAGTCCTGTTTTCCTACCTTATTGACAAGCTTAGACAGATAAGCAGGCTCTATTTTCTAGACTTTCCATCACGTAAGAGTTCGATAAGATTAACATGATATTCATTCGCTGCTTAGACTTGTCAACAGACAATACAGCTCTATTGGTAACATAACTTTAAAAAGCTCTTTATGATGTTCAAGGTATTGTAGAAACTTTCTATAAGTATCGGGTATACCTCCCATATCTTGCTTGTCTGGGTGCGCATTTATGACTACTATACCATCTGATTGGTGGATCTTCAATATTCTACTTATCCATAAGTTCACCAGTAATTTTGGTGAGCACCTACAATGATAAAGAAGATAGAAGTCCTGCGGAACTGTTAGTGGCATTTCGACAACACTAGAACCATTTACGCTATAAGCAAAAGCTTCTCTCATATTACAAAGAGAACTGTCATACTTGTATCCGTCTTTTTCAAGAAGCATTAGCTGATCCTCTGCATAAGAAAGCCAAGGAGCTCGAAAGCCATATATCCTCACATCCAATCTGCTTTCAAGAACCTCCTTCGACAATTTAATCCTTCTTTCTCTCTCTAAAGAAGAAACTACTGAAAATTTGCCGTCATGGTACAGTTCATGCGAACCTATCTCGAATCCATCCTCAATGATGTCCCTAATCTTCATTCTTGAAAGTTGGTATTTCTTTTCACCAGCTATGAGGTTAAAACAAGATCTGAAACCCATAGATTTTTCGATATGATAAAGTATATGCATCCCATTCTCGTAACCCCAATGCGTGTCGACATCATGTGTCAAGACAACTGGTGTACGCTGGAAGTGGACCTTTATCAAGCTTCTCTCAAGAACCTTCTCTTCATCATCATTAGGTGATATCAGCAAGGCAAGATAATTTTTAAGAAACTGTGGGATTAAAGTATATTCTAGGGGCAGCAATCTATTCACAATCTCCAGCTTGATGCGTTCTTTTCGAAATATGCGGTTAATTTTCGAACCCATAACAGTATTCAGCGAACCTTAAACATGACAAACTGGATGCCTAAAAGGAATTACCATGTTTGCGTAACTGACTTTTGTATTGATATAAGGCACTTACTCGAATTGCCCGATTATTACAGGACCAATGAGTGATGTAAGGCTTGAAGGGATAAGCCTCCATATACTTCTCGCCACTTTGTACTGAGGCCCGGCAGGATCCATATCTATAATAGGAACATCAGGCATGAAGTAGTAGGGAACAAGCGTAGACTTTGCACCCCATGTCTCCTTAAAGAATCGAAGATTGGGTCCTCTTATTGAGCTAATCCCAAAATCCACTGTTCTGAGTCCTGATCTAGCTGCCCATTCGATCATATGCCAACATGCAAGAGAAAGAGGTTTCATTCTTCTAGACTCAACACAGTCTACCTGTAAATTCTGAGCCAATATGGCAATTCTGTTGTAAATAAGAATTAGTATTAGAGCGTAATACTTATCTTCCCATCCTGCAAGGAAGAAGCGAGCTAAGTCAGGATACATTCTTGACCAGATTAGCTCAAACATTCTAAAGTGAAAAATTGGAATCCCGATTTTTCTCTTATTAAGTTGAAATATTTGATATAAGATTCGCAAATCATTAAGGCTTCTACCCTCTCTTACATATACGCCTTCGCGCTCAGCTTTGCGAATGTCTGAACGACGACCTTTTCGAAGTTTTTTCCATACTGTTTGAGTATCCTTGGAAAGGTCCAACATCGAAGTCATGTATTGTAGTTTCTTCTTGAGGCCTAGAATTTCAAGATCAGGCATAGAAGCACTAAGTCGTATTTCTAGATAACGAGCACGAGTTTTCTCACATAAGTTAACAGCATGATGGAGTAGAGCATGCAAAGTCTCTCGAGAATCCCATAATGGTCCCGCTTTGTAACTGAAAGGAAGGGAGATTAGTCTAAACCCGAAAAACCAGCTTCTTACGCCAATCAGGGGAAAAACACCTCTAACTTCCCCCGATCCATCTCTGACCATGAAGCTCAAAGGAATATAATTGTCAAAGGTTAATGTCAGAACATCGTTCCATGAGACCGTGTGGTAGACTGTGGAGAAAGGAGATCTCGATACATATTCATCCCATTCAAAACGGTTCCCTTCCTCAAGATATTCTATCTTCATGGTGTTGGTATGCCTATAGTTCAGTATATATTTAAAGAATAGCGCATATATGTCTACTTCGGAGTTTCAATAACATCCAGAATTAAAGCTGTTAACAACAACTGAAAGCCAAGAAATAGTGGGATTACAGCGATCATAACGGTACCTGTCGACGGTGAAGAAAGACCAAAAATGAACTTAGAGAACCAAAGGAAGATAGAGTATATTAAACCAAAAAAGAAAAGTGGCATACCACACAATACAAGAAGTGCTATTGGGTGGAAATCATATAATATATATTTTTTGTACAGTCGACGGAAGCTACTCTTGAATAGAAACCATGCTGTTTTCGGGATAAATTTACAGAGTCGGATCTTTGACTTCGCACTAGGATATCTTGAAGGTATCGGAATATCCTTAACTCTTGCACCTAAAATGCCTAGATGTATCAAAAGGTCATTTTCAAACTGGTAACCTTTTTTGATCCGGTCTAACTCTAGCTTTCTTAACATATCAGCCCTGATCGCTGTGTACCCATTTTGAGGGTCAAATATATGCCAATAGCCAGAGGCCAGTTTTGTCATGAATGTCAAGATGAAGTTGCCAAATAGCCTATGGCGAGGCATGCCCACCAAGTGGCCTGCACCAATGAACCGATTTCCTTTTGCAAGATCATAGCCTTCAACTATGATAGAATCTAAAAGCATAGGAAGATACTGAGGGTCCATCTGATCATCCCCTGCCATCACTGCTGACACGTCCGCTCCTAGATCAAGGGCTTTCTTGTGGCCAGTGAGTATTGCTGCTCCAACTCCTTTATTGTATTCATGTCTGATCAAGGTCACTCTACTATCCTTGATTCCTCTTACTTCTTCGCTTGTTCTGTCGGTACTACCATCATCAACAACTACAATGTGGTCAACAATACTTGGTATCTTCTCCACTACGCAAGCAACATTAGCCTCTTCATTGAAGGCAGGAACTACGACGCAGATGGATGCATTCTTGTACATCTTCTTACAGTATCATCTCACAAAGAACCTCTAGTAAACCAACTGATTATGGGGTTTGCCAATTCGATAGGCAAATTGGATGTTATGCCTATCTTTCCTAAACCCTATCACTTCATCGAATTCAGAAACGTGATTCAACATCCGCTATATGTCCTTCGGTTCGTACGTGTAATCCGCGTCCATGACAAGCATGTAAGGCGTTTTAACCATGTCAATGGCAGTCCTGATTGCTCCAGCCTTGCCCCTCCCATATTGAGAAATAACATTGGCCTCGTTTTCTTTGGCAATCCTCGTAGTTCTATCGGTTGAATAGCCATCAATAACCAGAATGTTGGCGTAACACTCCGTTTTCAGCTCTTTAATCATAAGACCAATGGCCTTCTCTTCATTGAGCGTGGGAACGACAACCGTAACCTGATCCTTTCCTACCGGCACAAATAATCACAAAACTGGAGCCAGCGCATAGAGCACGATGTTTCCAAAGCCGTGGGCTACTACTGGCGCTGTTAAACTGCCAGTTCTCAGGAGCAGAAATCCAAAAACTATTCCGGCACCGTAGGCGAACACGACCTCCAACGGGTTGAGCCATCCGATGTGAAAGAGGGCGAAGAGAAGCGACACCCAGTGAACGGCCTGCCACTTGGGCATCAAATCGGCAGTATAGCTTTGAAGTAGCCCGCAGAAGAGCAGCTCCTCGGTCAGGCCCACAAAAACCATCATAGTGACAACGAGGTAAACGATGTTGGAGATCATGCTGGAGCCTATGATAATAGGCTTCGGTCTCAAGACAAATTCTTCAACCGAGCCCAAAACCGCCCCAACAGAGACCCCAGCTAGGATCTGAAATGGCAGCCTGATCAAGCCCTTGTTAAAGCCTATCTTCCCTAGCGGCATCTTCCTAAACCACGCATACAAGACAATGGCGCCCATGATCAAAGTGTAAATAACCGGTAAAGAAGCGGCAGACTCCAACAAATGAATTGGGAATGGGGAAAAAACGATGCGCGTGGCGAAAACCAGCCCACAAAGTTCAAACACGACCCTCACGCTCTCGCCTCTACTGCTAAGCAGGACGCCCACTAAAGGAAAAGCCACGAGCCCAAAGAAAGCCAGAGCCAATCCATACCAAGACAAAGCGCTGTTCAAGAAAATCTCCTCGAACAAAGTCAAAATGACAACGAAATACAGCAGACCGACAACCAAGGAGCCGCGGAAACCTCTGAAGAATAGCATCAGCATGCCTATCGTCACGAAGGTGAGGCTGGAGAAGAAAATGAGTTCGTACGTGTACCCAACCAAAGCCAAAAGCGCAAAATGCGAAACCAATGAAGCCCCAACGAGAACTGATGAAGCTAGCGCCAAATCGACGGGAAACCTGCGAAACGCAACCGAATCCAAACCAAAAGCCAGACGATTAAACTGTAAGGTCAGCCTATGATGGCCCATATCTTAAAGGCCACTATGAAGGCGAAGAGCAACACAAGCAGCGCTGAAATTGGCAGCCAACTCTCCCTGAGCTCCTCTATCACCCTGCGGGTCTTGCCATATGATGGATCTGAAAGCTCTAGGTAGATGAGCGTCCCGATAGCTATCAGGCTTATGGCCAGCTGGCCTGTGACCAAAGCGTCAGCGTATACTTGAATCAGGCTGGTGGTCCCTAAGAGCGTCGAACCGAGAACGGTCGTTCCCAACACCGTGGTACCCAATACGGTTGTGCCTAACACAGTAGTTCCCAAGATCGTAGTTCCGAGGATGGTCGAGAGCCCGTAGAATGCAGGCCTAACTGCCAATAGGCTGGAGAATGAAGCCAGCCCTACATATACGGCCATTATCAGTAGCAAGATCCTTGCAGGGCTCATGCGAACACTACTTTAAATTTGAAACCAATTTTATACTTATAAGGTTTATGTTGACGCAGCTCCCATATATTCAAGCTTTGTAAGCCCAAGCCAAAGGATGTAGCTTTGATCTTCGAACCACGCCCTTGCTCTCGGAGCCCATTGAAAGAGGCCTGTGGCTGAGAACCTCTCGTAGAGCTCCATGGCTCTCTGGTAAGAGCCCAACATCAACCTATCTCCGGCAGTCTCTCTGAGCTTGCCTATGATGATCCTAAGCTCCAGGACCAGCCTCGAGTTCACTATCATCCCCCTCAATTTGGCCAGGGAGAGCGAAGCCATATACAGTGCCTTCTCGATGCGATTGAGTTTGCGCCAGTTCCCATTCCTGAAGCCTTTCCTCCAGATACGCCGTAGGCTATCATAGCTCAGAGAGTTTGAGCCATTATCCCCCATCAGACCTGCTCCACTCCAGCCAAACCAATTCGGCATCATATGCAGATAAGCTTAACCTTCAATATTTAGCCAATTTGAAGCTTCATCCAATCCATCTTTACTGGAAAACTTGGCAAAGGGAGCCTAGCCTACTTTTGTTCGACATTGTAAGATGACGGTTTCACATACCTTACCTTGCGGATGGCTGCTACAAATGATAGGGCCGAGGTCAGAAGGGCAAGGGATGCGAAGATAGGGTCGAGCCTGATTCCCCAGGGAGTATAGTTGAGGGCCAGTCCGACGAGCGGGACGAGGGCCAAACTCAGGCCGATCGATAGGGCCATGCGCTCCAATCCCTCCAGGTCCGCCTTCTTCGGAAAGAGGGCTTCGATAAGGGCGTAGCCAGGGAGGAAGAGGACGAATAAAGATCCTAAGACGTACCTCAGATAGGTGAATGGCGGGGCTTGGGGGAGGAGATATATCGTGGCTTCCGTGATTACAATTGTAGTAATTATTCCCCAAAGCCAGGCTGCATAGTGCGATCTGAGGTATTGTGGGATTTTTTTAGGCGGGCTCATATCCATGAGGGCCAGCTTGTTCTCCTGCTGAAGGTGGTAGAGTTCCCTTGCAACCCGATATTGCGGAGCTTCCAAGAAATTAGAGGCCTTCTCAATTGCCTCCTCAATGGTCAGTTCCTTTTCAGTCTTGGCCAGCTGCACCAAGGCCCTTTCGGTCCTGTCAGAAAATTCTATATCGGCTCGGTCACGTTCAGCCATAGTTGGAGCCACCTTTTATGGTACTCGAATATCTTCTCCTCGGGTTTGTATGTCCAGAGCTCGAAGACGAGCCGGAGGTTGGTCCCCGGTTTCTCGATCTGAAGGGTGATGGGCTCGATCCAGGTCTGGTTGTTCTGCAGGACTATATCATATTGGGTCATTGGTGCTTCGTTTAAAGTGGTATTCTCATTGATCACGCTAGAGCGATCTCCAACCTTCACGTAGACCCTGTAGTACGTGGTCATCCCCTCGTGATTTCCCACGTACAGGTAGAGGCTGAACCTTTCGCCAGCAAGCAGCTTCTTCGGGTAGTCGGCTATCTTCATGTTCGGGCCGAGTATCGCGAGTTCCGAGAAAGGTTCGCTGGTCCTTTCGGTTAAATAGGGTTGAGAGATCGAGAGGATGCCTGCTATTATTATGATGGCCAGCAATGCTGCCGTTACCTGTTCATCTATCATCATTTGGCACTGACCCTCCAACCCCTATGGGCCCTTAGCCATAAAATCCAAAAGATCCGTGGACCCAGGATGTAAACGAATAGCGAGATCAGAACTAGGCCGGTGAGATCGATGGCGGTCCATATCGTCCTGTTTGACAGTGCCGTCATCCCTTCTTCCCTAACCCTCGGAGCCGCGGCCATCACCTCGTCCACGATTCCTCGCGCCTCGTCGTATAGCTGGTTTGCCCTGACCGGATCGGCGGCTAGCTCTCCCTCGCGCTCGAGCCTTATTGCCCTGTTTAGCAATATGATCAGTCGGCTCACGTTGCCGCCATCCTCCTCGACCTTCTGGATCGATGCAAAGGCCTCCAGGATGCCCTGCCTGATCGAGGGGGCACTGGGCTCAGCCGAGGCCCTCATGCTCAACGCCGTAAGGGCCAAGCCGAGTGCGAGCATGAATATGAGGGTGAGCTTCGATGAGCTGAATTGTTTCAAACTGTCACTATATATATTGTGGTCTTTGACACCAGTGTCATGGTCGAATCATTAAAGGTGGTAATTTTTATACTCGTAAGTTAGCAAGGAGAAGGCTCCTGTGAACAAAGCCCGAGCAAAAGACATAGCCCGTTTTTCCCTTCACACTCGCAGATAATCTGAACATCTTTTAAGCCCTGACAACCCTTAGCACCCATTCCCTGAATTTTGGCATCATGTCTTTATTCAGTTCAGATGCGAAATCCCAAAGCTCATGTGGCTCCACTGCCAGGTATCTATGCGTTAGCCTATTCCTCATGGCTATGGCGATCTTCAATCTTTCGGCCAACTCCCTATCCAAATGTCCATGCCTAACCAAACCTTCAATATAATCACCATATGATTCCGCGATCCCTATATTTTTCGAGCTGAATATGTGGGCGCATATGTCTATCATGGCCTGCACCGAGTCTTGGACCATGCTCTTGAGGGCGTGCCAAGCCTCAAGGTCACCCGATAGGTCCTTCTCATGATGCCTCTCCTGGAACCTCTTAATGCCGTCACCAAGTTGCAAAAGGTAATCAAGCCTTTCCTTGACCACCTTCAAATCCAAGCCACCAGGATCCTCGACCCACATCCTAAGCAGCTCATCGGTTATATTGGCGAACTCCGGATGCCTAACGTTGACCTCCAGTCTGATGGAATCCTCATAGCCCCTGTCGACTATCTTTATCCCTTCAGCTAGAACCTTAGCCTTCAGGTGCAATGGAGCCCTAGCCAGATCAAGAACATCTATCTTATCCTCGTTCACCTTGAAAGCCTTGGAAACGGCGAATATCACGTCCGCAAAGGCTGCTAAGCTGCGCTCCTTCATCAGTACTGCCACGTCGTAATCGCTGGGGTGCGATCCCCTGCCCCTAGCTCTTGAGCCATACAGGTATGCCAAGAGGATGTTCTCGTTTCCATCGAAGGCGCGCTTCAGCCCATCGATGATGTTACTTATCTCATCGACCATTCTGACACACCATTTTTTTGCCTGACAGCTTTAAGTGCCCTCCCATTTCGATGAGGCCCTTTGACTCATTCTCATCCTCTTACAGCACTCACGTAGAGCTCTATGGCTCTGATAATCTTTCACCATCTCGGATTTCCTGTCGTAGCTGGCCTTCATATCTCTCGCTCCTCGATTACTTGGTGACTCAGATTGTCACCGTGATTGCATTCGCTCTTTATCAAGTCTTACTTATTGGCTGATTGACCTGTAATGAGTATTCCTAAGAAGTGCCCGCCATCGACGCCATTTTGCTGGAGAAGTACCTCTCCGCCTCAATCCTGTGCTCCATCCTGCCTATGTCCCTCCAGAAAACTTTGGCCGGGATGGGGAAGGCGACCACCTTCTTTCCGTCTCTGATCATCATCCTTATCGTGTCCGTCAGCCAGTACTCGCCTGATGGCGAGATGTCGGTCTTCCCAATATAATCGAATATGGATCTCTCGAATATGATCGGCCCTGAGTTTACCAAGTACCTTCCGTCGACCCTTGCCTGGCTCGCTTCCGCATCCGATGCCTTTTCCAATATGTCCAGGACCTTGCCTTCCTCGCACTTTACTATGCCGAGGCCCTCGTGATCTTCCATCATGTACGCCCCAATCGTCACGTCTGCTCCAACCTCGTTGTGGGACTCGGCTATATCCTTGAAGAAGTCAGTCGGGTAGAAGAAGGAGTCCCCATACACCAACATGAAGCTGTCGTTCATCCACGGCTCGGCAACGGCAACGGCCTTCGCAGTGCCCTTCCCCAGGTTCATATCCTGATAGATGTAGGCCACATTCACGCCGAAGTCGGACCCGCTCCTCAGGAACTCGAAGATCTGGTCCTTCCCCTCACTCAATACCACATAGATTCGTCTCACGTCGCAGCATGTAATGGCCCTAACACAATATTCTATCACGGGACAGGGGCCAATCAGGGACATCTCCTTGTTTACGGCATTTGAGTATGGCCGCATCCGGGTGCCCTTTCCTGCAGCTAGGATTAGGCCGTCCATCTTATACGACTCGTATCATCAGCCATATGGCATAGATAGATTCTGATAGCACCAAACTCAGCATGACATCGATTGTCCATAGGCTATGAATATTTCTACCCTA
>Ga0315312_1000436_pt1 | contig 50478 bp, 40 predicted proteins | sample TDP7_MG_FD_203629 | JGI IMG/M metagenome (GOLD analysis project Ga0315312, IMG submission 203629) | Freshwater sediment microbial communities from Lake Towuti, South Sulawesi, Indonesia - TDP7 | ecosystem: Environmental > Aquatic > Freshwater > Lake > Sediment | place: Indonesia: South Sulawesi... | reverse complement strand
CCGCTCCACATCGAACCCATACTTCCGTTCACGCAGAAGGTGTTTTATCACCTTCGGCACACCCGACTCTTTCCAAAGCCTCTCGAAAACAACAGAAGCGCCTATCCTCTTTGTCTGCGCCGCCGGCGTCTTCCCCCTTCTGTGGGCGTCCAACACCGCCACCTTGCTCGCAAACCGACTCCTCGACGCCAAAAGACCATCAATCTGCCCAGTCTTTCCAAGCACGTCCTGCCGACCCAGCGTCGCAATCACGTCCTGCTTTACCTTCCCCTTCACCCTTCTGTTGTGAACCACCTGGAGATACGTATACTTTCCTGACCCCTTCTCCCTCATAAACATCTGTCGCTCCTCCTCCCAATGGCGTAACCTTAGCCACTACTCCACATTCCACCACGGCAGCGACATCTCTGTCAGGAAAAAATGCGACTCCCCCGCACAATCCCCCGATTTTATGGCACTACATTTTTCGGGGAAATTCCCCCTCCATTCCTCTAAGTCCTTCATTTCCAGACACCCAATTTTTTAACACCCTCTCCAAGTGTAGAAGATGGGTATGGACCCGTAAGAAGCTCCCGACAACGCGGTGAAGCATCCCTGCGACAATGAGCGCAGACGGCATACCGCTGCTCATATCGCGGGCGCAACGGCCATCGGCGGGACTGGCAGATTGGGGAGACCACGCCCTGGGCGTGGTCCGAAAAGCAGACCTGCGGAATCGAGGACATTCGGCTGAGGAGATATACCCGGCTTCAGAACATGATTGCTGTGGCTCTCTCGGCGGCTTACTTCATGGCGGCGCGGCTCGGAGAGGGGCTGAGACTTCCCATTCTGATTCACCATGCGCCCGCCGCTGCCAAACGGTTCTTCAGCGTACCCGACCTTCGCTATTACGCCCTTGCGGATGGCATCAAATGGGCCCTTGAAGGCCGCCAGACCCCTTTCTGGTCCCATCCGCACCAAGCCCGGCCGATCCTGAAATCGTCCTCGCGGTATAGCCCAAATTCCGGGGAAAGTCCAGCCTTTTTTGAACTTGACACCGGAGGAGAGAGGGAATAATCTTCATGAATGCAATTGCCGCATGGATGCAGGATTGAAGGGGAGCGCGAAACGGCGAGATGCACGAGTCGGCGCCGGAGACGAAGTCTGTCCGCCCGACGCACATTCACGACGAAGCGAAAAAGGCGCCCGGAAGCGCTGGAAGAAATAAAACAAGGTTGTAGTTAGGAGGGAAGAAGATGAAAACGGCAGTCGTGGTAGGGACAGTTCTTTGCAGCATAGGAATTATCCTGTGCGGGTGCGTTTCGACGCAGAAGTACACTGAGGCGCAAAATGAAATCGAAGCCCTCAGCATGAACAAGGACAAGCTTGCTGCACAGAACGCGGACCTGACCGCACAGGTTGCCGGGCTGACCAAGGAAAGAGACACCCTGTCGGACCAGGTGGTGACGCTGAAGGAAGAACTGAAGGCTGCTCAGGAGAAAGGCGCAGCCGCCGAGGGGAATGTGGCGTCGCTTCAGAACGAAATCAAGCAGAAGGACAGTCAGATAAAGGCTCTCAACACGAGGATCGAGGAGCTGAACGCCGAGGTGGCGAGAGTGAAGCAGGAGAACGAGGAGCTGAAAGGGAAACTTGCCCCCGCTCCTGCTCCTTCGCCGACCCCTTCACCTTCGCCCGGGCCAAGGTGAGGCTCTTTTGGCCTGAACGGCGTGGGCGGCCGCGGTTCGCCAGAGGTTCCAAGAACAAAGATACCTGTTCCGTCGTCCCTTATTAGCGGGGAGAAGAAGAAACCGTCTTTCCGCAGGGGGGCTTCGTGGGGCCGCACCTGCCCAATGGAGGAGGACAGTAGCAAATGACAAAGAGATACGAAGTGAAATGGCTGGCCGCACTTTGCCTGGGGATGGCGCTGGCGACGCCCGGTGTCCGGTTGCCAAATGTCATGGGACAGGAAGCGCCCTCCGGAACCCCTGAAAAGGTCGCGCCCGCGCCGAGGGCCAGCGAAAAGGAGAGCCAAAGCGGCGCGTTGGCGCCTCCGAAAGAACAGCCCGGCCAGCAGGCGATAATCGGGGCCCAGGCGGAGGGAGAGGTCCCGGCGAAAGCTATGCCCGCCCTCCCTCCACTGAAGGGGCCGAAGAAGTCCGTGGCTGTGATGGACTTCGAGAACAAGTCGGGCTTTTCAGGCGAATGGGACCTTGGTGACGGGATAGCCGAAATGCTCACCACGGCTCTCGCCGAGACAAACCGTTTCGTCGTCGTGGACAGAGAAAAAGTCAAGAAGGTTCTGGAGGAGCAGGGCCTGGCGCTGGCCGGCAGAACCGGGTGGGCCGTCGCGGCGAGAAGGGGGAAGGTCATCCCGGCGCAAATAGGAGTGGCAGGAGATGTGACGCACTTCTCGTTCGAGAAGCGACCCGGCGGCATTGGTGCTCAGGACAAGGAAGCGGTGAAGGGAGTCGTTACCGGAGTTGCCCACGTCGCAATCAACGTGAGGATGCTCGACACCACTACGGAGGAGGTTCTATTTTCGGAGAGAGTTGAAAAGAAAGGGAATTACGCCGGAGTCGAAGGAGAGTACACGGGCAAGAGTTTCGCAATTGGGACCGACCGTTTCCCGCAAACTCCTCTTGCAAAAGCTGCCCAGGAGGCGGTCAGCGAGGCCGCGCTAAAAATAGCGTTGGACCTGGAAAATGTCCAGTGGCGGGGGAACATCGTGCTGGTTGAGGGGGACAAAATCATTATCAACTGCGGCAAGCGGGAGGGGATCGTCCCCGGGCAGAAGCTCGTGGTCTATAACAGAGGGGAGGAGTTGACCGACCCGGAGACGGGTGAGATTCTCGGCGTGGAAGAAACAAAAGCCGGCACAATATCTGTCGCGGAAGTTCAGGAGAAATACTCCATCGCACGGATCGAACGCGGGAAGGGATTCAGGCGAGGAGACGCAGTAAGGGGATTCAGGCGAGGAGACATACTGAGGCTGGAATAATTGCCGGGCGAGCGTAAAGCCGAATCCCGGCGCAAGGGCAGGCGAGGAAATCGCGTACCTGTGAGTTTGCTGGCGGCTTTTGCGGAGAGTTGATGCCTCGGCTCTCGACCGATTTTGGGTACACTAATTCAGAAATTCGGCAACATATCGGACTTCACGGGAGCGATGTTTTGAGGGGACGACAGGATTTGCAGGATTGTCGAGAACAAGGAGGTCAGCTTCTCCGCCTTAGGGGGGTATCCCGCCAAAAGGATGTCGCCGAATTTATGAACCAGGGGACTACGCAGAAGAACCTCGTTCGATGTAGTTTTTCCTAACCCAGTCGATGGCTTCCTCCTTTGATTTCAACTTTCCCTCGAGCTGCATCTCTTCGACGGCTCGAAGAATCTCTCCGAAGAGGGGCCCTGGGTTAAGCCCGAGCTCAATCAAGTCATCTCCTTTGATCAGGGGAATCGGCTTTATCTCTTCTCTGGAAAGGGACTCGAATTTCTCCTTGAGGAAGTCGTATATGTCCAGGCTTCCGTGGCTGGCGAGACAGTCTGCCCGATGCATCTCAAGCTCGTCGAGAAAAGTCTCTCTCTGGAGCAGCTTTTTGAGTTTGCTCTCTCTCATTTCCCTGGCGTGAATGAACCGCATGTGATTGGAGACGATGTCCACAATCCTTTTGCGCTTTTCGCCGGAGAGCCTCAACCGTCGGCAAATCTTCTCGGCTATTCTTGCGCCGACGACCTCGTGGCCGCTGAACCTAATCCTGTCGGCTATTTCGAACGTAAGGGGTTTTCCGATGTCGTGCAGGAGCGTGGCGAAGGTGAGGACGCTGCTCGGCTGCGCGCCCGGCCCGTCGGATAGATTGTCGAGGGCCATCTTGGTGTGCTGGAAAACATCGCCTTCCGGGTGGTGCATTTCCGGCTGAGGGACGCCAATCATCCTGTGCACTTCGGGGAGAATCTCCTTCAGCAGCGATGTGTCTGCCAGAAGCTGAAGTGCCCGCCCGCGATTTGGCCCGGTCAATATTCTCTCCACCTCGTCGCCGATTCGCTCCCAACTGACCTGGGTGATGTTGGGGGAGAATCTGCTGATGGCATCCAAAGTGCGCCGCTCTATTTGGAAATCAAATCTGGCGGCAAACCTCACAGCACGGACCATCCGCAGCTTGTCTTCCTCGAACCTTGCAAAAGGGTCGCCGACAGTTCGTATGAGCTTGCTCTCAATGTCGCCGCGGCCGCCCACGTAGTCAATCACTTCGTCGTTCATCGGGTCGAAGAAAAGGGCGTTGATGGTGAAGTCACGCCGGAGGGCATCTTCTCTCGCGTCTGTGTACGAAACGCGAATCGGTCGGCGGCCATCCGCATAGCCCTCATCGGAGCGAAAAGTCGCTACCTCGTATTGCCGGCCGCGAGACAGTACCACAACCACGCCGAACTGCGCTCCGACCGCCACCGTCCGGCGGAAGAGCTTCATCACTTCGTCAGGGGTGGCGCTGGTGGCAACGTCATAATCGGCTGGCTCATTCCCCATCAGCATGTCGCGGACACAGCCGCCGGCGAAGTAGGCTTTATGGCCGGCTTCCCGCAGCTTTCGCACTATTTCGACAGCCGCTTTTCTCGTTTCTCCCATACGAAGACCCGCTCGCTGATGACTTGTATGTTGCCCTTCACAGGGAGGTATCTTAGCATAAGCCCGCGGAGCATTGGAATCCCGCTGGAGGCGCTGCGTCCACTCGGGCTGACTGATAAGGCATTTGTCCCTATATAGAGAGCTTCATTACCGGGAAAATCCATAATGCTGCTTTGGAGATGCCGAGAGGTGAGAGTCTTGAGCTACGTAACGAATGGAGGCTCGCGGGAGCGGCCGGTGGTGATTGTCGCAGAGCTGGGCACGTATGCCGAGACCGTGCGGAGCGTCCTGGAGGCGCTGGGTGCGGGTGCCGTCTTGGCAAAGGAAGACCGGATTCTCCTCAAGCCGAACCTCATCGAAGCGCGTTCCTCGCCTGTCACGACTGACGTGAAGTGTGTGGAGGCGCTGGTCGCGTATTGCATGGAAGTCTCGGCGGCAAGGATCGTGGTTGCGGACGGCTCCGGCGGGTGCGAGACATCGGAATGTTTCGGCAGGCTGGGCTACGAGCGGCTCCGGGAGGAGTACGGCGTGGAGCTTGTGGACTTGAATCTCTCGGAAACCGTCACGCTGAGCGACCCATCGAATCTTTTCCTGAAGAGGTTTCATATCCCGAAAATACTGCTCGATTGCTATCTCGTCTCGATTCCGGTCCTGAAAGCGCACTCCATGTCCGGGGTGACGCTGGGGATGAAGAACATGATTGGCGCGGCGCCGGAGCGGTACTATGGCGTCGGCGGACATTATAAAAAGTGGGGCTTGCACGAAAAGCTTGACCGCGCTATAATGGAAATAAATAAATTCAGGAGAGCCGATTTGACGCTCATTGACGCGGCAGTGGGAATGGCGACGGCTCACTTGTGGGGGCCGATGTGCGACCCGCCCGTGGGTAAACTTATCGCCAGCTTCGACCCGGTGGCTGCGGACAAAGTCGGTTGTGATTTGCTCGGAAAGGACTGGCGCCGCGTCGAGCACATCGTTCTTGCGGACGGCGTGCTTGGGCGGGCGGAGGGAGAAAAAAGACACCTTTAGCGACCGGCGGAAGGCGACGATGCATTTGTCAAGGGCGCCGGGCGCGGAGAAGGGAAGACCGGCGAAAAGAGAGAGTGCGTCGCTGGGACACGATATCATGGTGGGCAATTAGCTCAGTTGGTTAGAGCGCTTGGATCACACCCAAGAGGTCAGAGGTTCAAATCCTCTATTGCCCACCATATTTTTTTGCGACACGCCAGAGAGCGTCAGTCTGCGCGACGGTGCCGGACCGCGTTCAAGTTGGGCGTCTGACGGCTTCGGCAACAGGACGGTGGGTAACCCTCGCGTGACAGAAGGCCCCGACACGGGCCCTGATTCCCGTCGAGGCGAATTCGCTCCTCGAGTGCGAACGCGCCGGCTCGCTGGGAATGAAGTCGCCGACGGTGTAACTATCCTTGGGAGCCGTCGGCTTCGGGTTTGTGCCCCACCAGGGCGGGGCTGTGTTCCCGTGGCAGTGACCGCATCACATCCGACGAGCGCCGGCCGAAGCTTGTGCAAAGCGGCGGTCGGGCCTAAATGCCGGGAAGGTTTCAGCTTTGGCTAACCCCGAGGAGAGCGAGGAAAGGCCGATTTGTATGCCACCGTTACGCAGCCAGACACCGAAATAGCGCGACGTTGACTCGGAGCCGGCCTTTTGCTACTTTTGCCTCGGAGATAAGAATTTCATCGGGAGGTAGGCGTGATGAACGTAAGAGAACGTGGATTTCTTATCACGGCAATTCTGTTCCTGGTCATCGTGGGAGAGCAGAGGGGCGTATCCGGCGCTGAGACTCCTTCGGAAGGGAAGGCTGCGGCTGGCCGCATCGTGAAAGTTGGCGAAGGGACTCAGTTGACAATCGGCGACTTCGACATTTCGAGCGCGGCTGACCTTCAGGGCGTTCTGGAGAGGCTCAAGCGGGAGCTTCCCCGTATGAAAGCCGCGGGAGTCACGAGCCACGAGACCTATGTCCGCTGGAATCTTGTTGAGACTTCCTTGGGCAAGTTCGATTTTTCACTTTATGACCAGATCGCGGAGCTCGATCACTCCTTGGGGATCAAATGGGTTCCTTTCATTATCATCGGTCCGGCGTATGCGACGCCAGATTGGTTTTACAGTAGCAAGCACTCGGTGAAGTACGTGTGTTTGGAGCATGGCGAGGAAAGCGCCATCGAATCGCTGTGGAATCCGCACCTTCGCGGGCACGTTTCGCGATTCATGAAAGAGTTCGCCGCACACTACGAGCCGATGGGCGTGATTGAGTCGGTGCTGCTTGGCATCACGGGCAACTATGGAGAAGCCATTTACCCGGCGACATCAGGGGAAGATTGGACAAGCCGGACCCACGGCAAGTACCATTCCCATCCGGGGTATTGGGCCGGCGACCAGCACGCCGTCAGGAGCTTTCAGAGGTGGTTGAAAAACAAGTACCGCGACATCGCTTCCCTCAACCGGGACTGGAAGACGAACCACCGTGATTTCTCCCGAATCAAGACATTCCTCCGAAAGGACGCTCCCTCCACGAGAGCCTGGCTGGACATGCTTGACTGGTACAGAGGAAGCATGAACGACTGGGCGGCTTTCTGGATGAAGACTGCTCGCAAATACTTCCCCCAAACAAATATTTATCTGTGCACGGGAGGGGACGGAAACCCGATGCACGGCTCGGATTTCGGCGAGCAGTGCAGGGTTGCCGCCTCGGTCTACGGAGGAGTCAGAATCACAAACGAGGGGAGCTCTTATCCGGATAATTTTTCGCTGACAAGGTGGATTGCATCGGCCGGAAGACTTTACGGCGCCTACTACGGGTTCGAGCCGGCAGGCGGAGTCAGCCCCGCAGCAGTGGCCGCACGCTGCTACAATGCGACCGCCTCCGGCGCCAGGCAGCTTCACTACTATTTCGGAAATATCTTCATGTCATCGCAGGCGGAAGACAACTGGCTCAAGTCCGCTCAGTTTTTCCGGAGAAGAGAACCGAAGGTGGAAGTGGCTCTTTTTTATCCGCAGACGGACATCGAGCTCGGTGGGCAGGACTTCCTCCGTTACCCGAGGGCGCTGAGAGACTTCTTTGACTTCGACTACCTGAGCGAGGGGATGATCCGCGACGGCGGGCTGAAGCGATACAAGGCCCTGATCATCGCTGGCGGACACACCGTCGAGATAACGACCCTCCGGCGGATAAGGGCATGGTGCCTCTGGGAAGGAGGAATCGTCATTGCATCCGGGACAAGCGCGCCTCTCGTGACCGTCGAGGGAGACGACACGCTGTACCGGCTACTCCTCGACACCGACGGAGCAATTGTGGATCAAGGGCCGCGGGAAGGATATTTCAGATTCGTGGCAAAAACTCTGGCGGAGCTTCCCGTTCTGTCGCGCGACACGCGAGAGGTCATTGCCCTCGATTCGAAAACCGACAATTTGTACTGGACGCTGTTTGAAGACGGCGAAATCCTAATCCTGAATCAGAATCCGAAGGACGTTACGTGGGGCTTCACGTTCCTCGGAAAATACATGAGGCCGACGATACCCGCCTACGGCATCTGGTCGTCGAAGGTTAGCGCCATCTCTCGTCAATAAGAATGGGCGCCCCACTCACCCCCGTCGCAAACGAGGCGACCCCTCCCGGAAGGAGTTGTTCTTACGACTTTGCCTGCGATTCCCAGCGTTTTTCAGCTCGCTTGACCTCTTCCGGGGTGGCGCCCAATGCGCGGAATATCTCGCGGGCCATCAGTCGGTTTCCTTTTGGGTTCATGTGGACCCCGTCGGTGGTCAAGACGTTCTCAAACGTGTCCTTGACTTGGTAAACCGACAGGAAGGCCTTGTTCAGGTCGCAGAGAACGACCTTCTTTTCCTTCGCAAGTTGCCGGAGGAAGTCATTGTACGCGGCAAGCTTCTTGTTCTCCTCGCTATCGGGGTCTTCATGAATTGGAGTCGCGGTCAGAAGCAGAATCTTTATTTGAGCGGCGAGGCAGCGGTCAACAATTTCGGCCATGTTTTTCTTGTAATCCGGGAGCGGGACACCTCGCTCGCCATGCCAGACATCGTTCACCCCGCAGGAAATGCTGACCCAGTCGGGCTTCCGGTCAATGACATCCCGTTGAAGGCGAGCGAGCATGTCGTTTGACTTATGGCCGCTGATTCCGGCGTTTACGGTTTTTACGCGGTGGCCGTTGACATCGCAGGCCAGTTTGAATAACGTGATGTAGCCGTCGGGATTCGTTCCCGCCTGCGTGATGCTGTCGCCGAGAAAGACGATGGTCTCGTCATCCTTCAGCACAAATCCCTTTTCCTCTGCCGAGCAGGTCAAGGCGCTCGTTAGCGCGGGAATGACGGTCAGTAGGACGAACGCCGCGCGGGCGCCATGCTTAGAGTAATACCTGAAACGCGATTCCGTATTTCTCATGCCGGTCTCCTTCGCTGTTTAGGACTGGCGCATTCCGCAATTTTGACGCACCTTGAAGCCGCTGCGCGAACGGCCCGGGTCAGCCCGGATTCCACCTGGGCATGGCCTTGGGGGGCCGTTTACCTCGCGCTTGTCTTCGGTCCGACGGACGTTAGCTACTTGTTAGGGCCGGCCTCTCCGTTCGCTCGAGTCGAAGACGGTGCTTTTCGCGCCTTCGGCCAAGGTCAACTCTGGCTGGCTGTCCGTCCTAATCAAGGAACAGCGCGCGGACGAAGCCGGCGTTGTATGCTCCGCTGATTTTTGGTCCGAGGGGATTAGCCCCTTCCAGAATAATCCATCCCTGGTAACCTATTTCTCGAACGGCATCGCGGATGGCTGAGTAGTTGACCCTCCCTTGTCCCAGGAGAGTGCTGTCCTTGAAGTGGAACTCGCAGATGCGGTCGCCGAGGAAGCGGATTTCCTTCGGGACGTCGTAGCCATTGAAAGTGGAGTTGGCGACATCGTAGTAAACTTTGACCGCCGGCGACTGAATTCTGTCGAGGATGCGAGCATTATCCTCTGCCGAGAGGGTATTCTCGATGCCGAGGGTGACACCCGCCTTCTCGGCTTTGGGAGCGATAGGCTTGATGATTTCGGCTGCTTTGTCTTTCTCCTCCTGAGTTCTGAGAGTTCCGCGGCCGAAGAAGGCTAACAGGATGACCTTCCCGCCGAGGTTGGCGGCAGCCTCGATTGTGTCCGAGACCCACCCCGGCGCACGCGGATCGGAGATGAGAGGATTGCCGTTCAGCAGTCCCATGCAGATTGACGCCACGGCTACGCCTGTTTTTTCCATCGCCGCCTTGTAGCGAGCCTGGACTTCCGGCTGGCTTGAGCTTAGCTTCTCCGCGGCGCCGCCAGCATCAATCTGAACTCCCTCAAGCCCGATCTCCTTGGCGACGGCGAGGGCATCCGGCCCTCCCTGGCCGATGGTCCCGTCCATCGCTCCGACGCGGAATTTGACTTTTCTCCTGGTTAGAACCATCTGTGCATCAGCCTTTCGTGTCGTCGCGGCGACGAGGCTTCCGGCGAGAGCCGCGCCCACGATTCCTTTGCCCGTATGGCCAAAGAATTCACGCCTGGTGATACTCATCGTTTCTTCCTTTCTGCTTTTGAATGTTTGTCCTGGTCGTTTGTTTCCAATTGTCAAACAAGTTCGCCCCATTCACGCCGACCGCCGTTCTCTTCGGGACGTATTCCCTCCGAACGCAAACGAGCAGTCTCAGTTTACCATCTGCCTACGAAGAAGCAAAGAATCCTGTACAAGCTAAGGGAGAGCGTCCTGGCCGGGCACAGATTCTGGCGCATCTTTTCGCCGACCGGTCGAACGGTGCCCAGCGCTCAAGCACCCGATGGGGAAAACAGACGCTGAGGTCCGGGGATAGTTGCAGGGACAGACACCATGTTACGGGCCTCCTTGCGTGCAAGGCGGGTTCTCGGTACGGCGGGACGCATTGCTGGCCGTAGCTGGAATCGGTGACGGCGGGGCGGGGCTTTCAGCGAGGAGGAAAAAGGGTGCGCCTCGACGATGGGGCTGTGCCGAGTGCATTCTCGACGAACTAAGAGGACTGAGCTGTGGTGAGGCGCCGCTACCTCCTCTTCCGGAAGAATATGTTTGTCTGCATTCGCAGGCCGAGCTTGTACCTTTCAGTGCGTGGGGCCTTTGCGGTCATCACGAGATTCGCCGTCAGCACATCCCCGGAGAGCGAAAACGTGAGCTGCTCGACATCTCCGAAGCGGGTGAGAACCTGCTCGTCGCCGGAGACGGCCGTGTTGGGGTCGTAGAAGATTCGCGTCCCGGATTTGTAGTAGCGACAGGTGACATCATCGCTATTCCACGGGGTAGGGGGGTCTTGCTTGTCCACCATGTAAGTGACGGATGTGCCATCAGCCGAGACCTGGACGGTCCCTATGTCCGCCTCTCTCAGGCCAAACCGGCCGTTGGCGCCTCTGGCAAGCTTTTCCATTACCAGTCCTGCCGTCCGCTCCAGGCCTGCGTCTATTGAGCCCTCTCTCCAGGAGCGGATGGACATAATATAGACAGCCAGAATGCCGCCGATAAGAACCGTTCCGGCAAGCAGGGCCATTATCATCTCGGTTATGGTGAAACCGTTCTTGCGTCTCATTTTGGTGGCTCGTTTGTCGTTAGGTTCCAGGAGGCGGCCCGGGGAAGGCCACCCATGTCCTCAATCGGTATGTAAGGGGCACCGGCCCTGAGCCGACGGTCCTCTCGCTCCAGTACACCAGTACGGAAATAGTTATACCATCCTGCTCGGGCGTGAGGGTTGTAACGCGGGTGCAGTAGATGGAGTTAACGCCCGTGCGCCCATCGAGAAGGAGATTCGGTTCGGTGGTCAGCGGCGGCAAGGCCGCAAGCTCGGCGTAGCGGAGCGACTTCAGGTACTCGACGCGCGCCCTCGCAAGGTTCATGGCTTGCGTCCAGTGCTTGGCCCCGGTGCTGGCAAACCGACCACTCAGGAATGAGCTGAGGGTCACCGCAATCCCGATCAGGGCGATGGCGCAGCACACCATAACCTCCGGGAGGCATAAGCCCTTTTGGGCGTGCGATCCTCTTTTGAAACGGGGCGTCATGTTCGAGTCCCTGCTAATAAATCCGCAAAACTGCGCAAAAGTCTGCACTGCGGGGTGAATACTCTCTCGAAACCTCCGACCCTGCCCCGGCAGGCTTAACGTTTGTGTGACGGCAGCAAATTGGAACCGGGGGCATTTCGTGAGGGGTTTCTGCAAGTTCTATGCCAGCGGGGGCTAAGAAAAGTCAGCCCCGCGACGCCTTCAGGACTATTCGGCAAGAAAAATGCTGCGAGACATCCAACAGCGATTGCGCGCCCCATCGAAGAGTGGGTCAGGAGCTATGCTGTCCGCGGGATGTCCCATGAAAGGACAAACCAACGCCAGTGAAGGCTGAGTAAGTATGAGGGTTCGGACAGGGAGGGAGGCAGGAATAGTATTACTGGTTACTCTTTGTTTTACCCTTATCGTGGCAATAGGGGTAGCCGCGTTTCTTCACATGGTCAAGACGCAGCTAACCCAGGTGAGGCTGCAATCTTCTTCCACGAGAGCCTTCTACGCGGCTGAGGCTGGGTTAGAAAGGGCGGTCAGGGTTCTGAGCAACGACCTCTACTACACCCCGCAAGGGGTCTCCCCCTCATGGGCCGACGACAAGGTTTACACAGCCAGTGGGTATATTGACCTTACCCGCGGCGGGCAGATCACAGTCCCGAAGTACCTCAACACCAGCAAGCCCGATTACGAGAAGGATTTCTATCCTCTGACATTTGAGGCCGATTACAGTTTCGACGAGTACGGGGCCTTTAAGTCAACATACCAGGCCGATATATCCAACGTGCAAGGAAACAACCATAGAATCTGGCTCAAGGCGACCGGAAGGTATTACCGGCGGGACGGAGGCTTTTACGGATACGGTCTGGAATCGGCGAGGAAGGTCCTGGTCTTGCTCGAGGAAAGAGATGTTTCTATCTGGAACAACGCCATCTTCGCGGGGGCGGGGCAAGCTGGAGGGGTGATCAACGGGAATGCCAACATACGCGGCTCGGTTCACGTTCTGGGAACGTCGTTGACCCCCAACGACTTCGCCATAAACCTCAGCGGAAGCGCCAAAATCGGAAATAACTATGAGGGAATGACGTCGGTTCTGGCCTCAAGAGTGCCTTCCATTCGGACAAGCTACGGCGGAGAGACGGTAGACTCTCTGGCGACAGAGGTGAGGATTAAGCGAGGGAAGCTATCGCTGAGCGGAAGCTCCACCGTCGGCGAGCCGAACGTGCCGGGAAACGGCGTGAAGGAGACGGTGGACGGCGTTTACATCACCGACGGGTATGCCGGGACAGCTCCAGGAGCAGTTTATTCCGATAACGGGACAAGCAACCCGTATGACCTGGAGGATGTCGCACCGACGTTTCCTCGCCTTTCGGCCGCTTACGGAGGATACCCGTCTTATCTTGACTACCTGCGTGCCAACGCTCTTGTTATTTCCGACCCGCAGCAGTTGAGCCAGATGCGCAACATCCTGCCGTCGTCCGTCTTCGATTATTCCAATAGCAATGGGCGTATCAGCATGGACGGAAGCGGGCACATGAGGATAGAGGGAATAGTCGTTGTTGAAGGTGATGTAATCTTCGGCAAGAAGGGGTGGCAGAATGTCGCTGAGTACACGGGGTCCGGAACACTTGTGTCCGCAACGAATGTCGAGATTAACTGCAGCCTTCTGACCAGCGGTTTCAGCACTTTCCCCAGCGCTGAGATCATTGGCGTGATGGCGGCAAACACTATGACATTTGACGAAGCGCAGATAAACGTTATGGGGGTCTTCTACGCTGAGAATCAGGTCATCTGCATGAAGCAGACGAGCATTGCCGGGTCAATTTGCTCCAACTACTTCAACATGGGAACTAACGTTCCGTCCATATACCAGGTCCCGGAAGTCGCACGAAACATTCCGAAAGGGATGGTCGGAGACAAACAAATCTGGAGGCTGCGGAAGCTGACCTGGGGAGAGATTGCCAGCGGAGGAATCTAATGAACCGCCGAAGAGTGCCTCATGGATTTCAGGGAGGCCCGGGCGGGCATTGTCGGTGGGTTGGGGCAAAGCTGATGAAAGAAAAGGGAACATGAAACCTCGCATCCGAAAAGAGTCAGGGATAGTACTGGTTGTGACGCTTTGCTTCACGATGATTGTCGCGATAGGGGTGGCGGCGTTTCTCCAGCTCACCAAGACACAAGTAGTTCAGGTGAGGAATCAGTTGCATTCCGCGAAGGCCTTCTACGCGGCAGAGGCTGGCTTGGAAAAGGCCACGAAGCTTCTCAAGGACGACCTTTACTACACGCCGAAGGGAATCGAACCATCATGGGCTGACAGTAAGATATACACGGCGACGGGATTTATTATCCTTCAGATTCAGAAATATCTCAATCCGAAAGCCCCTCACTACGATAGCGACTTCTACCCGCTCCTTGAAGAGACCGACTACAACACCGAGTCGAACGGAGCACATAAGTCAACCTACATGGTGGACCTATCAAACCTGTCGGGTTGGAGCGATAGAGTCTGGGTGAAAGCTACCGGGAGGTATTACCGCAGAAACCCTGGAGGCTCGGGTTACACTATGCAGGCGGAGCGGACGATTCTGGCTTTGCTGCGGGGAAGGGAAATCTCTCCCTGGAACAACGCCATTTTCGCTGGCGAGGGCCATCAGGGCAAAATCATCAATGGGAATGTGGACATACGTGGGTCCGTGCATCTGTTGGGCACGTCGCTGAGCAGCAGCGACATTGCCGCGGATTTCAGCGGCACCGCCGGCATAGGAAACAACTATTCGTGGATGCCGGTGGTCTTGGCATCAAGGGTACCTCCTATCGCAAAGAATTACGGCGGCCAGATGCTCGAATCCCTTGAGTCAGAGGTGAGAATTCAGCATGGAAAACTCGCCCTCAGTGGAACCGCTGTTGTTGGCCAGCAGGACATTCCGGGAAACAGCGTGAAGGAGACCGTAGAAGGCGTTTACATCACGGACGGCTACGGAGGGAACAGCGGGGAGGCAAATGTCTACTCGGATAACGGCACAAAGAACGCCTATGACCTCGACGAGTTCAGCATAAAGTTTCCCCGGTTGTCGAACCCATACCAGGGCTATCCCACGTATCTCGATTACCTCAAGCCAAACGCCCTTGTCATCTCCGACTCCACGCGTCTGAACCAGTTACGCAACATTAGCCCGGCTTCACAGTTTTCCTACTCCGACACCAAAGGGGAGATCGGTATGGATGGAGCCGGCCACCTCAGGATAAGAGGGATAGTTGTCGTGGAGGGGGACCTGAACTTCAATAAGACGGCAAGCCTAAAAACCATCGAATACGAAGGAAAAGGAACTGTTGCTTGCGCCGGCAACGTCGGCATTAACTGCGACCTCATTACGCGCTATTTGAGCACGTTTCCGACGACGGACATTCTTGGGGTCATGGCGGCGAACGCCATTGTCTTCGACTCCGCCCAGATCAATGTTATGGGCGTGTTTTACGCGGAAAATCAGATAATCTCCAAGAAGCAGACAAGCGTCGCGGGAACTTTCTTCTCGAACTATTTCGACATGGGGACTAACGTCCCTGCCATATATCAGGTGCCGGAAGTCGTACGGAATCTTCCAGCGGGGATGATAGGTGACTTCCGCGTCTGGGTTGTCAAGAGGCTCACCTGGGGGGAAATCTGACCCGAAACTTCCGCCGTTGACCAGGACTTCGCATCTCAGCACTTTGCGCCTCCGCTTTCCGAGCAAGCGCGACTTCAGATGTTCACCGCCGAGAGCGCAGAGAACGCAGAGTATCCCGTCGTTGGTCTCGGCGACCTCTGCGGTTAGTTCTCGCTTCTTCGGCGGCGACTATTCTCCGACGCTGGGAGACCCCCTTGAGAAAAAGAGTCGTTGACCGCATGAGCCGAGGGCAGTATCCTCAAAAGGTAGGAGGTGGAAGATGAAGGAAATAACGGTCGAGGATGTAGAATACGCCGCGAGGCTGGCGAAGCTGGAGCTATCGGAAGAGGAAAAGAGGTCAATGACCTCTCAGTTGCGAGATGTGCTGCGGTACGTGGCAAAGCTCAATGAGCTGAACACCGACGATGTGGAACCTACAGCACACGTTCTGCCCATAAAGAACGTCTGGCGGCCGGACGTAAGAGAAGAATCGTTGCCCCAGGAGAAAGTTTTGGGGATCGCCCCAAAGGCACGCGACGGGCAGCATAGAGTGCCAAGAGTTGTGGAGTAAGATAGACCGATGCGCCTCAACCTGTGCAGCGCAAGAGAGATCGTGCGGATGGTCCGTCAGAAAGAGGCTTCCGCGAGGGAAGTTGTTGCGGATGTCCTCGAGGCTATCCGACGAATAGACCCGCTCGTCAAAGCCTACCTGCGTGTTGACGAGAAGGGTGCTCTGAGGCAGGCGGAGCGGCTTGATGAGAGCTTGGCCCGAGGAGAAGAGGTCGGTCCTCTTGCCGGTCTGCCGGTAGCCTTGAAGGACATCTTCTGCGTGGAGGGGGAGGAGACAACCTGCGCGTCGAAGATTCTGAGAGGGTTCTACGCGCCTTACGACGCGACTGTCATCAGGCTATTGCGCGGCAGCGGAGCAATTTTCGTCGGGAAAACCAATATGGACGAGTTCGCGATGGGCTCCACGACCGAGAACTCAGCCTTTGCCGTGACGCGAAATCCCTGGAATCTCGAAATGATTCCGGGCGGCTCGAGCGGTGGCTCGGCGGCCGCGGTGGCTGCTCGGGAAGCGATTGTTGCCCTCGGCTCGGATACAGGCGGCTCCATACGGATGCCTGCTTCATTCTGCGGATGCGTGGGGATCAAGCCGACTTACGGGAGGGTGTCGCGGTTCGGGCTTGTTGCCTACGCTTCTTCTCTCGACCAGATTGGCAATTTTGGCAACGACGTCTGGGACTGCGCGATGGTCTTGCGAGCAATCGCCGGGCACGACTCAAAGGATTCCACTTCCGCTGACCTGGAGGTGCCGGATTACACGGCATCTCTCGACGGCGAAATCAAAGGTGTCAGAATGGGAATCCCAAGGGAATATTTCGGAGAAGGGCTGAACAAAGAGGTCCGGGCAGCCATCGAGAAAGCCATCGAGACGCTGGAATCTCTCGGGGTAATTGTTGAGGATGTTTCGCTTCCACACACCGAATACGCCATCGCCGCGTACTACATCATTGCCTCGGCGGAGGCCAGCTCCAACCTCGCCAGATATGATGGGGTGCAATACGGGCATCGGACGAAGTCCCCGGCCGACCTGGAGGAAATGTACACCAAAACCAAGAGCGAGGGATTCGGCCCGGAAGTCAAGCGGCGAATCATCATGGGAACTTACGCTCTCAGTTCAGGCTACTACGATGCCTACTACCTGAAGGCCTTGAAAGTGCGAACTCTCATCAAGAGAGATTTCGAGGAGGCCCTGAAGAAAGCAGACTGCCTCATCACTCCTGTTTCGCCGACGACAGCTTTCAAAATCGGGGAGAAGATAGGCGATCCTCTGACGATGTACCTGTCGGACATCTACACAATTTCGACAAACCTCGCGGGTCTTCCCGGGATTTCCATCCCATGCGGTTTCGACTCAGAGGGAGTGCCCATCAGCTTTCAGTTGATGGGGCGGCCATTCGGCGAGGAGACCATTCTCCGCCTTGGCCACGCCTACCAGCGCGTGACTGACTTCCACAAGAAGATACCCCCCATTGCTGAATAGCCGCAGCGTCATTGACCGCATCTGTGGCATCCCTTTCCGATGGGTGCGGCTATATTTGGCTGGCGTGGGCTTCGTGCTTGCGCCTGGCTCGGCCCTATGGCGCCCTTGAAGGGCTTGGTGGCATCGGAAACGGCTCTCCCAGGGCTTCGCCCTGGGCTATTCTCTGCCCCCCGCGTTCCCGCGGGGCGGGGGCTGGGGCTTGGCGTCTCCACCATCCATAAGCCCCGAAGGGGCGCGATACCATAGCCCCGGGCAACGCCCAGGGAGGGCTGCACATAAACCATCGCAGCTCTGAAGGAGCGGCATAGTGGTATGCCACCCAGTCGCAGCCACGCCCTTTCCGATATTTCGCTTGACAAGTTCGCGGCCAGACCGTCAATATGGGCAAAAATAACGTTAGGTCGGCCGATTGAGCCGTGGCTTTCAGGCACGACCGGCAGGGCTCGTCAGTCGAAATCGTAACTGGCGACGCCCCCCGGCTTTTTAATTGCGCGCAGGGCTGAAGCATCCCAACAATTGCGCTTCAGCGGCCATTCGGCTGACCCGTCACGATGGAAGGCGAAGGGCTTCGCAGAGGTCAATGGAGCGGTAACCTTCGCCCTTGTGCGTAATTGAGCGCCGCGAATAATCGGACAGTAAAATGGCTGAGAATGATTTGATTCCCGTTGACATCAGGAAAATAGCTCTGACCCCGAGTTTCTGCGCTATCGTCATCGGCAACGAGGAGAAGGAATTTCCGATCTACATAGAGCCGGCGATTGGAGCGGTGATAAAGATGTTCATCGAGGATGTGGAGAAGCCTCGCCCACTCACCCATGACCTCATCGGTAACATACTGACCGGGCTGGGGGTGACGGTGATGCGCGTCGTCATCAACGACCTGCGGGACAACACCTTCTTCGCGCGGCTGCTCCTCAAAGAGGAGAACGAGCTTGGCAAGAAGATTGTCGAGATTGATAGCCGGCCCAGCGATTCGATGGCGATAGCGAAGATGAAGAAAAGCCCTATCTTCGTTACCCGCAAGGTGTTTGACCTGGTCGGCAAATCGCCCGCCTGACCCGCAGCGTTTCCAACCAGGGTTATTCCTCACTTCCCCGCGCCAGCCGATTGGTGTGCAAGTCCCATGACCACGACGATCGCATCAGAAAATTCTGCCCCGCCGGGCAGATGTGAGGGAGTCCGCCACTGCGGGCGTGATGGCGCTGGGACCGGATTCCAGATTTGGCCGGGGGTCTCCGGGTTTCTCTTCTCGCGACGGTAACATCGTAAATCACCCAAAACTGGTTCGGTGAATAGTCGAGACTATCGGTCTTTGCTTATCCGATAGAGGATGCCGACGCGCACGGCCGTATGAAACGATTATTTTGACATGACAGACAGGATTCACAATCTCGCCTATTCCGTGTCGCCTACGGCGGGATTGCGCGCGCCAACTCAGGAAGGAAGGGGCCGAGGGACTGGTTTCTTGACGCAAAACTCAGTAAAGATTGGCTTGAGGTTTACTCCGGCGTTTTGTAGCATTGCCGCACATCATTGTCGTGAAACAGCTATGTGCTCCGGTGCGATCGGCCGGATGCGCCACGCTTGAACCTCAACGTAAGGAGGCAAGGATGACAGTCAGGACGGTCGGGTTGTTTTTGCTATGCTCGGTTCTGATCCTGGTCTTTGGATGCGGGAAGACCAAGGAAGAAAAAGAAAAGGAAAAGGCGATGAAGCAGGCCGAGGAACTTGTCCAGCGGATAGCGAGGGCTGGAGAAAAGATGAGGGAAGCCGAGAAGAAGGGCGGCCGGGCGATGACCGCAAGCGCCAAGAAGGTCGAGCCCGTGGATTTCCGGAATCTCAAGGCGCTCCTCCCGGAAAACCTGCCCGGCATGAAGCGAGAAGAAGCCACCGGCGAGAGCTCCGGGGCTCTCGGAGGCGACATTTCCATGGCGAGGGCGTCCTATCAGGCCGATGGCGGCGCCAGCATTGGCATAACCATCTCGGACATGGGCAGTGTCATCGGCTCGCCCATGGGGCTTGCTGCGTATGGATGGGCGACCGCAAAAATAGACCGGGAGACGGACTCCGGATACGAAAAGACCACAACCTTCTCCGGATACCCTGCCTATGAGGAGTACGACAAGGGCGACCAGAGCGGCAGGATTCATGTAATAGTCGCCAACCGCTTCATGGTTGACGTGCAAGGGTCCGAAGTCAAAATGGATGCCATCAAAGCCGCTCTTGGAAAACTTGACCTCAGCAAGCTCGCGAAGATGAAGAAAGAGGAGGCGAAAAACTAAGAGGGGCACCCCCTTGCACAGGCATGCGCAGCGTCCTCCGCCGGATCATTCAGCACGTCAGGCTCTTTTCGCATGTACGGCGAGGAGCGTGCCTTGCCTCGACGGAAAGACTCCTACGACAACTGACCAGTGCGGGTGGGCGGGTTTTTTGCCGGCGCGACAGCGCATATAACATGTCTCGCCAAATCCCACGCCACCGAGAAGCCCAGAATATTTCCGGTCAACAAGGCGCGCCAACTTTCTACCGGAGAGCTTCTTTCGTCCTGGGAAGGGTGCCTTTCAGATAGTCAAGGGCCTCCTCCGCGCTGTCAACGAAGCGGAAAAGCCTCAGGTCGGAGCGGCTAATTGTCCCCATTTTGACCATAAAGTCGAAATCTACCGCCTTTTTCCAGTAATCTCGCCCGAACAAAAGCACAGGAAACTGGTGAGCAATCTTCCCGGTCTGCCTGAGAGTGAGCATTTCCATCAGCTCGTCCATCGTTCCGAAGCCGCCGGGGAAGATGATGAGAGCCCTCGCAAGATAGAAGAACCACCACTTTCTCATGAAGAAGTAATGGAACTCGAACTCATATCCGGGGGAGATATAACGGTTCGGAGGCTGCGCGCCCCTGGGCAGGCTGATGTTGAGGCCGAGCGATTTCCCGCCGGCCTCATAGGCGCCTCGATTCGCTGCCTCCATAATCCCCGGCCCGCCTCCCGTGCAAACCACAAAGCGCTTTCCGTCGGTGAAGGTCTTTGACCAGAGGGTGATTCCTCTGGCCAGCTTAATGGCCTCAGAGTAGTATTTCGACATTTCCACCTGATTTTCTGCCTCGCGAAGCTCTGCAAGCAGCGACCGCGGTGGGTTCTTCGAGGAAGCCACCTTTTTCTGAACCTTCTCAAGCCTTGCTCTGGCTTCCTCCTCGGGGACGACACGGGACGATCCGAAAAACACGACCGTCCCTCTCACGTTGTTTTCTGTGAACCTCTTGAGAGGCTCTAGGAATTCGCACAATATCCGGACCGTCCTTGCCTCCGGGCTACTGAGAAACTCGAAGTTGCTATATGCCTTAGGAGCGCGTCTCACAGTTCGCGGCATGGACTTCCTCCTTTCCCGAGCTGAAGTTCAATTTGCCCTGCTCCATCATTGCAGAATAGCATAATCCACGCCGAGGCTGAACCCTCTTCTGCTGATGGGAGCGCCTCCCAAAAAGCTGTTGACAGGCCAGTCGCCCGTTGAAAGAATATCATCAGCATCAAGAGACGACGAGGTGGGGGCGATGCCTCGCAGGCTGCGCGGGGAGATTGTTTTGACCGACGGCAGAACCCCTTTTCGCTGCACGGAAAGGTCTCAGCGAGCGATGTCATGACCTCAAAGCACGGCTGACCGTCCTTGTTTCTTCAGATTTAATTAGCCTTGCGAAAGGGAAAGGCGATGTTCAGGATTATCGAAATGGGCGGCCCGGTCATGTACCCGATCGTGCTGTGTTCGATTCTGTTCGTGGCCATTCTGATAGAGCGTCTTTATCACTACCATCGGGCAAGAATCGACACCGGCGAGTTCATTTCTGGGATTCGAAATATCCTCAAAAAGAAAAGCGTCCCGGAAGCGTTATCCATTTGCGATGCGACGCCGGGGCCTGTCGCGCACATCGTCAAGGCCGGAATTCTCAAGCACGACCGGCCCAAGGAAGAAATCAAGGAAAGCATCGGAGATGCCGCCCATCGGGAAATCCCCCGCCTGGAGAAAAACCTCAACGTTCTGGCGACGGTGGCTCACGTGGCGCCTCTGCTGGGTCTTCTTGGGACGGTTCTTGGGATGATCAGCGCTTTTCAGGAAATTCAGAGAGAAGCCGGCAGAGTCAACGCGGGAGACCTTGCCGGGGGCATATGGGAGGCTCTCATTACGACTGCCGCGGGGCTCTGCGTGGCGATACCTGCTTACGTCGCGTACAATTATCTGGTGAGTCGAGTCGGCGCCCTTATCCTGGACATGGAGAGGAGCGCGGCGGAACTTATGGACCTTTTGACGAGCGAGCGAGAGATACATGAGATTTAACAGAAACGTCAGCGTAGCCAAGGGGATGTTAGACATGGCCCCATTGATAGATGTGGTTTTGCAGTTGTTGATATTCTTTATGCTGACGTCTTCTTTCGTGTTCAATCCGGGACTTAAGGTTGACCTGCCCGAATACAGCTCCAGCGAGAGCCTGAACAAGAGCGACGTGATTCTCACCATCACGGAAGAGGGCCTGTACCTGTACAATGAGGACGTGACTTTCCTCCGGGAGCTGGCGAACAGATTTAGACAAGCTGCCGCAGAAAACCCTAACACCCGCCTGATAATAAAAGCGGCCAGCGAAGTCCCTCACGGAGATGTGGTGAGGGTCATGGTCATGGCCAGGGAAGCGGGAATCAAAAATCAGGCTTTTGCAACCCGGCCCGAACAGAAGTGAGCATGGGCGATGTTTGTTCTGGAAAGAGGCGACGATTTTTCATAGCCTTTGAGCCGTCGAGTGGGTTTAGGGTTTGCATGATGGACCGAATGGCTTCCGAGGCGGTCGCTGGTCGCCTCCGAACAGCACAAAGGCATTTTCTCGAACCTTCTCAGAAAGGGGGAAGCGTAGAATGGGAATGTGGGTAGGGAGAGGCCGCAAGGCCAGAGTCTGCTACGGATTCGACGAAATAGCTCTCGTCCCCAAGACGGTCACAATCAACCCGGCGGAAGTTGACACGAGCTGGCAGATAAGGGACCTCACTTTCAAGGTTCCCATCCTCGCGGCAGCCATGGATGGGGTTGTCGACACGAAGTTCGCAATTGAGATGGGGCGTTTGGGCGGACTGGCCGTCCTTAACCTGGAAGGAGTTCAGACACGCTATGAGCATCCGGATGAAGTCCTCGGCAGGATAGCCAAAGCCTCCCCGGAGCAGGCGACTGAGCTTGTCCAGGCCATTTACCTTGAGCCAATTAAGGAAGACCTCATTCTCAGGAGGATTGAGGAGATCAAGAAAGCGGGTGTTCCAGCGGCTGTTTCGAGCATTCCGCAGAGGGCAGAGAGGTTCGGTGCTATCGCTCAGGAAGCGGGCGTGGACATATTCGTCGTTCAGGCGACGGTTACGACGGCCCGCCATGTCTCCAACCAGTATGAGCCGCTGGACTTCGAGAAATTCTGTCGGCAAATGAAAGTGCCGGTGATTGTTGGCAATTGCGTGACCTACGAGACGGCCCTGGAGCTTATGGAAACCGGCATTGACGCTCTCCTTGTCGGCATAGGACCCGGGGCGGCATGCACCACGAGAGGTGTCTTAGGAATCGGCGTTCCGCAAGTCACAGCAACCGCAGATTGTGCGGCAGCGAGAGATTTCTTCTATAAGCGGAAGGGGAAGTACGTGTCTATCATTACCGACGGCGGAATGAGCGTGGGCGGGGACATATGCAAGGCATTTGCGAGCGGGGCTGACGCGGTGATGGTTGGCTCTGCTTTTGCGAAGGCAAAGGAAGCCCCCGGTCGCGGGTATCACTGGGGAATGGCGACTCCGCACGTCAACCTCCCACGGGGCACCAGAATCCACGTCGGGACTACCGGCTCTCTGGAACAGATTCTTTTCGGCCCCGCGGTGCTTGACGATGGCTCGCAGAACCTGATGGGCGCTCTCCAGACGGCGCTGGGATGCCTCGGCGCGCGGAACATAAAGGAAATGCAGTTGACCGAGCTTATCATCGCCCCCGTCATAAAAACCGAAGGGAAAATCTTTCAAAACTATCAGAGGGTGGGGATGGCGAGGTAAAAGGCGGTCTGGGGTTCCAAGGGAACGCGGCGGCACCAGTCATGATGGATTTCCACGTTCACACGACCTTATCCTGCGATGGACATTGCACCACCGACGAGGTTTGTCGTAGAGCAATCGAAATCGGCCTTGAGGCTGTCTGCTTCACTGAGCACATGGACCTGGACCCAGCCGACCCCGGATACGGCTTCCTCGACTATGAGCAGTATTGTGCCCGCATTGAGGAGTCGCGGCGACTTTATTCCGCGAAGCTGGCGGTCTTCAAAGGGATAGAGGTGGATTATCAGAGCCGCTTTGAGAGGACGATTCGCGACTGGTTGGCTGACAAGGACTTTGACCTTGTGGTCGGCTCAGTTCATTACGTGGATGGGGAGATGCTTTCCGAGCGAATGGTCGCCAAAAGAGAGCTCGACGAGATTTACCTCAGTTATCTCGAACAGGCGCGTCGGTCGGCGGACAGCGGTTTGTTCGGGGCAATCGGACATCTCGACTACGTCAAGAAATTCACCGGCGATGCGTCCTATCTGGAATCACGCGAGGATCTTCGCCCGGCCCTGGAAAAAGCGCTCCGTGCAATCGTCGCGAGCGGCGCCGCCCTGGAAGTGAGCACTAAGGGGCTGGTGGCGAAATCGAGAGACTATCGCCCCTCCCTGGACGTTGTCCGTCTCTACAAGCGACTTGGCGGCCGAAAGGTAACCATCGGTTCCGACGCGCACGATTGTTACGTGCTGGGGACCGGAGTGGCAAGGCTCCAGCGGATCTGCGAAAAAATGGGCCTTGAGGTCATCACAAGTCTTGGAGATATGAGCACGGGGGCCCCTGGCCCGGCAGAGAGCACAATAGGGCAGCTTCCGTCAGGCTAAAAAGGCGTTTACAGGGTGAAAAAGCATGGGTATCATGGCAAAAGAACGGCTTGTGGAACTGTGGAACCTCTCGGTGAGCAATGGAACCTCTTGAGAAGATAGTCATACTTGATTTCGGGTCGCAGTACAGCCAATTGATTGCAAGGCGTGTGCGTGAAAACGGTGTGTACTCGCTGATAGTTCGGCATGACATCGCACCGGATGAGGTGGAGAAGCTTCTTCCGAAGGGGATTATCCTGTCGGGTGGGCCGGCGAGCGTCTGCGATGCCGGTTCGCCGAGGTGCAACCCTTCGATTCTCAAGGGCGATATTCCGGTCCTCGGGATATGCTATGGGATGCAGTTGATGGGTGCTCTCCTCGGCGGAAGGGTGGAGCGAGGCCAGAGGCGCGAATATGGCCGAGCGGAGCTGATTCTGGAAAAGGAAAACGCCCTCTTTTCCGGTCTCGACAAGCAGCAGACGGTGTGGATGAGCCACGGCGACAGGGTTGCCGCCCTTCCTGGGGGATACCAGACCATCGGCCGCACCGACAATTGCGAGATTGCTGCCATGAGCGACCGGGCGGGGAAGCATTTCGGACTCCAGTTCCATCCAGAGGTCGTTCACACCGAGCATGGCAAAGAGATACTGCGCAATTTCCTGTTTGGGATATGCGGCTGTCGGGGAGACTGGAACATGGGTTCTTTCCGCCGGCGGGCTGTTGAGGAAATCCGCCTCGCGGTCGGTTCGGAGAGGGTTGTGCTGGGTGTCAGCGGTGGAGTGGATTCATCCGTCGCGGCGCATCTTCTGCACGAGGCGATAGGAGACCAGTTGACCTGCATCTTCGTCAACAACGGCCTCCTCAGGAAAGGAGAAGCCGAAGAAGTCCGCGAACGCTTCGAGGAGCAGGAGGAAGTCAAGCTCATATACGTTGACGCGGAGCAAGACTTTCTGACGGCTCTCAAGGGAGTGCAGGACCCCGAGGAAAAAAGGAGAATCATCGGGGCGGAGTTCATCAAAGCTTTTGAGAGAGCCGCTGGCGAACTGAGAAACGTACGTTTTCTCGCTCAGGGGACTCTCTACCCGGACGTAATCGAGAGCCGCTCCCCGAGAGGAGGTCCTTCCGCGACGATAAAGACTCACCACAACGTCGGTGGGCTTCCGGCGGGACTGAACTTTGAGCTGATTGAGCCGCTGAGGAATTTGTTCAAGGACGAAGTCAGGCTTCTGGGAGAAGAGATGGGGATGCCGGAGGAAGTTGTGTGGCGCCATCCGTTTCCGGGACCCGGAATTGCCGTCAGGATTATCGGCGAGGTCACAAAAGAAAGACTTGACCTCCTTCGGGAGGCGGACGTACGGTTTGTGGAAGAAATCAAGGCGGCCGGATTCTACAGGAAGATAGCCCAGGCTTTCGTGGTGTTGCTTCCAGTGAAGTCTGTCGGTGTCATGGGGGACGAGCGAACCTACGAGAACGTCGTGGCCATCCGGGCAGTCAGCACAGTGGATTTCATGACCGCCGATTGGGTGAGGCTCCCATACGACCTGTTAGGAAGAATCTCCAACCGGATCATTAACGAAGTCAGAGGAATAAACCGCGTCGTTTACGACATAAGCTCCAAGCCCCCCAGCACCATCGAGTGGGAGTAAAGGGGCCGGCGGCGCGCGTCATGACGCCACCGAAGAACGCTTACGCGCAGCTCGGGCCTGGGTCGGTCAAGCGTCCTGTCTTTTGTCTGCTTCTTATACGGAGAATGTCGCCGTGAGCCAGCCGGATTTCATTCATCTTCACAATCACACTGAGTACAGCCTTCTCGACGGGGCATGCCGCATTGCGGACCTGGTTGCAGCAGCAACCGATGCGGGAATGCCTGCGGTGGCGGCGACCGACCACGGGAACATGTATGGCGCGATTGAGTTCTACCAGGCGGCCCACGAGGCAGGCGTCAAACCCATCCTCGGCATGGAAGCATACGTCGCCCCAGGTAACAGGAAGGAGAAGAGAACCTACGGAATCAAGGACGCTTCATTCCATCTCGTGTTGCTCGTGAAGGATGACGATGGCTATCGCAACCTGATTAAACTGGCGACGGCAGCGCACGTGGAAGGCTTCTATTACAAGCCTCGCATTGACGGAGAGATACTCTCTCAGCACCGGCGTGGGCTGATAGCGCTTTCTGCCTGTCTGAAAGGTGAAATCCCTTACCACATACTGAATGGCCAGACTGACCACGCTAAGAACGCCCTTCGGTTCTACCTCGACCTGTTCGGAGAGGACTTTTATCTTGAGCTTCACAATCACGGCATTGAGGAACAGCGTGCAGTGAACGCAGCCCTGATGAAGATGTCCAGAGAATTCGGTGTGCCCGTTGTGGCCACCAACGACTGCCACTACATCGCCAGGAAGGACGCAGAAGCTCACGATGTTTTATTGTGCATTCAGACGGGCAATACTGTCTCCGACGCCAGGCGCCTGAGATTCGCTTCCGACCAGTTCTATTTCAAAAGCCGACAGGAAATGGCCGCAGCCTTCACGGATACCCCACAGGCCCTTTCGACCACACTGCAAATCGCCGAAAAATGCAACCTGGAACTCGATTTCAAGCAGCAGCATTACCCCACCTTTAAGGCAGATTATCCAGGCAGCCTCAGAGACTACCTGATGCACCTTTGCCAGCGAGGCCTTCCGAGAAGATACGACCAGATAACTCCGGAAATTCGCCAGCGACTCGATTACGAGATGAGGGTCATAGATTCCAAGGGGCTGACCAGCTACATTCTTATTGTTTGGGACTTCGTGCACTACGCCCGCCAGAGAGGAATACCGGTCGGCCCCGGACGTGGGTCCGCCGTCGGAAGCCTCGTCTGTTATCTCCTCGGAATATCAGACATTGACCCGCTGAAATACGGGCTTCCTTTCGAGAGGTTCATAAATCCGGAGAGGCCGAGCTTTCCGGACATTGACATTGACATCTGTTACAACCGCAGGAACGAGGTCATTGATTACGTAGCCCGCAAGTACGGCGAGTCGAACGTCGCCCAGATAATCACCTTCGGAACGCTTGGCGCCAGGATGGCTGTTCGGGACGTCGGGCGGGCTCTTGGGTATCCTTATGCGGCGGTGGACAGGGTTGCCAGACTCATTCCTTTCGGGCCAAACGTGACCCTGCGAGAAGCTATCCAGTCTCAACCTGAGCTCAAAAGGCTGTGCGAGCGAGACGAGATGGCCAGGAAGATTTTTCGCATAGCTTTCCAGGTTGAGGGTCTGGCGAGGAACGCCTCCACTCACGCGGCAGGGGTAGTCATATCGAGCGACGAGCTGACGAATTTCGTTCCTTTATGCCTCGGCAGCAGTAACGAAGTAGTCACGCAGTATCCAATGAAGGCCGTCACAGACATCGGCCTTTTGAAGATGGATTTCCTCGGCCTGAAGACGCTTACCGTCATTGATGAAGCCGTCAAGATGATACGCCAGCGGCACGGAATCGAGCTCGACGTGAGCAGGCTATCTCTCGACGACAAGAAAACGTTCCGTCTGCTCGACCAGGGTAAAACTGCCGGTGTCTTTCAGCTCGAGAGTCCGGGGATGCGAGACTTAGCAAAAAAACTGAAGCCCGATTGTTTCGAGGACATCGTCGCCATGATCGCCCTTTTCCGGCCCGGTCCGATGGAGATGATCCCCGATTTCATCTCACGGAAGCGCCAGAGAAAGCGCATCCAATACGACCACCCGCTTCTGGAGTCAATCCTGAAGGAGACTTATGGGATTTTCGTTTACCAGGAGCAGGTCATGAAATGCGCAAACCTCCTTGCGGGCTTCTCGCTCGCGCAGAGCGACGTTCTGAGGAGAAGCATGGGCAAGAAAAATCCCCAGGAGATGGCCGCCCAGAGAGAAATATTCATAGAAGGTGCAGGCAAAAACAATGTCGGCAGGGAAGCGGCTGAGAGAATCTTCGACGCCATGCAGAAGTTCTCGCTTTACGGCTTCAACAAATGCCACAGCGCCGCCTACGCCTTCATCGTTTATCAGACAGCTTTCCTCAAGGCCAACTACCCACAGGAGTACATGGCCGCGCTCCTTTCAAATGAGATCGGTAATACCGAGCGAATCAGCCGCTATGTCCGCGAATGTGAGTCCCTCGGGATAAAAATACTTCCTCCCGACATCAATGAGTCTGAGGGGAGGTTCAAGGTCGTAGGCGAAGGAATAAGGTTCGGATTGTCTGCCGTCAAGAACGTTGGTCAGGGAGCCGTTGACCACATCGTCGAGAAACGTAGAGTCCACGGGCGGTTCAATTCGATTTACGATTTCGCGCGAGAGGTGGACTTGCGGCTTGTCAACCGTAAAGTCATAGAGAGCCTTACATGGTGCGGCGCCTTCGACACGACCGGCTGGAAAAGGTCGCAGGTCTACCAGTCGCTCGACCGCGCGCTCGACCTCGCCAGCAGAAGCCAGCTCGACAGGCAGAAAGGGCAGACATCCCTCTTCGATTTCCTTGAGGAAGGCGAAGGGTCTGAATTCCATTACTACCAGCCGCCTGACGTCGAGGAGTATGTTCAGGGACAGCTTCTTGCTTTCGAGAAAGAGCTCCTCGGTTTCTACCTCACGGGGCATCCCCTCCACAAACACTCTCAGAAAATAAAGGACCTCAACTGCTCCTCGATCGAGGAACTTTCCGGCATCGCCTCTAATTCGCGGGTTCGCGTGGCGGGTGTCATCGCCTCCATTCGCAACACCGTCAAGCGGAACACCCAGGAAAGAATGTGTATCCTGACCATCGAGGACGTTGAAAGGAGCATAGAAGTCCTTGTTTTCCCCGAGGCCTACAGAAGATGCTCTTCTTACCTCGCCAAGGAGGAGCCCGTGCTCGTGCTCGGCAGGCTCAACAAGAAAGACCCTAACCCGAAGGTCGTGGCCGAAAACGTTGTTCCTCTCGAGAAGGCCGACCCTGTCATGTTCGAAACCGCCACAGCGGGCGGCGCCAATTCCGTGCCGCAGCCTTCGGGAAGGGCCGATGCCGGTGCAGGCGCTTCTCCCCGACCGGCGGCCCACCCCGGCTTGCCCCAACTGGCCATTTCTGTGGAAGCCGACGCCGACGAAGACAGCCTCCTTGAGCTGAGGGAGCTTTTGTCGAGTTTCCCAGGCTCGATTCCGGTCAGGTTGATCTTCTGCCGCCAGAAAGGCCAGGAAATCGTTGCCGAAATCGAAAGCGAATTGCGAGTTTCCTTCGAAGAAAATTTGCTCGAAAGGTTGCAGGCTCTGACATGCGTCAGCACCGTCAGTCCTTCACAGAAATGGTCGCCGTGAGGATTTTGAGAAATTTTTGCTTGACCGGTGCAGGGGGGCCTGTTAGCATCTATTTTCGCAATCTGCCGGAACTTACGTCTATGATAGACCCCAAACTCGAGGAGGAGGTAGCTTCTCTAAAAAGATGCATGGAAAACCTCAAGCGTTTCCATGACATCTTCGACAGCGCGGTCTTGACCGAAACGGTCCTGCCGCAAGATGAAGAGAAAATCCGGGAACTTCGCCGGGTTCTCCCAGAGCAGTGGGATGGACTCCACGCCGAGTTGGGGGTTCGTCACGACGAGTCGGTCAGCGCTATAGTTGAAATGGCGAGTTCCCTTCCAGAGGTCGTGAGCATGACCGACTTTCAGAAACGCAAGCTCTATGACCTCTGGCATAAGTCGTTCATGAAGCTGCACTTCCTCCTGGGGAAGCTTCAACACAGAAAAGAAAAGCTGGAGGCTCTCAGGCCGGGAAGGCTGAAGGCTAAGAGATTCTTGACCAGCCCGATTGTGGTTATCATCGCAGGCCTGGTGGTGCTGTTGCTCTATCTCATTCTGCGATAGGTCTCGGCGGGGGAGAGGGCGAGTTTTTGTGCCGCCCATCCGTGGGGAGGGCATTGGTTTTTCGCGGTCAAGAGGGTAAGGTTTGTTTTTCTTTCCGCTATGCAAATGCCAGAGGAGGGACAAAATGTCGAGGTCCACTACAAAAAGGGAACTGGTAGTTAAAATTGCCAAAGAGACGGGGCTAACCCAGCTCGAGGTGAAAGAGGTCGTTCAGAGAGTCCTCGATTCCATCGTGGACAGCCTCGCCGCTGGAAGCACAATTGAGCTTCGTAACTTCGGCATTTTCAAGCCGGTCAAAAGAAAAGCCAGAGTGGGCCGAAACCCCAACAACCCCAGCGTTCAGGTTCGCATCCCGGCAAAATGGATAGCCGACTTTAAGCCGGGCAAAATCATGAAGGACAGGGTTGCGAAAATTGCCTCGTGAGATAGCCTTTTGCTCCTGAGCGCCGCCTGCGGGGATAGTTCCTCTGCCTCGATTGTGTACTTCGTTCACCGTGTTGCGGGCGATTTTCGTGTCTATCCACGGCGTTGACAGAAGTGGCCTGGCAGGGGAACGTTGAGCCAATGCAGGGTGTGAGGGTTAAGCCGGGCGTGGAGGAGGATGGCCAAGGCGCAGGCGATGGCTTTCCGTTCAGCTCGAGTAGATTGGTGCTTTGACGGTTCCTCGCGGGCCGGACGCGGCGGTGGGGCAGCTTACAAAGAAAAATGGTTTTGTGAACCACTAAGGCACTAAGAGGGAGAGGACTCGGCGTGGCATGGGGATCTTGCCCATGAAGGTGGTCACGGGCGGGACGCCTTGCTACTACGGTCTCTTCGTGATCGGCGCCGTGCCTTGTTTGACTGCTCGGCCGAGCGTTTTGTTCGTTTGCGCTCGTTCTATATTTCGAGCGGGACGCGGCCTTCGGGAGCACGCGATTCCGGCCTGATGCGCCCCGCCAAGGCGGGGAGGTCCAGTTCAAATCTTCTTCGGAGAATTCAAAGAATGAGAACAACGCACACTTGCGGAGAACTGAACAGAACTCATCTCGGCCGGGAGGTTCGTCTTTCCGGCTGGGTTCACCGAATGAGAGACCATGGAGGAGTTTTCTTCATTGACCTGAGGGACAGATACGGCATCACGCAGCTCGTTCTCAACCCGCAGGTCAGCCCTGAAGCCCACGCCATCGCTGCAACCGTCCGGCCGGAGTTCGTCATCTCCGCATGGGGAACCGTTGTGGAAAGGCCAGAAGGCACCGTCAACCCGAAACTCGCCACCGGAGAAATCGAAGCCAAGGTCAGCAGGCTGGAAATCCTCAGCGAGTCGAAGACGCCGCCTTTCCCCATCGCCGACGATGTCCAGGTTAACGAGGAAATCCGGTTGAAGCACCGCTACCTCGACTTGCGCCGCCCGAAGATGCTCCGGAACGTGATTCTCCGACACAAAGTCACTCTCGCTGCGAGAAACTACCTTTCCGAGCAGCGATTTTTGGAGATTGAGACACCAATCCTCACCAAGAGCACCCCTGAAGGAGCGAGGGATTACCTCGTCCCCAGCCGCATCGAGCCGGGCAGCTTCTACGCTTTGCCGCAGTCCCCGCAGCTTCTCAAGCAACTCCTCATGATTGCCGGGATGGACAAGTACTTTCAAATTTCACGCTGTTTCCGCGACGAGGACTTAAGGGCCGACAGGCAACCGGAGTTCACCCAGATTGACATGGAGATGAGCTTCGCCGAGCAGGATGACATCTTCCGCGTCGTGGAAGGGCTTATGCGTGCATGCTTCAAAGCCGGTCTGGACATCGAAATCGAGACTCCTTTCCCGCGAATGCGTTACGGTGATGCCCTCGACCGGTACGGCACTGACAAGCCTGACACGCGCTACGGGCTTCTCCTCCACGACGTAACCGAGCTTGCCCGCCAATCGAGCTACGAGGTTTTTCGTTCCGCCATCGAGAAGGGAGGGGTCGTCAAGGGAATCCGCCTGCCGGGTTGTGCCCGCTACTCCCGAAAGAACATAGATGATCTGGCGGCCTTCGCCTCCGGGTTCGGCGCACGGGGTCTATCGCACGTCAAGGTTGAGGAAGCTGGGCTTTCCTCACCGCTGGTCAAGTTTTTCGAGGCATCCGTTCTCCAGGCTCTTACCCGAGAGGCGGAAGTCGGCAATGGAGACTTGCTTATCTTGACTGCGGGCGAAAAGCAAAAGGTGAACCTGGCCCTGGGAGCTGTCCGCACGAAGGTCGCCGCGGAGGAGAGGCTTATCCCGGACGGACACTTCTCGTTCCTTTGGGTGGTTGATTTCCCTCTCTTCGCATGGAACGAGGAAGAGCAGCGGTTCGACAGCGAGCACCATCCATTTACCGCACCGAACGAGGAGGACATCCCCCTCCTCGACACGGACCCGTTGAAAGTGCGGTCAGCTTCCTACGATCTCGTCCTCAACGGCATAGAAGTCGGCAGCGGCAGCGTCCGAATCCACAACGCCGAAGTCCAGAAGAAAATCTTCCGCCTTCTGAAACTCACGGAGGAGGAAATCAACGACAGGTTCGGCTTCTTCACGGAGGCTCTTCAGTACGGCACGCCTCCCCACGCCGGAATCGCCCCAGGACTCGACCGAATCATCCGAATAATGGCCGGCGCCGATAGCATCCGCGACGTGATTGCCTTTCCAAAGACCCAGAAGGCAGCCGACCTCATGACGGGTTCGCCATCGCGCGTCAGCGACCGCCAACTGAAGGAGCTCCAACTCAAAATCGTCGAGTGATCCCCTTTGCCTGACACTACCGACGCCGTGCCGCTGCGCTGCCCAGTCTCGTCGGAAAATCCCCCGGATTCGACTGTACTTCCGCCGCTGGAACTCCGGATCGCTCCCAATTACCTCGCAGGGAAGACAAGAAAATCATCGGAAACGCCGCCTCGTTTGCCGCCGGACCGCCTGAGTGCACATCGCCGTTTTGCAGGGATACGATTCGGCGACAGCGAGGCTGAGGCGCTACACCACCCTCCGCTGCGTTGAGTCGAAAACAGGCGGGCCAATATCGAAAAGAGCCCCGATGCCGGCCTCGCCTTTCTCCACGAGCCAGCTTTCTCGTGCAAAGCTGGTTGCGTCGCTCTTCGTAACTCCGGAACGAATGGATTTGGATGGCGGCCCGAGACGTTTTAGCTTCTATAGCTTCCTTCTGAAGGTTGCAAGGGAGAAATTCCTTCCCGGACATTTCGTGTCGCCGCCAACGTCGCGATGACCGATGACCCTTCGCTTTGGTATCTCGTACCTGCGCATCAGGTATCTGACCAGAACGGTAAGGTTTTCGGTCTGCTTCCTTGTGGGGTAGGATTTCTCGAAGTCCCCGACGAGGCATATTCCTATCCCGACCTCATTCATGGTTCGGCTGCTGCAATGCCCGCCTTGCAGTTGCCTGGTCCAGCGTCCTCCGACCTCGATCTCGCCATCGCCGGAGCCTTTCCCGTTGCCGATGACGAAGTGGTAAGCCAGCCCGTTTTTCATGCGACGGTTTCTGTGGTATCGGTCAAAAATGGCGGCGTTTCCGACGGGGGTGCCGCTATGGTGGATAACGATGTACCGCCATTGGCGCGGCCGGACTCCTCTCGGCAGGCGGCACAAAGCCGCTACCTCCTGCTCACGTACCTCTGGAGAAACCAGACCCGGAATAACCAGAACTTGCCCGGGAAAAATGAGAAAGGGACCCTTGAGCTTGTTGGCTTCGATGATTTTGTCCGGCTCGATGTTGTATTTTCTGGCAATGCCCCAGACTGTATCGCCCTTCTCGACCACGTGCCTCCGGGAGGCTTCGGAAGGCCGCTCTGACTCGGCGGGAAGGGATGTGACACTTTCTGGAATGGAGAGCACCTGACCGGGAAAAATCGTGTATGGCTCGCGGAGGTTATTGAGCTCAATGATTTCGGCGGGCTTTACGTGGTACTTTTCAGCAATGCCCCAGACCGTTTCGCCCTTCTGAATGACGTGCTTTGAAGCCCTTTCGGAAGGCGGATTTGTCTCGGCAACGGACGAAACGATGGCACCGCACGCAAGTAGAATCAGACCGCAAGATAGAATGCGTCCGAGGAGGTCAGTGCGCACGTGTTGGTTTGCCTTTCGCGTCGTCCTTACGCCCCAATCTCGACAGCAGCGTAAGGGCCACATTGAAGTTTTGCATGGGCATTATGCACACGCCTGCAACAATGGAAACAAACTTGTCCGCGAGTCCCGTTGCCGCACCGAGTCCGATCTCCTTTTCCTCTTGGCGGGTTGAGGCCTTGTCCATCTGCCGGAAGAGCGATTCCGGAAGGGAAATGCCGGGAACTTCGTAGTGCAGGTAGTGCGCCATTTTCTTGCTGAGGACCGGCATCAGCCCCGCAATGACAGGGACGTGCAGGTCCTTTATGCTCTCCAGGAAGGACCCGAGGACATTCAGGTCGTAGATGGGCTGGGTCTGAATGAAGTTCGCCCCGGCGTCTATCTTCCTTCTGAGTTTGTCGGTTTCCTTTGCGAGGTCTTCCGCCATTGGATTTGCCGCAGCCCCAATCAGGAAGGACGTGGGGTAAGCGATGTGCCTGGCGGCAATGTCCTGTCCGCGGTTCATTCTGGCGATGATTTGGATCAGGCCCTCCGAGTCAACATCGAAAACGGATGTCGCCCGCGGGAAAGGACCGGCAGGGGATGGGTCCCCCGTCAGAGCAAGAATGGCGTCCACATCCAGGGCGGCGGCGCCCAGAAGTTCGGACTGAAGCCCTAAGATATTCCGGTCCCGGCAGGTCAGATGCAGGACGACGCTCAGGCCGATTCGCTCCTTGACCAGGTGAGCGAAAGGCACCGGGTTCATCCGCGGAGCGGCCATGGGATTGTCGGGAATGTTTATGGCGTCGGCTCCGTTGCGCTTCAGAGATTCAATCCCTGCCATGAGCGCCGAATAATCCGTTCCTGCTGGCGGGGAAACCTCTACCGATATGAAAAACTCCTTTCCGAGCTTCTGGGCGATGGGGTTTTTGGCGAAATGGGGGACCGCCGCATGCGTTCCTTGCGGGACTTTCGCTTTCATGGCAACGTGCCTTTTCCCGGGCGAAAGGCCTCGCACTCTCTCCGCAACGGCCCTTATGTATTCGGGAGTTGTCCCGCAGCAGCCTCCGACGATATTGGCTCCCCTGCGGATAAACTCCTCGCAGAGTTCGGCGAAATATTGGGGGTCTGAGAAGTGCACGGTTCTGCCGCCGAAGAAGCGAGGGAGTCCGGCGTTGGGCTGCATGGAAATCGGCAGGTCTGTCAGGCTCGCCAGCTCTTCGAGGATAGACAGGCTATCGTACGGACCGCAGCCGCAATTGTGACCGACTACGTCAACCGAATGCTCAAGACAGACCGCTACGCACTGCGCGGGAGAAATCCCCATGCGAGTGCGGCCGTCTTTGAGGTACGCCATCTGGCAAATGACCGGCAGGTCTGTCACGGCTCGCGCTGCCTTGAGCGCAGCTAAAAGGTCCTGAAGGCTCGAGATCGTTTCCAGAAGTATAAGGTCAACTCCGCCCTCGACCAGAGCGGAGATCTGCCGCTTGTATATGGAAAACCTATCTTCCGCGGACAGGAACCGCGAAGGGTCACGCCCCGGTCCGAGCGGCCCGACGGCCCCCGCAACGTATGCTTTGCCTGTGGCGGCTTCTCGTGCGAGCTGGGCTGCGGCCCGATTTATCTCCTCGACCTTATCCTCCACGCCGTAGCTCGCCAGCTCCGCCTCGTTTCCGGCGAAGGTGTTGGTTTCGATGATCTCGGCGCCCGCCGCCACGTACTCGGCGTGGACGGACCTGACCAGGTCCGGGTTGTCGAGATTCATTTTCTCGCAGCACGCGGTCAAGGGAACGCCTCTGTCGAACAGAAGCGTCCCCATCGCTCCGTCACAGACCAGAACTCTATCGTGAAGTCGCTCCGGAAAAGGAACCATTTGCGTTTTGACAACCTGACAGGGGAAAGCTCTTGCGGTACTATATATACAAAGGTCTCGCGTATAGCAAGGAAATCCTCCTGAGACGACATTGTTGCGCAGCAAAAGGACTGCCGATGACCCTGCGTAAAGCAGGGTACGACCATTGCCTCAGAAAGGGCGCGGCACCGAAGGTTCTAAGCACTTGGTCGGGATTGCGAGATGAGATATTTGCCGGTCGGCAAATTGAAGATGGCCTATCTGGAGTCGCTTCTGGCTTCGGTAAAGATTTCAGACCCCAGGGTCATCGTCGGGCCTAAAATCGGCGAGGACGCCGCGGTAATAAACCTCGGCGAGAAGTACCTCGTCGCCAAGACCGACCCCATCACCTTCACGGCGGAGAAAATTGGCTGGTATGCCGTCAATATCAACGCGAACGATGTCGCAGTCATGGGAGCGAGGCCAATGTGGTTTTTGGCGACGGTGCTTTTGCCCGAGGGAAAGGCTTCCCGCCGTCTTGCGGAGCGGACATTTGAGGACATCAGGTTGGCGTGTGAGGAACTGGGTGTTGCCCTTTGCGGAGGCCACATCGAAGTCACCTTCGGATTGCCCCGCCCAATTGTCGTGGGGCAGATGCTCGGTGAAGTGGAAAAAGAGAAGCTCATCAGAAAAGACCGAATGATGGTTGGAGATGACATCCTGCTCATCGGGGGAATAGCCGTAGAGGGAACGTCCGTCATTGCGCGCGAAAAGAAGGAGGAGCTTCGCCGCGCCTTCGGGGAGCGGTTCGTGGCGCGCGCCGAACGTTTTCTGACGAAACCGGGGATAAGCGTGGTGCGGGCCGCCCTTTTCGCGGCAGAGAACGCCCGCATCCACGCGATGCACGACCCTACCGAAGGTGGGCTCGCAACGGGCCTCCACGAGGTTTCGAAAGCGTCCGAGTTGGGGATTTTCCTTCGCCGGGAAGAAGTTCTCGTCTACCCGGAGACGCGGTCTATCTGCGAGTATTACGGCCTCGACCCGCTTGGACTTCTGGCATCTGGCGCGCTCATCGCGGCCACCCCGCCGAAAGAGACACCGAAACTTCTCGCCGCCATGAAAAAGGCGCGCATCCCCTGCTCTGTCATCGGCAGAGCTGTCCGTAAGAAGAAAGGTGTCAAAATCGAGGAAGAAGGAAAGCTCAGACCACTCCCGTGCTACGATTCCGACGAGTTGACGAGGATACTTTGAGGTTGGCCCGCCATCGGCGGGCTTGACCGTCGGAAGGGCTCGACGCCGTGAAAGGGAGTGCAGTCAGGAAGTGCAGCCGCTCTCGACGGGCAGATTTCATGCGCGGAGGCGGCCGCCCGGGGCGATTCGTGCGGAGAATCATTCCGTGACCCATTTGCGCCAGTAATCAATGGAGCGCTTGATGTCGTCAATGACCATTTCCTCGGTCTGTCCGAGGGAATGGAAAATCTCGAATGTCAGGTAGTTCCTTTGCGAACCCGATTTTTCAATTGCTTTGAGGACCTTTCCGGGCTGGATAATGCCTTCCCTGTTGTACTCGTCGGTGAAAGGCCAGTGATGGCTCATTTTTCCATCGGTTTGCTGGATGTGAATCACCGGGGAGATGTGCGCGAATTTTTCAAGCCAGAGGTAGGGGTTGAGGTCATCCTCTGAATGAGGGTAGTGGAGATTGCACATGTGTCCCACGTCTATGGTCAGATAGACCGGCACGGCCGCCCCCTCATTGACCCGCTCGTAAATATCCTCTGCTTCGGCGATGGTGTAAGGGGCCTCGCTTGGCGTGTACATCTGCTCCCACAGCAGGAAGTTCAAACCGTGCCTCTTTGCGTCGTGAGATAGCGACTGAAAGGAGCGGATGACGTCGTTTATCCTTGCGGGCCGTCTTTTCGGGTCGAGGCAGTCGCTGTGGACTATGGTATCGAAGTGGCCGCCGACGGCGCCGGCGCCCATAGCAGCGGCCAGGAGTATCGCTTTCTGACACCACTCCATCCCTCTATTGCGAACCGTCAGGTGAGGATGCGACAGAAGGTTCAGGCAGTGCGTAATCACGCCGGTATAGTAGGCAACGATGGTTATCCCGCGGCTCTCGAAAGCCATCTTCGTTTTGCGCGCAATTTGGGTGCGAGTCGGCTCCGGGACGAAAAAGGGATCAAGCAGGTCCGAGCAAAACTCCGCGTACCTCAGCCCCAATTTCTCGTCAATAATCTCAGCCCACTCTTCCGGCTCTGCCCACCGCTTTCTCAGGAAGCACATATTGACCGCCAGGATTGTCTTGGCCACGATTTCTCCTTATCGCGCTATGTTACCGCTTGGGGAAATTAGAAAGCTCTCCCTCGCGACGTGAAGCCGTTGGTTCGCGTCCACGAGCAAGCAGCCTTGTCCATCCTCAGATTGGTGAAGCTACAAGCGTTTGGTGGAAAGTGTCAAGTTAGATTTGGCATTCGATCCACCGCCGAGAGCAGGCCGGACATAAGGTGCTTCCAGGCACACCACAACGCGATTGCGGCAACCGTGTCAGGTGACTGAAGGCCGGAATCGCCGGGGAAAGAATGTTCCGCAAGGATTCTTCGACGCAAGCTTCGCTGCCGCAGTTTCTGCCGGCCGGTCGAAGGCGAAGCTTGCGGCGGGCAGATGTTTGAGCGTATTATGAGGGCGTCCGACGGAGAAATCGTCTCGGTTAGCCCTTGAGGATGGCCGCGCGCCTCGAACACGGACTGTCGCTGACAAAGCTGCGGCGGGTCTCTCCTTCATACGGGCGATGTATTGAGCAGGAGACCTCTCCAAATTCCCCGCGGATACAAAACTGCGTGCAGAGTTGCGAGTCCATAGCTGACGGAGAAATGACGGCGATGGCAGGACAAAGAAGCGACCCATATGTGTTAACAGATACCGACGTCAAGGAGCCCCCGAGAGGATGGTTGGCGAGCTTCCGCTTTCTGGGGCCGGGGCTGATTCTTTCGGCTTCGATTGTAGGTTCAGGCGAGCTGATAGCCACGACATGCCTCGGGGCGCAAGCCGGGTTTGTGACGCTGTGGGTAATTCTTGTGAGCTGTCTGGTCAAGGTGGCGCTGCAGCTCGAGTTCGGGAAGCACGCCATTACCAGTGGCGAGCCGACGATGGTTGCCCTGGATGCCCTCCCAGGTCCGAGGTTGAGGGTGAGCTGGTCAATCTGGGTCTGGCTGGCGATTTATGTGGTGAAGTTTGTCCAGGAGGGAGGCGTGCTGGGAGGAGTGGCGTTAGCTCTGCGAATAGCCTTTCCCGGGTTGAAGGCCGGATGGTGGGCATGGATCGTGGCTATCTCAGTATCGCTCCTTGTATTTCGGGGGTATTACGTTTTCATTCAGGGAGCAGCGGTAATCATGACCGCCCTGTTCACCCTTGTCACAATTGCCTGCGTGGTATTTCTTCAGTTCACGCCTTACGCCTTTTCTCTCTCCGACATTGGCTCGGGTTTGAGCTTTCGCCTGCCGACAGCCGCCGTTGTGGTCGCAATAGGCGCTTTCGGCATTACCGGCATCGGCGGCGACGAGATTATGCACTACGTGTACTGGTGCATTGAGAAGGGATATGCACGCTTCGCCGGGCCGAGACAAAATTCGGGCGAATGGGTCAGACGCGCAAAAGGATGGACGAAGGTGATGTACAAGGACGCCATCCTTTCAATGGTGGTCTATACTATTGTCACGGCGGCTTTTTACATTCTCGGAGCGGCTGTTCTCCACGGACGTGGAGAAGTCCCCAAAGGCCATGCCACCGTCGAAACGCTCTCGCGAATGTACACGGAGTCGCTCGGGGGTTGGGCGAAAGGGATTTTCCTGACGGGAGCAGTGGTGGTGCTTTACTCGACGCTGTTCGCGGCCCTGGCAGCATGGTCGCGGCAGTTTGCAGACGCTTTTGGTCGGCTGCGGCTCATTGATTTCTTCAATGCTCGTCAGAGGCGGCTTTTCATCGCTCTGTTTGCGTGGATAAGTCCGGCTATCTGGTGCATTCTCTTCTTGACAATGGGAGACCCGGTTTTCATGGTCGTCCTCGGGGGCATCGCCACGTCCCTCATGCTCCTGCCGGTAGTTTACACAGCGCTCTACTTTCGATATCGGCGCCTCCCGACTCAGTTGAAGCCATCGAGGAGGTACGACCTGTGGCTCTGGTTAAGCGTCGTCGCCATTGTGGCTGTCGGCGTCTACGGAGGCTATCAGCAATTCGTTGCCAAGGAGGTCAGAAGTGTGAAGGTCGCGGTCTGCCAGATAAGGTGCATTGATAGCGATGTCGAGGGAAACATCCGCAGGATAACTAAGGCCGTCGAGGAAGCGGCGGCGAAAGGGGCCAAAATTGCCGCCTTCCCCGAGACTGTCTTCATAGGTTGGGTCAACACCGCTGCTTACGAGCTCGCCGAGCCAATTCCGGGGAAGTTCAGCGACCTCGTTTGCCATCTTGCGAAAAAGCACAAGATTATGATTTCCATTGGCCTGACTGAGAAAGTCGAGGAAGGCATCTACGATTCGATGATCCTCGTCAGCAGCGAAGGCGAGATCCTCCTCAAGCACAGGAAAATCAATACCCTCCCGGAGCTGATGACGCCGCCGTACCTTCAAGGGAAGAAGGAAGACTTAGCTGCGGTTGACACTCCCCTTGGAAGGGTCGGCATGATGATTTGTGCCGATAGCTTCGTTGACGAGCATCACCGGATAATGGCGTCGCTGAAGCCACAGCTTCTTTTGATTCCATACGGCTGGGCCGCGGAGCGAAAAGAGTGGCCCGGCCACGGCAGAGAACTCGAAAAAACGGTGAGCCGCATCGCAAAGAACGTCGGCGCGGCGACAGTTGGGCCGAATCTCATCGGCGAGATAACATGCGGCCCCTGGAAGGGGAAGACCTACGAGGGCCACAGCGTCGTCGCCGATAGCACCGGAAAAATCATCGCCCTCGCCAGAGATAACGCTGAGGAGGTGCTGATCGCTGAGATCCGATTGCCCCGGGGAGAGTCCGCTAAGCGATGAGGGAGTTGGCAGGTTTTGCCACGATCGCGCGGCTCTTGCGAAGGACGTCCGGTACGGCCCTGATGGCTTCCTCGATGTCTGCGGCGGACTCCAGGCCGAGACTGACAGCTGCGACAGTTACGTAAGTCCCAAAACCCATTCTCTGGGGTCTGCGGATTCCGAGGGCGGCCCAGTCGGGATCCTTCAGCACGCGAGCCGCAACCTCCTCGGGCACCCTTGCGCATGATGGTCGGTCCGGCACCTCGACCTTTACGCACAAGAGGTTCCTGCTCGACCACGGGGCGAACTCGAATTGGAGATAAATGCAGAACTTGTCCCTCTTGAGCTTGACTTCATGCCAGTCCCACCATGCGCCGAAGAAGCCGCCTGCGGGGTTCGCAACGTAACCCATGCCCATGTCTCCGATGCAAAGCTGCTCTCTGCACCAGTCAAAGAAGCCGAAGCAGTCTCCGCCGTCCCAATCTCGGAGAGCGCGACCAGAGAAACGCCGGTGTCGGTCCTGCAATACTCGAAGCCAATTGAGGTATGCACTGGCAAGGTCGCGAACGTCGCGGTCGTGTTCGCCCGTTCCCAACAGCAGGTCGGGTTGTTCGAGGGCACGGCGCAGGTCTGAGGCCGTCACGACCCTGTAATGCTCCGCCAAGCGCTGTTTGAGGATTGCCTCGATTTCGGCCACGTCCGTCGTGTACCCGGCGTGGCCCAGCAGCATGTAAAGAAACTTGTCCGCCGCAGCGGGCTTCACGGCGGATACTTGGCTTTTCACTTGGCCATCGGTCAAGGATGCATCTACCTTGATCTCGACCCACACGTGCCCACCTTCCGGCTCACTAAGTTCGACAGCGAGGTCAAAAGACCGCCCGCGAGGCTCCCACTGAAAGTCCTCGCGCGCCGGAACTCCCCCGATGCCAAGCTTCTCAAGCAACCGCGTCCGAATGAGCAGCGGTCCCAGGACCAACTGGTGTAGCCGTTCGGACTCTTTCTTGACGTCGAACAACAGATCAATCGCGGCCATATTCCATCCTCCGTCCGTCTACTTCGGTCTCTCGGGAAGCTGCGCGCCGTGCCAGACAGCGACGACCCAGACGGTTTTTCCCTTTACGCGGTAAAAGAAGCGGTAGGGATTCACAATTACTTCCCGAAACGGAAGGTCCGGAAACTCCCGCAGTGCCTTTCCGGATCGCGGGAACTTCCGGAGCCTCGACAAGACCTTTTCCGCCCTCCGCCGGAAGGCAATTGCGGCTCTCGGGTTGTCGCGGTAAATATGACGGATGGCCGCAAGGAACTGCTCGCGCCCGGAGGGAGTGAAGAGAACTCTCAAGGCTTCGCCTCTCTCAGGAGGGAATCGGCTTCAGCGAGAACCGCCCCGAGGTCGTAACCTTTCCCCCCCTCAATCTCTTTTTGGCCGCGCGCCAGAAGGCGCAGCAGCTCCAGTTCACGCTCCGAACGCTCATAAGTTTCCATGCTGACGATCACGGCGGCGGCCCGGCCTCTCTGGGTAATGACAACGGGCTGTCCTGAGGCGGCCACCCGCTTCACCATGGCCGTCGCATCCTGCCGCAGATCGGTAATCGGCACGATATCAGGAATCTTAGCCATTGGCGATACCTCCCATAGTAGTCTTAACAATATTGCCAACTGCAGCAGACGTCAACAACGATTTTGCGGTCCCGCGGTGGGACTAAATGCTTGCGGCCCCGCCGGGGCGTCTAAGGAGGGCCACCATCTCCCGGACAGCTCTGTCGAGACCCACGAATATGGCGCGGACTACGGTGCTTCCTCCCGTGTTGACTTCTTCCGGTCCTGGGACTTTATGCATTCCGCCGATGTTGACGTAATTGAGGCCGTGTCCGGCGTTGACCCTCACGCCGCACTGGAGAGCTAATTCCACCCCGTGAACGAGAATCTGAAGCTCCTCGAACTGCGATTCCTGGTCGCGAGCGTTGGAATATTTCCCGGTGTGGAGCTCGATGAACTATGCGCCCGAACTGGCTGAGGCTCTAATCTGGGCGGGCAGATCACTTGATTCTTATCCGCGGGTCGAGGAAAGCGTAGGAAAGGTCAACAACTATATTGACCACCACGAAAATGGCTGCAAGGACAACCACCCCTCCCTCCACCACTGGAAGGTCTCTGCTCTCTATAGACCTTACCATGAGCATCCCTATCCCCGGCCAGGAGAAAACGGTTTCGGTGGCGATGGCGCCTCCCAGAAGACCTGCAAAGTTTATCCCGATGATGGTGATGATTGGAATCATGGCGTTCCGCAGTCCGTGCTTCAGAACCGCCAGCCGCTTTGACAATCCTTTCGCGCGCGCCGTTCGGATGTAGTCCTGCTGCATGACCTCGAGCAGGCTGGCGCGTGTCATCCTGGCAATGTATCCGACCATAACTCCGGAGAGAGTCACCGCCGGAAGAATCAGATGCTTGACGTCCTGCGCGGCCGGGTCTGGAAGCGGCAAGACCCGCATAAAGACACAGAACACCAGCATCAGCATCAGGCCCAGCCAGAACACCGGAATAGAAACGCCAAGCACCGACCCGGTGATGACCGAGAGGTCAATCCATCGCCCGCGAAAATAAGCCGCAACGATGCCAGCCGCCACTCCGAGGATGGTTGCGATGACGATGGAAGCCACTGCAAGCTTGACTGTCGCCATTGCATTCCCCAGAAGGAGATCGCGGACCTTCGTCTTCTTGACGTACGACCTGCCGAGGTCGAGCCTCGCCAGCCCGCCCAGGAAGTTAAAATACTGCACGTAAACAGGCCGATCCAGCTTGAACTTCTTGCGAATTGCTTCCCTTGCTTTTGGGTCTCTCCGCTGTCCGATCAGCATATCCGCAGGGTCGCCCGGAATAGCGAACATCAGCACAAAAACGATGGTCGCTATGCCTAAGACCACGGGAACGACCATGGCGAATCTTTTAATCAAATAGGTAATCACGCGTTCTTTCCTTCGGGTGGGCGTAGCGCCGCTAGCCGGCCCAAGCCCCGGTGCGTGAGCGACCTTGATTTTTGCACTCCGAACTTATCCTTGACGACCCCCTCTGAAGATCCTAAGGATGTCGTCGCCGTACCGCTCCGTTCTTCCTGCGCCAAATCCCTTGACTTCAATCAAATCTTCTTTGGTTCTCGGCCTCAGCTTTACCATCTGCCTCAACCAAGCGTTGTGAGCTATCATGTACGGAGGTACGTCTTCCTCTAAGGCCCTCTTGTTTCTCCAAGCTCTCAATTTCCCATAGAGCTCCTCTTCTTCGGCGGTCACCTGAGCCTCTTGGACGTAGGTCGTGCCTTCCTCCCGCGGCTCCGGCTCGTAAAACACCAAAGCCGACCAAAAGGGCGACAGCCCGCCTCTAACGGCCGCAAAAATCCGCTTGACATTGACGCCCTCCAGGAACTCGTTCGTTTTTGCCTCGTCGGGAGCCCTGTACCTTTTTTTCAGCCGGATGTGCAGGAGCTTGCATTTCATCGCTGTCCCCCTGGGGCGGCACCCTACTCGATTACCTTGTCTTTTCCCCGCTGCAACCACATCTTCTCGAAGGGGAGGCGGAAATCTCCCTGAACTGGCAGGCGGAACTCTCCCTGAACCGGCAGGGCGAACCCCTTCACGTACGGCTTGACCATCATCACATCGCGATAAAAATAGAGAAAAATCCAAACCGCATCATCCACCGCCATCTCTTCCGCTTGCTGATAGAGTGCCAGCCTCTCGTGCGGATCTGCCGTAAACCTCGCTTTCTCGACCAGCTTGTCGAACTCCGGGTTCGAGTATCTCGCGTAATTATCCGTCCCGATTTTCTCCGAATGGAGGAGGACGTACAGATAGTTCTCGGGATCGGGCATGTCGGCAATCCAACCCGAGCGCATCAGCATCGGTTCGCCTTTCTTGCAAGCCTCCAGGAACGAACCCCAGTCGTAGTCCCTGAGCTTAACTTTCAATCCGAGCCGCCGCAACTGGTTCTGAACCTCTGTGCAAATTCTCTCGTGGCCGGGGTCTTTGTTGTACCAGAGTTCAATTTCGCCCAGGCCTTTTGCATCGCGAAATTCGGTTTCGGCGAGAGCTTCGGCAAGGAGCTTTCTCGCCCTGGCCAGGTCGTACGAATAGCCCTTCAGGTTCGGATTATAGCCCGGAATTCCGGGAGGGAGGATACCTTTTGCTGGCATCGGTACACCTTCTCCAATGGCATCGCATATTGCCTTCTTGTTGATGGCGTAGTTTAGCGCGCGGCGAAGTTTGACGTTGCCTTTGAAGGGAGGCTTCTGGTTGTTTATGGCGATGTAGTAAGTCCCAAGAATTGACCAGACCTTGAACTCCTCGGGGTATTTTCGCTGCACCTCCTTGACCCTTCCGGTCGGCAGTTCCGCAAGGATGTCCAGCTCCCCTTCGGTATATTTGAGGAGGGCTACGTCGGTGTAAGGGATGACCTTGAATTTAATCCTGTCTATCTTAGGTCGCCCGCCATAGTACTGGTCGAAGGCTTCAATCTCAACGACAGCGTAGCGCTTCCAGCGGACGAACTTGTACGGTCCGCAGCCAACCAGATGGTCAACGAAATCGTCGCCCCATTTCTCGGCGATTTCCTTCGGCACGACGCTCGCCGCATCCATGGTGAGCGATTGGAGGAACAGCGGGTATGGATGCTTCAGGGTTAATTTCAGCGTGTAGTCGTCGAGCACCTCCGCCCCCACGAGCCTCTTCGCCTCTCCTGACAGAAACTCGTCGGCGCCCTTGATAAATTCGAGCACCCATGTTCTCTCAGAGGCTGTCTCCGGATGCAGAGTCCTCTCAAAGGAATAGAGAAAGTCGTCGGCTTTCACTTCCCGGCCGTGATGGAACTTGACGCCTTTCCGAAGGTGAAAGGTGTAAGTAAGCCCATCTTCGGAGATGTCCCAAGACTTCGCGACTGCCGGCACAACCTCCAAACTGACAGGATCGAGGTCAACCAACCCGTCGAAGACAAGAGCTGTGACCGTCCCGGAAGTTGTGTCTGTGGAATGTGCCGGATCGAGGCTCGGCGGGTCGGACATGAAACGGTACAGAAGCGTGTTGCTGCGGTCCATCCCACCTCTGGAGCACCCCGAAAGCACAGCCGCCATCGCCGCTAAAAGAATGCGCCTCGTCGGCAGACTCCGTCTCACGTCTCAGAAATCCTCCTTTGTTAGACCGTCTCGCATTGCAGCGCTCTTATTTTACCTCCACAGTCGTCCCCGGGACAAGACATTCCTCTGGGGCGAACGTGAAAGGGTTTGCTGGCTCGGCCCGCGCCTTTGCAGGCGCGGCGTCTTGATTAACCGGGCCGTTCTGGATAATATGGAGAAAGCGCCAGAACGATAAGGTGCCCAGCGAGACCATTGAAGCGGACGGGCTTCTGCGAGGACTCACCGGCGAAACTCGACTCGGTGTCAAGGAGCAACGAGAAAACACATGGGCGAGCTTACCTCTATCGAAAGAGTCAAGGCGGCTCTTGAACATAAAGAGCCGGACAGGATTCCTTTTGACCTGGGCGGATCGAGGGTCACGGGAATTCATCAAGAAGCTTATCGGCGCCTGAGAGAGCATCTCGGTCTTCCCGAGGGCGAAATCGTCATCGAAGACCCTATTCAGCAGCTCGCAAGAGTTGACGACGACGTGAAGGAGAGGCTGGGAGTGGATGTTGATGGGGTCAGCCCGGAAAGGCATCCCAACCTGAATTTTCAGGAGAGCGAGAGAGGCGATTACATCTACTTCGTTGACGATTGGGGGATCGAGCGGCACATGGCGAAAAAAGGTGGCTTGTACTTTGACATCCGGCGCCATCCCTTAGCCGGACTGCCCCCTGGAGAGGCCATGACCCGATTGCAGGCCCCGGACCCAACCGATATGTCAAGGTACGCAGGCATCAGGGAGAGAGCGGAGGAATCCTTTCGGAAGGGGCGCCCTTACATCCTGGGCAGAAATGCCGCCGGGATTCTGGAGGTTTCGCTATGGTGTCGGGGATTCGAGGATTTGTTTGCCGACATGGTTGCCGACAGGAAATTCGCAGAGTGGCTAATGGATAAGGTGATGGAGGTCAAGTGGAAATACTGGGAAATCATCCTCGAGCTCGTCGGCGATAAGGTGCTGATTGTTTCCGAGGCGGACGACCTCGGAGGGCAGAATGGTCCCCTGATTTCTCCCGGACTGTATCGCGAGCTGATAAAGCCACGCCATGCGCAGCTTTTCTCCATGATTAAGAAAAGAGCCAAGAGCAAAGTTTACGTTTTCTTTCACAGTTGCGGGGCCGTCAGGGAGTTGATTCCAGACCTCATTGAAGCCGGGATTGACATTCTCAATCCCGTGCAGGTCAGCGCCTCTGGCATGGACACTCGTGAGTTGAAAAGGGAGTTCGGTAAGGACATGACTTTCTGGGGAGGCGGCATTGACACTCAGTATGTCCTCCCGAGGGGAAGCAAACAGGAAATCTTTGACGAGGTCAAAAGGAGGGTCGAAGACCTTGCTCCGGGCGGCGGATTCGTTTTCAGCGCCGTGCACAACATCCAGGGAGACGTCCCGCCGGAGAACATCATGGCGATGTGGGAAGCCGTTCAGAAGTATGGCGGCTATTGAGGCCAGCCTGGTGCCGGCGCGAGCGAGGTCGGCGTTCCTCCGAATGTGGCTGCCCCGGAACGTACAGGGAAGACATTGGCGGGCTGAAACCCGAGTTTCACACGCCGGCGGCGCCCCGAGGCCCAGCCCCGGAGTGACAAGCCCTTCCTGGAGGGCGCCGGTATGACAACTGCCTGAAAGTGCTCGGAAAATACGGCGCGAGTCGAACGTGACTGTCAGTTTGGCAGCGACTGCCGCGGTTCTTGATCTTCAGCGGGGCCATTCTCATTATTCCCTCTATCGCCAGAATCATCTGCCGGCACTGTCGTGGCTCCGATTCTCATCGCCGGAATGTGTGTTTGGCTGAGGGGTCCCGGCACTGTCTTGGTCAGGTCGCTCGCCCTCCTGTCGTCGGCTGCGAACATGATTCGCCCAATGCCGTCCATTCTCAAAACTTCCTTTGCCGCAGCGTTCTCAGCGGCGCTTCCGCGAAAGATGTGTCCAGCCACCGGAAATGCCTGAGATTGTCCGCAGTCGCGCGAGCGGCGGAAAACCGGCCAGGCCGCCGCAATCGGCGGGGCCCTCCCGCAGTCGCGCGGGCGGGGGAGAACCTCTCGGCCTCACTACCGCGAATGGCCGCGTCACCTTAAATGCCAACCTCGTTTCAGAGACATGTCGTCGCCAAAAACTGACCGCGGGCGTTCGCTTCTGGCAGCGTGGCCCTTTCCCACTGTTCAGCGCCCTGGCAAACCAACAAACCACTGGAAAGGACTTGCCGCCGCCGTCGCTCGTGTGTTATCCTTTGGAGGCCGTCTGAAAGTTCTGCCCACCGATTCGGATAGAGGCGGCGCAGAGCATCTCGCGATGCCATGGACACAACGGATATGGCAGCAGCGCCCGTAGCTCAGTCGGATAGAGCAACGGATTTCTAATCCGTGGGCCGCAGGTTCGAGTCCTGCCGGGCGCGTTTTTCTTTCTCCCTCACGTTGCGCCGCTTATAGCTTCCACCCCCGCCATCTCCTGTGTCCCGCAGGTCTGCACCCAATTTGTACCCACAAAAGTCAGAAACAAAAAAGCTTCGCAAAATCCGTGTGTCATTGTTCCATGAGGGCATACCTTGGAAAAGAGTCAGAAGCGGTGGGAAGGTCGTCTGGTACACCCGATTTCGGCATCGAGGCAGGAAGATATGCGTCCCAACAGAGGCAAGAACTGAAGCGGAGCGTCGGGCAATAGAAGAGAAGATGAAACGGGACCTCGATGTTGGCGTTGAGAACGCCGATAGAAGAGGCCCACTGCTGACAAAGCCGGCCTACGACTATGTGCAGTGGCTTCTCACCTATCGCAGCCAGGAACACGCCATAAGAGAAGATGCTGCCCTCACAAACATTGTCCCCGGATTGCACGTCAAGCACCTCCATAAGCTGAGGCCCGACCACATTCGAGAATATGTGGATCGAAGAAGGGGAGATGCTAATCAAAGGCGGCCAGGGAAGCGCATCTCGGAGCGCACAATCCAATTGGAAGTCGGCTCTTTCAGGAGCATGCTGAACTGCGCTGTCAAACAGCAGTGGATACCCCGCAATCCTCTGGCTGGCGTCGAGCTCATGCCAAAGCCAAGATACGGCATGATTGACTATCTCGCTCCCGACGAGATAGTAAAATTCTTCGAATCAACTGCCACGGTTGAAGACCTGAAGAAAGTGTTCCTCCTCGCCAACGAATTGGGGTGCAAAGGGATTACGGTTTTCCGTCGGGGGAGCAGAAAAGCTGTTCTGAGTTCCGGCGTTCCAGGTCGCCAAGACGCCAGCATGCGTGAAAGACCCAAGGTCACCTCCGGGCGGTCGGAAAAGTTCAACGTAGGCCGCGGCTCACTCTATGTCCACGTGGACGAGGACGAAAAGGGACTCCTGGAGGTCTTCTCTAACCTCGGAAAGGGAGGCGGATGTCCAGCTCAGTCTGAGGCAACGGCAAGGCTGGTATCTCTGTGCCTGCATTGCGATGTTGACACGCAGGAGATCGTCCGCCAGCTTACGGGAATCCGCTGCCTAACGGCTTGTAGCCGCCGTGCCGGAGGAAGAAACGTTGATGTCCTCTCCTGCCCCGACGGAATAGCCCACGCAATCGAGAGAATCACGGGAGCGAAAAAAGAAAGGATGCCTGAAGATGGCACATCAGCAACCTGTCCGAGATGTGGCCGTCCACGTGAGCCAGGAAGGTGCGGAATATGCCTCTCCTGCTGGGAGGGCGGTTGCGAAGGCTCATGAGATGGTTCACAAGCGCTGCAAATATGCAGTCAACGCAAGAATTAGCGAGCTCCTCAAGAACACAAAAGAGGTCCGTTCTCGACGCGGCTGATGCGTAAGCACTACAACTGCCAGTGAGACGACCTCGCAAGGAAGCGTACCGCGATAGCGGACGAATGGCAAACAGAAGGAGATACTACCAAGGGTCTTTCTCGGAGGGTAAGGAGTGGCTGGAAAGAAGATCGAAGCAGAAGGACGAATCCAAATTCGGAAGTGGGAGGCAAGAGTGCACGCAAAAACCGTTCTGCGCCTGAACGGGTCAGAGGGCATGCCAGACGGAGGATGGCCCACCGAGCCAGGATATCCAGGGGTGTGGGCATATCTGGATTCGCACGGGAACTGGCTTCTCGTGGTATACGGCAGAACGAATGTCTGGAAGGAGGTGTTCAATCCTTTCCTATGCAAATAGGGGTTTCCCTCCCTACCGGTCGCCACGCCGGAAAAAAATGGACCCCGTCACGGCCGAGACTATGAAAAGGGCGAGAGACGGCAGCGAGAAGAAGATAGGGAAAGGGTACTGGACATTGCGGGTTGTGGGGGCGGAGCTGGAGACGGTGAAAATCATCCCGGTGTACGAGTGGCGCCGAGGCGCCATACTCGCAGGATGCACCGGATTTCCAAAGTGAGAATGAGGAGATTTTGAAGGGGGTTG
>Ga0315312_1000435_pt1 | contig 50857 bp, 42 predicted proteins | sample TDP7_MG_FD_203629 | JGI IMG/M metagenome (GOLD analysis project Ga0315312, IMG submission 203629) | Freshwater sediment microbial communities from Lake Towuti, South Sulawesi, Indonesia - TDP7 | ecosystem: Environmental > Aquatic > Freshwater > Lake > Sediment | place: Indonesia: South Sulawesi... | reverse complement strand
TGCGTCTACGTGCAGAAAAAGCGGGAATCAAGACCAAGGTAATACCGGGCGTCTCGATATTCTCAGGCGTTTGTGCTCTTACAGGGCTTCAGGCTTACAAATTCGGGAGAACTGTGACTCTACCCCATGTCGAGACAGGAAAACTGCCTGAATCTTCCTATGACAACATCAGGACAAACCTCGGCGTTGGCTTGCACACACTAGCCCTTCTCGACTTAGTGGCTGAAAGAAACTATTACATGACGATCAAGGAAGGACTCGAGTACATTAGGAAGGTCGAAGTTCAACGAGGAGAGCATGTTGTCAGTGAACGCAGGCTCATGGTTGGGGTTGCGAGGGCGGGAGCAGACGATGCTGCGGTGAAGGCCGGAACCATGAGCGAACTCCTGGCCTGGGATTTCGGTGGGCCTCCGCACAGCCTTATCGTTCCCTCCCAGCTTCACTTCATGGAGGCTGAGGCATTGAAGATTCTTGCAGGGGCAAGTCCGGAGGCAGTCAAAGGATATGTTTCAACATGAACGTCGAGCCCTGTTCGTAGGTTGAGAAGCTCGCAATCGTGATTTCAGGGTGGATTGCATTGACAGAAGCATCGGGCGAAAAAGCGAGAAAATACTTGACATCGATCGAAACGGTCCTGGGTAAAATAGAGGTCTCCAAAGCCTCCTACAATATCGACGAGAAGTCGATTCAATCAATCATTGCTGCGGCTGAGTCATATGTCGAAGACGCAAAGCACTATCTCGAAGAGAAGCCTTCAACGGCTCTTGCTGCTGTCTCATATGCTGAAGGTTTACTAGATGCTCTTAGACTGTTAGGAGCGGCAAAATTCACTTGGCCCGAAGCTAGAGGTGATAGGTATTGAGGAGGAAGATTGTTCTTGCAACTGGTGCCTTCGACCTCCTTCACTATGGTCATTTGGATTTTCTTGAAGAGGCGAAGAAGGCTGGAGGAAAAAACGCTAGGCTCATTGTAATAGTTGCCAGGGATAAGACGGTTGAGGCGCGTAAGGGCAAGAGGCCTGTGGTGCCTGAAGATCAGAGGCGCGCACTGATCGAAGCTTTGAAGCCAGTGGACGACGCGATCTTGGGCTATGAGGATATGAACTATGAGGCTGTCATTGAGAAGCTCAAGCCCGACGTGATCGCTGTGGGCTACGACCAGTCAGACATTAAGAGATCAGTTGAGGAGATTGTAAAGAAGAAGGGATTGAAGATCAAGATCTTTGAAGCAGACAAGTTTTCCGCAGACGATATAGATAGCTCGTCTAAGATTAAGAGGAGGGTCATAGAACTTGAAAGGGACAACTCGTAGAGGCACGGTTTTGATGCGTTTTGCATATACTGGAATTCGTGTCCGAGACTTGGAGCGGTCACTGAGGTTCTACAAGAAGATAATGGGAATGCGTGAGACCCTGAGAGGAAAAATGAAAGCCGGAGGAATCTTCGTTCAATTGAGAAGCCGAAGATCCAGACAGCTTCTGGAACTCAACTATTATCCTCCCAAAGCGAAGTACTATGAGCGCTATGATTCAGGCTCAGAACTGGATCACCTGGCCTTCTGGACAATAGATGTCGACAGGCGGCTCAAGGAGCTAACCTCGAAGGGCGCGAAGGTAGCTGTCAGACCTTTCTCTGAAGATGGATACAGGCTGGCATTCGTCAAGGACCCGGATGGTATCTGGATAGAACTAATAGGATTGGACAAGAGAGCCAAGCGGAAATAGTGAGGCCCGTCCTAATGCATAAAGCTAATCCTGATCGTGTCCCCATCTTTCAACTTCAGTCTTTCTCGTAGATTGACCGGTGCGATAATTTCTAGCACATCATCCCCGTAGTGAGTTCTCAAAGCCACTACGACAGACGCCTCTACTTCTTCATTGACCGTTACCCGGTAGCACCTGCCTGCCCCGAAGCTTCTCGCCCCGTTCTTGAACCCCTGAATTTCAACGTAGCTGATCGAGTCCATGAGGCTTCGATCTTTGAGATGCTTCTTCTTCAGCCTCACGTTCAGAGTCCCAAGGAAGGGGGTGAAGCCGAGCTTTTCTCGGAACTGTCGCATGTACACTGGTTGACCCACATAGTATGCGCCTTCCCCCAGGCCAGAGAAGACCTCTCCTTCAACTGTTAGCTCTGTCTTCGGCCCCTCTAGGATTCTGTGCAACGTGAGGTACATCTTGTTCAGCTCCTGCATGCCCTTCTCTGTTATTCGGACGGTTTCGCCTCGTGTAGCTCTCTCTCGTCTGATCATGCCTTGATTCTCCAGCTCTATCAAGTGTCGGGAGACAGTCTGTTGTGAGAAGCCTAGTTTGCTGGCAATGTTCACGGTCGTGTGTGGCTCACCTAGACGAGAGGTCGCTTCAGCCAATCTGTATAGAGTGATCAGAAGCCAGGGCTTCATGACGTGATCGCTTCTCTCATCCTGTTTGCCTCTATATGCGCCAAGGTGATTGGGTCTCGAGATCCGGCAGAGAAGCATCGTGATGCTATCTTGATTGCGTCTCGTAGAGAGATCTTGTGCCCAACGCTGACATAAAATGGCTTTCCAGATCTTCTGCGAAGGATTGCTCCTATGGTTTCTCCTCGGTCGCTCAGCCTAGTCCCACAGACGGTCCCGCACAATCTGCTCTTCGCAACTCCAATTGTTGGGGCGTTCAATGCCACTCCGACGTGACATGCCAAGCCGAATCTCCTAGGGTGGGCGTATCCTTGTCCGTCGACCAAGTAGACATCAGGCCGATTCTTAAGTTTCATCGCTGCAGCAAGTATGATTGGGGCTTCGCGAAAAGCGAGAAACCCCGGCACATACGGGAAGACAATCTCCCCGCGAACCGCAACAGTTTCCTTCGGCTTCATCGTTTCAAGATCTACAGTGACCGCAGCCCCGAACGCTAACTTGCCGTGGTATGCCGAATCCAGACCCGTCACAAGTCTCACCCTTCTCGGAAGACAGCTTCTTCGTCTGACAAGCTTCCTCAATCTCGTCTGCAGCTCTGACGCTTGCTGCAACGTGAATCCTTCAGGCGGATTGACCAAGCATCTTCTGTCTGCGCCCGAACAGATCAACCTCAATCCAAATATACCGTCGCTAAGGCTCAACAGCAAGAAGGCTAAGCGGGGGTAGCTCTCTTCCTCTTGATCTCGTCATGGAGGCCTCTGATAGCTTTCTCAAGCGAGACCCTTCGAACTTCGGTGATGACGTCTCCGCGAGTTGACTCGATGATCCGTCTGGCTGCGTCGGCTTTTACTCGAAAGGTCGGAACGATCGCCGTGTGATCCAAGGATAAGACGTTTTCATAGAGTTCCTCCATTATCCTCAAAGTCTTCTCCGCTTCGCTTGTCTTGCCCTTCCTGAGACGGTTGAGAGTAAGCCGCCTGAGTTCACCGATCAAATCCAAAACGCCTAGAAGGTATGGTACGGATTCTACACCCACCTCTTTTGGTGAAGCCACCTTTCTATGTTTAAGCAAACCGTAGAGAAGCATCGCCTCGGCGTATTCCTGATGCGCCACAAGAACGCTGCCGGACTGCTTGAGCTCCGGGGTCTTTCTCAGAAGGATGTTTATCCGTGAGAGGGATCGCTTGGCGTCTTTGAGCGAGCGTGCCGCACGATCCATCTCCTTTCTGTGCATCTGGATAATTGACCAGTCAGACTGTCTGGTGGCTAGTCTGGAGGCCTCTAGCACCTTCTCACGAACTTCGTCAAAGCTGGTGAGCTCCTGTTGGATCCGTTTGAGGTCCTCGCTTGGAATCAACAATGCTACACCTATGTGCGTCGTTCACTAGGGATATCGCCGGATGAGTCATAAACAGTTTGTTATAGCTTCCTCTCATGCGCCAAGGTCAAGGTGCCTTGGATTACGTTAGAGCGAAGAATTAGGCTCTCTGAGGTACTGCGCTTTCTCCCTCCCTTAAGGCCGTCGCTCTTGATGAAAAGAGACCAGCATATTGACTCACTAGCGATGACTTCGTTGCCTAGGTTGCTCGGAACCTACGAATGGAGAAAGGTGGACCCTTTCTTCATCACGAAGACAACGCGCTTTACTGCTTGTATATCTTCCAGTGGGTTGCCTTCTATCGCGATAATGTCTGCAGCTTTCCCAGACGTCAGCGTACCCACAGCCTCCTCGATACCGATGCATTCGGCGCCGTTCCTTGTTGCCGCCACAAGTACGTCCATGGGCTTCATGCCGTATTTGACCATGGCGACTAGTTCGTCTGCGTTGTCTCCGTGTGCTCTGAGAGGTGGACCGAAGTAGTCGGGGCCCGTGGCTATCTTTACGCCTGCCTTGTATGCCTTCATCAGGCTTCTTGGCATTTCTTCGATGCACATCTTCTGTTTCCTTAGCCTCCACGGCGGCATGTCGTATGGCTTCTCTAGTGCTTTCTTATAGACCTCTACGAGAGCGAAGGTCGGGACGAAGTAGGTTCCATGCTTCAGCATCAACTCGACGCACTCATCGTCTAGAAGGTAGCCATGCTCGATCGAGTCGACGCCTCCGATAATGGCGTTCTTCACGCCTGAGGCTCCCTGTGCGTGAGACGCAACCCTCTTTCCAACGTTGTGTGCCTCATACGTAATCGCCTTTATCTCTTCGATTGTGAACTGTGCCTCCCATGGATTGTCCTTCTCTGACCCAACGCCCCCAGTAGTCGAGACCTTGATGAAATCAGCGCCCTCTCTCAATGCCTCGCGTGCCGCTCTGCGGCAGTCGTCCGGACCATCGCAGAGCAAAACGCCATGCTTGATAACCTCGTCTCGCGGCAGGTAATGAATATCGCCGTGGCCTGCGGTCTGAGAAAGCGGTCGGCCCGCTGCATAGATCCTTGGCCCCGGTATGACATTATCGTCGATTGCTCGCTTCAATGAGAGCGCGATGCTGCTGCCGCAATCCCTAACTGTGGTGAACCCAGCCTTTAACAGCTTGAAGCAGTCCTCTGCAGCTCGTAGTACCATGAGATCGTGCGGTGTCGTAATGAACTCTGCGGCACTGTAGCTACGGGTTCCCATTATGTGGGCGTGAGCGTCAATCATCCCTGGTATGATTGTTCTTGTGCCCAAATCTATTTTCTTAGCCCCTGACGGGATCTGGACCTCACCTTTGGATCCCACCTTGGCGATTTTGTCGCCTTCAACGATGACTACTCCTTCTTTGACCGGGTTTCCGCTGGTTCCGTCGATGAGTAGCGACGCTGTAAGAGCCTTGATCTCTGTCTCTTCTTCAGCTTTCTTCTCTAGGTAATATTCCGTTCTCAAATCCTTCAACCTCTGCCAGTACACTAATGCTGAAAGTGAATGATATACCATTTCTTGACAATCGATTGCGTCGATGACAGACGATACAGGTTCACGGAAATCTTCTCTGTGATAGTCCCTAGAGGGCCTTCTCGATCACCTATGAGAGATTCTGAAACCTGTCGACATCGCTTTAAGCTCCGTTCATTCTGTCTGAGAGAAGGAGTTCTTCTTGTCCTGAAGATTACGGTATCAGGAGAAGGAATTGGCGAACATGGTCTTTCAAGGAGGTGCTGGATAGGCGTTTTCGGTCACGGACAGGAAAGACCTTTCAATCTAGTTCCTTTTCCCTTGTCCAGCGTCTTGCCTTGGCTTTCTTCGCGTTAGCAACGTAAGCGACTAATGTCCAGTTTTCGCGTTCTTCGAAACTTAGGCCGAGCTGGCTGTAGAGTTTGTTGGCGATCAGTTTCTCGATTACGCGAGCCCCCGAGCCGAAAAGGCCTTCCAAGAATCTATGGAAGTCTTCAAGCCTTTCAGGTATCTCCTCATATCTGAGCGACTTGCTTTGCTCAATGTAATAGTATACAACGTCCCTCACGCTCTTGCCCAGAACCTGCAAACCAGAATCGATGGCCTCAAGCAGTGCCTTTCTGAACGCATTTGCCTTGTTCAACGGTTCTTCTCTCCTAGGCGAGGTCACTTTCAATCATTCCATCATAGTTGCTAGACGATTAGTGTCAGCTGAGGCATCGGATAGCCTTTCGACGTATCTAGCTCGACTGCACAGAGAGGTGTCCTTGGCTTGACTCCGTAAAGCAGTAACGTGCCATGCTCTCTGGTAAGCTTAAGGTGGACATCAACCATTGCTCCGAGCTTCTTGGCTAGTTGCTCGTACCCTTGCCTGATCGTGGCGATTCCTAAGGATTTGCGTTCCCTGACTCTAATGGCGTCTTGGCTGAGGATTCCCTCGCAATTTTTCTCACCGTAATAGTTTATCAGCGTGTCTGTGCTGGCGATAGTCACGGCCGGTTTGCCGAGATCATGGACGAGCTGTTCTTCAAGCTTGAGATATTCTGAGTAATCCTTCCATGCGTCTTTCCCTTCGAAGACTGCTATGTAGGGCTTTCTTTGGTCTCTGAGCGGCCTCGGTAGCTCGCAAACTCTCAAGAGTCGGTTGATCTCTTCCTCCGTGGCGCCGAAGCCTAGCGCTGTTTCCCTGGCCAATTCGGCATCAACGCCAGCCCCTGGGATGAGCAAAGTTCCTCTGCCCTGACCACCGAAATTCAACATGAGTGGCAATAGTATGAGGTGGTACTCAGGTGTTGACACTTTCTCGGCCACTTCCAAGAGGATCGTTGTTCCTTTGGGCAATCCTCCGCCAAGCATCCTATCCAAATCTCGCGTGCCTGTCGAGTACATGTTCGGTGGATCTTGAATTGGCTGGAACCGCTTTGGTTTATCAATTGGCTTGGGTTTGAGTGGCGGAAAGACCTTGAATCCTCCTTCAAGGGTGAAGACGAGTTTGCGCTCCGTTAGCCTTGTTCCCCTGAGCTTGGCAATTTCTAAGCTTCTCAGAAGCCTCCCGTCCATTTCTTCAGCCCTAAGAAGCACGATTCCATCGGCCGTGAACTCTTCTGTGCCTGGGGCGATCATGGCTCCGGTTAGCGGCCGCTCCTCTATCAGGAGGGTTGTGCAGCCCGTTTCGCGGACCAGTCTGCTTAGAACGGTGTGGACGATGACTCTGACGTCGATAGGCTCTTTGAAGGCTTGAGCCATAGCCGTGAACGAATCTATGACTAGGCGCTTTGCTTTTGTGGCTTCAAGCTCCCTCAGAATTGTCTCTAAGGTTACAGATATGCCTGGCTCCTTCAAAGTCACTAGGTCTAGAACTCTAAGCTTTCCTGTCTTCTCTAGACAGCTAATGTCCACGGCTAGATGCCTGGAAAGATTATTGACAAGAATGTCCTTGCTCTCGGCGAAGGAGACGTACACTCCAGTATCGCCGGATTCGGCGCCTTTGACCAAGAACTGAGCTGAGAACACGGTCTTTCCGGTTCCAGGCCCCCCTGCCAGAAGAATCAGACTGCCTCTCAGGAAGCCCCCTTGAATTAGGCTGTCTAACGCTTCCGCTCCGGATGAGGCCCTCTCGATCAACGCCAATCTGTCCGTCGTATGTATCGGTGGTTGTTTGATAGAGGTTTTGACACCTTTGCTGATTATTACATGTCGAATCGAGGGTCTTCTTGCAGATCTAGCGCCGGGAGGGGGACTCGAACACTGGCTTCGTATCTTGGTTCTCTACGCTTGCTTCCGTTCGAAGTCCCGTAATGAACGATCCTCGCTCTTAGCACTTGTAAAGAGCGATGCTCGCGGTGGAAGGTCTCAGATTCTCAACAATCCAGACTCGTGACCGAAAACGATTTTCAACTTCTCGGTTTAAATAAAGTTTGTTTAGAGATTTGCGTCATTTAGATAACAATCTTTAAATCGCGGCCCTCCAGCCACTGTAGGTTTTGTAGCGATTGCAGTGGTCATAGTTGAACAATGCTAGAACGATTCAGGTAAAGGCTTCGACCAAGAGGAAGCTTGATGAGCTGGGGAGGAAGGGTGACACATACGACAAGATCATCAGCGAGCTTGTCAAGTTTTATGAGGACAAGAATTGCGACGCCAGAGGAAAACCCACCCTAGAGGTGTGAGTTAGCCGATCTTAGGTGAGGCGTTGGTGACTGACCAGGAGCCGAAGCCGCAACGCAGCTATTATGTCTATTGTGTCATAGCTGGAGAAGAGCATAAGGACTTCGGGCACATTGGCATAGGGGGGAGCGCGAACGAGGTTCACACCGTAAGCCATAAGGACATAAGAGCCGTAGTCAGCCAAACAGCCGCCGAGAGTTACGAGAGGAATGAAGAAAATATCCTCGCTCACCAGCAAACGGTCCAAAGGATCTTCCAAGAGCACGTCGGGATTCCGATGCCCTTCTCCACCATCTTCAAGGACAAAGACGAAGTCATCAAGATGTTAGAATCTCGCTACGCGGAGTTCAAGGAGAGACTCGCCGCGCTAGCAAGTTTTGAACTAAATAGGGGAGGCGAAGCGGCTGCTCGAGATCCCGCAAGAAAACTGATTGAAGGGGCCTTAGCTCAATCGTTCGCAAGCGCCCTAAGAATCCGGCAGTTGAACGAGGAGGTCTCTCGTCTCAGGTCAGCTGGACAGATAGCAAGCAGTCCAGGATCGAGTAGGTTGGAGGAGGAGGTGCGGCTACTTCGCGAGCAGGTCGGAAACCTGAGATCGATGCAGGAGGACACGAAGAATCTTCTAGATACTGTAAGAAGCCTCCTACACGAGTTTCGGAAGGCTCAAGAGGAGGCGGGGACGAGTCAGAAGCCGGAATCTTCTGGGCAACATAACTCAGGAAGCGCATCCATCTTGGGACAGCGAATAAGGAAGTCGAAGCACGGCACACTTGAGTAGACCGCTTCTGCCGAAACATTGTGCACAAATCGATTACAAAGTCACATGACTTATCAGAACCTAGCTGTGAAATCCATATGTTCTTGTCACAACGGGTCGTTCATGCAACGAAGCATAACCGAGCGGAAACATGAGGAACTGGTTCAAATGGGTTTCACGATCGGGCTCCTGTGTGCGGCGCTGGCTCTATTCTTTGGGCTATTCTTTTTGATCTACGCCATCAGATACTATACGTTCACGACTGCTATATTCCTTCTTCAGCTCATAACTGGAAAAGCAGGCAACAGAAACAGCAATCATGGAAACAACCGAGGCAACCACAGATACATGACTAACGGTGGCGTGGCGAACGGACCTCTCTGGAAATTCGCTGATTTTCTCGGCAACAGGGTCTACAACAATGGTGATATAAACAACAATAGTGGTAGAAAGAACAACCTTCACAGCGGCAATTTCATGAGCGAGCCACTTGTCTCAATTCATCTTCCTTTCTACAATGAGAGGAATGTCGCGGGGAGGATACTTGCCAGCTGCCTGTCACTTGATTATGGCAATTATGAGGTCATCGTCGTTGACGATTCAGATGATGAGACTCTTGAAATACTGGATAGGTGGCAGCAACGCCAAGAAGTCTTCAACCACGCAATCAATGCCGGAGGCGGGCAGGAGCTACTCATCCTTCAGAAGCCCGTGCTGAAGATCATCCATAGGGAGTCTAGGACCGGCTACAAGGGGGGAGCCCTGAACGAAGCTCTTAGGCATATGAACCCACAAGCCGAGTACGTTTTAGTCCTAGACTCAGACTTCATCCCGCCACCTGACCTGATCAGATCATTCTTGTCTTACTTCCCTATACCGGATGCCGCCTCGATCTTCTCACGTATCTTAGAGGTGGATAAGCTCTTCGCGGAAGGCAAGATCTCCGTCAATTACCTTGCTCAAAGGGAGAACCTGACGGTCCAGATAATCGGCAGAAGATCGATCGAGGAGGCAGTGCGAGAGGGGCAAGCCGCCATATTCCGCCTCGATCAATTGTACGCGGAGGGAGTACTAGACGCTGAAGAGTACTTGAAGAGGCGAGAGAGTATTATGAAGAACCTGGAGAGGATGGGCGCAGAGGTTCCAACCCTTGAACCCTTCATGGATAGGCTCTCCCTCCTCGAGTCCTTCGAACTCGACCAACTTCTGGCGCAAGGCAAGATTGAGGAGTATGAGTACATCCGCAGGAGACGCCCTGTCACCCCAAGACCCGGACTGTTCCTTGAGCGCTCTCGTGGGCCGGGTGTCGAATTGAGCGACATCTTCAACCTGGACAAATTCTACGCTGAAGGGGGTGTCGTTGATGAGAAATGGTATCTAAGGGAAAGGCAACGCCTTCAGAAAAGGATACTGTTCCCGCGTCAAGTCAGGGAAGCCATGAAAGCCTCATTCGAGCTGGATCAGCTATACGCGAATGGAAAGATCGACGAGAAGGAATATTCTAAGAGAAAGAGAAGTAAGACTAGTACACCGTCTGCGAACAACGGCCCCGTCAACAACAATCGAAGAATACTATGGCGCAGTGGCGGCAATAATGCCCGCAACCACAAAGGCAACAGCTCGAGTTTCAATCAAGAAGGACACGCGAATAATAAGCTGGCAGCTGTTCAGGGCTACCAGTGGCACTACTTGAACAAGTCTCAGAACTGGATAACTAGGGGCGTCAGAGCGGAATACAGCGGCAACTATGTGATCGAGAGAACATGCCAAGAGTTATTCGGCTTCTTGAAGATGATCGCAGGAAGCGTCTACTTCATCCGAGCAGATGTGCTGCGCGAATATAGGTGGTCCCACAGCCTCACAGAGGATTGGGAACTCACTTGTAGGCTATATGCTGATGGCCATAAGGTTCTTTATACTCCGCTCATCCAAGTCCCAGCTGAATGCCCTTCCACAATCCTGCGCCTAATCAAGCAGCGCCAGAGGTGGTCTGAGGGACACACGTACAACGTCCGGAAGTATTTCTGGAAGATCATGAGGTCACCCCACGTCTCCCGAAGGGAGAAGCTTGAGTTTCTCTATTACACGCCTTACTATTTACAATCGCTCTTCTTCACAATTGGAACAGTCTTCTGGGTGCTCAGCGAGCACGCGCATGAATACTTGCCCTTCTGGAGTCAGAGCTTGGGCTTAATCCTCGTACTGCTGAATATGATGTCGTTACCGTTGATGAACTTGGTTGGGCTCTACGCTGAGGAGACGACTCGGAAAGACTTCTCTGGAGTGCTATCAGTGATAGCTTTAACCTATATCCTTGCGCCCTTCCAGGCCTACTCCGCCCTGAAAAGCCTCCTCGAGGACAAGGAGGGCCAGTGGATAAGAACCTTCAAGACGGGGAGGATAACAGAGCCAATAATCACGATGAAGCTGAGGAGGCTCTGGCGGAGGCTCAGACCGAAGAGGAGAGCCAAGGAACCCTCAACCAAGTGGCAACAATAGTCAGGTATCGGCCGCGCAAATCAATCCGATACGAATCTACCTCTTTCCGCGGGAAAATCTTTCACAATGCAAGCGACAAGTACGCGTGGTTATTCTACAAGGTCGACCTCTTGAATAGTAGGACTAGGCCTAGGAAGAAGTTGGGATGGAAAAAGGATAATGCTAAAACTGGGCCTCGAGCTGGTTAAACATGGCTGATTAAGAATGAGAGAAAAGGATAATTATCTTAGAAAGATATGTGTTGAAGGATTTTGAATTCCAGCTAGAAGCTTCCTCAAGGCTCTAGAACACGTGAAAGGCTTTGCGAAAACATAGCTTATTGCGAAGAACTGCAGTTGCCACTGGATTAAAGCAGGCGGCGCCAGCCCTTTTCAATTCAGGCTTACAAGATGTCATGAATGTGATTCTCGAAATGCTCGAAGCTAGTGAAAATGCCTCGTTACTAGATCTCGGCTGCGGTGATGGAGTTAATACTCTGAAATACGCAGCTAAGATAGGAACCGATAGAATATGCGGCATAGAACTTGACGAGGAAGGTGCAAAACTGGCTGAGGAAAGGGGCATATGCACATATCGAGCAGATCTAAACCAGCAATGGCCAATCGAATCTGAAAGATTTGACGTTGTAGTCGCTAACCAGGTTATTGAACACCTGTGGAATGGGAGATTATTTACCGCAGAAATTTATAGAACACTTAGACCAACTGGCTACGCTATTGTTTCCACAGAAAACTTGGCAAGCTTACCGAACATTGGTGCGTTGTTGCTCGGCTATCAGCCGTTCTCTTCACATAGGATTTGCGGTCTCAGCCTGGGAAATCCCTTGATCTGGCATTTGGAAGAGACTGAAAATCAAGCCTTTTCGAGTAGATACGCAGAAATGGGTGGGGAATGCCTCGCAGAACATGTCAGGGTTCTGGCTTACGAAGGCCTCAAGGACATATTCCTATCTCAAGGTTTTGCCATAGATAGAATAGTGGGATCGGCGCATCTGCCCTTCAAAGGACCAATTTCCAGACTGTTAGCACGTCTAGACCCGAAACATTCCCACTTCCTTACAGTCAAGATTAGGAAACAGTAGATGCAGATTGGCCGCCTAGACATATCAGAATGGCAATCGCGGAGACAAAATGACTGGAGGCCTGCACACCGGCCATGCTTGAATCCAGATGGAGCCTGATTAGGCACTTCAGGTCCAAAGCCTTCCAAACATTCCTCCTTCCTCTTATGCGAACTCCAGCTACGAAATTCGGTGGTTGGCCCAGAGGCTTCAGATGCGCGGTCGTGCTGTCCTTCGATGTAGAAAGTTGGGGCGGTCGATGCTGCAAGGGGCTTGAGCCCAAGATCAAGGACTACGAAGTCGTAAGGTTTCTCCTCAATCTAATTGAGTTGCTCGATTCTTATCGCGTAAAGGCCCATTTTTTCATCGTCGGAAAATCTCTAGAGCAATATTCATCTTTTTTCAAAGGATTGGTCAAAGATGGTCATGGGATCGGGGGTCATGGTTATGAGCATGAGGACATGGGATTGCTTACGAGAGAGGATCAGGAGAGGATAATCGCCAAGACAAAGTACGTAATTAAGGAGAATCTTCACATCCGCATACGCGGCTGGCGTTGTCCGGGCCTGTCCCTCAATTTTGGCACATACTGTGCTCTGAAGAAACTAGGGATTGCCTACGCGAGTCATGCCAAAGGTCCAGCCCGACCTTTCTACGTGAGTGGCGTCTTGGAGATACCTCTGGGATCCCGTTTAGATGGCGACATCTACGGCTATGATGTCTCCCGAGGCGGCACCCCCAAGGATTGGCTTACTTACATGAAAAGAGATCTTAGCAAGGCTTTCCAAACAGGAAGTGCACTGACTCTGGGAATGCACGGCTGGGTCCAATACAAGTACGACCCTAGGCTATCGGTTTTGAAGGCGCTTCTAGATTACATTGATCGAAGGCGAGACGAGATCTGGATTACGAATCTTGATGAAGTCGCACAACATATGGGGGTGAGGTCAAGTCTTGAAACGTAGCGAGAAGGTCGAGAACCTAGGTAACAGTCTTTCCAAGAAGAGAGTTTGGGAGAGGATAGCCCGACTCGTGACAGCTGAGGAATTCGTATTTGGCTCGCGCGAGGATGCGTCCGGATGGTCCAGAGACAGGGACTTCGTCAACTTCACCGAGCTGATGAAATTTCTTGAGATAGAGCCAAGTAGCGGCGCGCTACTTGATGTGGGGTGTGGGCCGCTTGCGCGGGCAGAGGTTCAACTGGGAATCAGGGGTTGTCGGATAGTCGGTCTCGACATATCCCCAACGGTCTTGAAGATGGCGAGAGAGAATGTTCAGAAGCATCGCGTCGCTAGCGGTGTTGACCTAGTGCTCGGTGACGCGGAGTTCCTGCCGTTCAAAGAAGTATCATTTGAAGTCGCCATTTCGATGGGCTTGATCCCCTGCCTGACAGATGCTGGGAGCGCGAGAAGAGCGATTGACGAGATGAAAAGGGTTATCAAACTCAACGGGACCATATACGTTTCTGGGCTGGGGAATCTATTCTCGCTTCCAGAGTTGGAGGAGGCTATTTTACGTATGGTGAAGAAGCTTCTCAGAATAGGGTTTGGGGTTTGCTACCTCAACTTCAAAGGCTTTGACCGCATAGTAGATCTCTTTCATTCAGTTGAGCTAGAGATAGTCGAAGCACGATACGGACCGCTCCTCTTCAACTTTACACTTCTACGTCTCTTCGGCCCACGTAGTCTCTGGAGGCTGGTTGATAGGGTACAAGCCTTGGTAAACAAGTGGCATGGGCACCACTCAATGCTGGTTCGATTCTCATCCCTCTTCGAAGTGAAAGCTGTAAGATCGCTGCCAACCGAAATCCCAGAGAGATTGGCTCTCCGCACTTATCGCTCACCGTTTTAGTCCTCGAGGAATATTTCCATGCGCGTAAGAAGCTCTGAAAAGTTCTACCAAAGCTGCGATAAGCATTTTCGAAAGCTGTCCTCCAAAGCTTGGTTCTCCAATTACAGCACTCACTTGAAACCAACGCCTGCCGTGGAAGGAATCGACTGTATCGGACTTGACATTTCGCGTCATGCGGTGGGCAGGGAGGCGGTCTTCAACGTAGAATTCCACTCAAAGGACCTTGGCATCCATCTCGTCTGCGAATATGCTCTGACAAATTGTTCACGCTCAGCTTCTTACAGGATAGGTAAGCTTCCGGTCACTAGATGCATCTGCGGGGGTCATCTTCATCGTCGGGATAAGTCAAGAACCGGAAGATGATGTCAAAGGATGTACTGACAGTGACTGGCAACAGTGTATCAGATTGGAGGCCCGATAGCGAGGACCCGATGTCAGCTAGTACAGTCTGCCCACTCGTTTCGATAATCCTCCCTGTCCACAACGATGCGACCACAGTCGCCCTATGTATTTCCTCCCTGCTAGGGCAAGACTATTCGAAGAAAGAACTCATCGTAGTGGATGACGGATCCACGGATGGCTCTGACTTGATTGTCCAAGGATTTGATGTGAGATATGCTCGAACTGCGCATCGAGGCCGTTCTCACGCCAGAAACCTCGGGCTTGCGATATCGGTAGGAAGCCTAATCGTATTCGGGGAGGCGGATGCCTTCTACAGCAAGGACTTTGTGTCTACATGTCTCCACAATTTTCAAGACCCAAGAATAGGAGCAGTCAACGTGAGGCAACATGTCTCAAATAGGACTTGCCTCTTGACTTGCTCGAAGGAAGCTATGCTATCGGCGAGACAATCTGACCGTTCTGACTTCAAAGCGATCCACGCCAATACCGCAATCATCTTTCGGAGAGAAGCGTTAGAGGCACTGAGCGGCTTCGATGAGAACTTGGACTGTGCAGAAGACATTGACATAGGTTACAGGCTTACGAGAATTGGTTACGAGGTCGCGATTGAAGACGGAACGAGGTGGTGGCATCGCGAGCCTGATAGTGTCCTAGAAGCTGTCAAGAGGAGATTTTGGTCCGGGAGAACGATATGGCCGTTCCTCCTGAAGCATAGAAAGATCCCGCCACATGTCCTAGTGCTGAGCTTAATAGCATTCGCTATGGCGCTCTCATGGCGTTTCCTTGTTCAGGTAGCTCAGTACTTGTTCGCTCTTTTTTTGGTATTGTTGATAATCGCGATTCGACTCTACACATTGCGTCTTCATAAGAGCAAACGGCCGAGTATGGTTATTCTATGGTGTATGGTCGACCTCTTCATTCTTTTTCCCGCTGAAACCCTCGGGCTGATCCTTGGATTCTTTGACATAGTGAGAGGACGTTCTTGAGAAGGCTAACTAAGCGGCGAATCTAGAGATGAAGATACTCTACGTTAATGACTTCTACCAGAGAGGTGGGGCTGAGATATGCGTTCAACGGTTAGCCAACCAAATGAAATTGCTTGGTCACAAAGCCTATTCTGCTTCAACACAGCGGGTTGATTGCGAAGGCCATTTTCAGATCAATTCACGAAAGAGATCAATTCTAGGAGAAAAGACCATCTATTCTGATCTCAATCGTTCCACAGTAAGAGTGCAGATGAACCGAATTATCGGCGCCGTACAGCCGGACATCGTCCACTGCAACAATCTAATGCTTCTCTCAGCAGCACCGGTGATTGCGGCAAGAGAGTGGCATATTCCGCGAATCCTCACCATGCACGACTACTGGTTGATATGCCCACGTAGAAGCCTTCTAAGAGCTGACGGTGGGATATGTGAGGCCAAGACTTGGGATTCTTGTTTCAGGTGTGTCGCAAGCGATCATCCATCAAGGTTAGTAAAGGCATCAGCGTTCTCGTTGTCGCCGCTAGGAAACAGCGTTCTTGAGCGCCGAATGCAAAGACTACGAGCACTTTTTGAGAGAGAAACGCTAATTTGCCCGAGCAAATTCGCCAAAGACGCAATTACTAGGTTCGGGTTTGAAGCTGGCAGGATTCACGTCATACCCAACGGAATAGACGTGAAACTATTCAAGCCCGCTTCTGACCCCAGCACGACACTCTTGTGGGTTGGAAGAATTACTAGACCGAAAGGCTTGGACTTCCTCATGAGAGTCGCCGAGCTGGTTAGGCGGGAACGAGCAGGGACCAAATTCAGGGTCGTGGGTGGAGAACCTGCCGGTTCTCTCTACGCTTACGACCATTTTCCTCACTCTAACGCGGCTGAGTTCGTCGGCTATGTCCCCTGGGACGAACTGGCGCACTATTATTCCGAATGCCTGGCTGTAGTCATAACATCGATATGGCCTGAACCCTCAAGTCTCGTCGCCCTCGAAGCTATGGCGGCAGGCAAGCCTGTCATAGGTTTCGATGTTGGTGGTCTAAACGAATTGGTCACAAGCAGGACAGGTCTCCTAGTACGATCTAAGGATGTGTTCTCTATGGCGGAGCGTGTCCTCGACCTCCTTCACGACAAAGAGCTGGCGATGAAAATGGGGAAGGAAGCAAGGCGTCTAGTGGAAACAGAATATTCTGTCGAGAATATGGCTAGCAATTATGAAGCGGTCATACGAAGAGAAACATGAAGAGCATGAGAAGGAAGTCGATCATGCTCTTGGGCCGATTTTCATATCAGTTGTTCTTTTCGGAAACCCGACAAAACATCGCCTAGCGTGTGACATCGGTCATCCTGTGTTAGTCCCCACTAAGAGCAAGAGGATAAGAACAGTCGAGTCTTTATTTGGCTTACTTCTATCATATTCACAATGAACTGGTAGCACCTTCATTTTATCGCCAGATTGCCTCGTAAACATAGATGTGGTATCCGTTCTGGAACTCTTCCGTGTGTCGTAACAGAAAGGGACCTTGACTCTTTCCCATCGTTAGATATGGGAAGAGTAGACTGAGGTCGTCCCAAGGGAATGTCACGGAAACTATGTATACGGCGTCCTTTTCCCTTAACCACTCTAGGGCGCGTGATGTTTCTCGCGGAGCGTATATGGAGCCTAGAATGCTTGTGGGTGATATTCTGCCCGAGCGAACGAGTTGATAGTTTACTTCAGGTATGTTGGAGATGACTGCCCCGCCTTGATAGTTCCTCGCGATGAAGTCCGCCGTTCTAAAGCCAGCGGTGATGTATGATAGCTCATCTCTGTAAGGCAACACCTCGGCGCCCACATACATAACCGACGTTGGTATGATCGAGAGCACGATCAAGAGTATTGCGACCAGTTTCCTAAACGGCCGCCCCCCCACCAGGTTTGAGATGGTCAGTGAACCTGCCACAGCGTCTAAGACGAAGAGCCTAGGATCCAATACCGTGCTTTGAAAAATAACGTAGAGTATCCCGTGGTAAAGCAGGAAGGAGAGAAAGAATAGGTAGACGGCATGTCGAAGTAACCCTCTAGCAGTTCTCACTTTTCTGAGCAATATGGCTAGCAGCGCGATAGACAAGATCAAGATTCCCGCGAAGGTATAGCTAAGTATGTACGTTACCGCTGTCGGTTGTGCGAGCCAAGGAAAGCCTCCCACTAGCGTACCCAGTATGTTATACCTGATCTGGTAGAGCGGGTCACCGGTTCCAGCTCTGATGTATAGGAAGTTCAGGATCATTGCGGTTAGCCAGCCGAGGGCGAGAGGCGCGGTCCTAGTGGCCTTGGCGCCTAGCGATCCAGGTCTTTCAAATACAGAGAATAGTATTACACAAACAGAGAGGAAGCCCATCTCGATCCTACTCATTGAAGCCAATCCCAGCGAGAGCCCAGAAAGGTAGGGGCGACTATGATAGAGGTAGATGGCAATCGTCGCGAAGAAGGCGGCTATCGTCTCATTGAGTCCGAGTATGCTGTTGAAGATCGTCAGTGGAAGGAACGCAACGAGCGCTGAGGCTAGGCGCGCAGCGAACCTCCCAAAATGCCTGAGTCCAATCATATATGATAGGCCAGCTGTTGCGCTACCTAGAACCGCGTTAAAGATGCGGAATGGTAGGATCGAGGACGTAGATAAGCCCCAGAGCAAAAACATGCGCGTGAACGTTGGGAATAAACCCCAGAAATACTCCATGCCGGTGAGGTCCCATAACCTACCGCCTCTAGGCATGCCCATGTGCAAGCTGTAGTAGGCTATCTGCCAGTGATGATAAGAATCGTGAGCTGGGTCTGTCGGAACTATGAGGAAAAGATAGACCAGCCTTAGAACTAGCGCCGCCAGAAATATCGCTATAGGCTCAAATGACAATCGCAACCTTTCGTTCATCATGGCTGACACTCGGCTGAAAGCTAATCGTTTCTCCTCCTGCCTCGCCGATATCTTCTGGAGGATAGGGTCAAAACCAAGCAACTAATTGTCATGGTGGAAGCTACCCGCGGAAACTCTGATATTGGAATCTCACTTCTAGCCAGTACGAGGTCAATCGACTGGTAAATGCTTCCCTCAGTCACAACTAGCGCTATCGAGGCGCTTGTATGGCCTTCGCCTCTTATGGACCATTCAGTTGCCGTTAGCGTATAAGTTCCAGTTGACAATATCATGTCGAAATGGCCGTCGAATGAATGAGTGACTAGCTCTTCACTTCCAGACGCCTTAATGGCGACCCATGACGCGGTTCTCAAATCGTCGTTCCAATTGAAGGCGAATACTCTTCCTCCAACGACGCCAAGCCTGTCTATCTCGAAGATAACGGACGCACTTCCCCCCAGACCTACGCTGGCCATGACGACAGTCCCTTGCCTGTATGGGCCATATCTATACCATGGGTCGCCCATTAGCAAACCAGGAACGAGCCCAAACACATACGGGTTCGTGGATTGCAGGTTCACAACCTCCATTGTAACGTTGTAAGTACCCTTGTCCAGACCATAGTTGCTTGGTACACTTCCCTCGAGCATGCTCGTGTAGGATATGGTGGCTATGTTTGGGTCAGCATAGCCACTGAAGCCTGCTGTCGTGATTCTTATGGAAGTGCTTCCCGCTGGCACCGTTCCGAGCGCACCTGCTCGAAGTCTTCTATCCGCATCGAAGACCCTTAACCTGTACCACATACTATGGGACGTAGGGGAAATGAGTTTCTGAAGTTTGAAGAGCACGGTAGCGTCGATCTCGGCGCCAACTATCAACCTGAGCCCCACATTCACAAGGAGCTGTCTCCCCGTGATCCGTACTTGCGGAAACTCTTTTTGCACATAACCGTAGGTGAAAGTCCTTAGGGAGTATGAACCGTTCTCCACAGCAGTGGGCCTAGTTCCAGAGGCTATGGCTATTCCAAAGCCTTGCTCGCATCCGGTCGATCCATTGAAGACAAGATAGCTTGCGCCGAGGCCGTACTCAGTGCGCCATTTGACGAATGGTAGGGTCACCTCTGACGTGTGTTGGGTGGGCACCGACCAAAGCTTGGTCGTATCGTCCCAGAAGAGTATCGCCCCGATCCATACGCTGGCCGAGTTGTAGATGCCAATGTTGACGGCTGAACTAGGATATTTCCAAGGCACTGAAGTAGCTGGGCGTTGCCAATCAATCGAGTTGACTGTGACATTTATCCCCGGCCCTCTCACAAGGTGGAGGCTGACGTTTGTAGCCTGATGCGACGACCCGGTGCTCGATTGTACTTGAGCAACGAGGTATCCTCTTGTATAAGCCCTAATGGTGTAGATGCCCGGTATCAAGCCGCTGTCTCTGAGTCCATAATATTTCCATTCAAAGAACTTCATCCACCTGTGAGGGTTTGCGATGTAAGTTGGAGTATTGTCCGGTCCAGCCATCCCAAGCCCGTTCAAGGCGATCTGATAGCTGCTATTGCCCTTACCGACATAGGTGAAGTTTACTCCCTGCAGCCTTCCGTCATGGTAAGCTTCCACTATCAAGTACCTACCGGGGTCCGGGCCTCCAATAGGATCTGAATACGATTTTCCTTGCTCGTTGTGGAAATGGACTACAATATTGAATCCGCTGTACTTCCACAAATCCATTTCGATTCGTGCGTCTCCAGCCCATCGCCCATCTGGAACAATCACATCATAATCTTTGACGCTTACGCCGTCAACAGTTTGTACGTACCCGTTGATCCAAGCCCTTAGGTAGTATGCCCCGGCTCCTAACCCGTTGATCCAACTAGCGAATTCTTGGGGGATGTGTCCGCTCCATTCTGTTGGAACGCCGTATCGGCCTTGGACGCCGAATTTGAAGATGAAACTAAATGAGCCGCCACCGTTCGTGTACAACCCGTCAGGATCTACCCACCAATACTGAGCGGGACCAACACCATTGTGCAAGCCGAAGGGATCCTTCCCAGGGCTAGGCCCCTCCCACGGAAAAGCTACCAGTCTGGGAGTAAACTGAGCGATTCCGTTTCGCCAAATCACATCGCCCTGCGTGTACGAAGTATACGGAGGGCGAGTGAGGTTTACAGGAGAGAACGCGACCAAGTGGTCTTCCGTATATATCGGTGCGTCATAGATCTCGATCGCTATCGGTCTAAGGCCAGCCCACTTTTCTGTTCCTAACCCATTCTTGGAAAATACAACTCCTGAGACAACAGCGCCAGGATAAAGCCTCAAATCAAGTTGAAGAGATTGTCCCTTCAACACCCTCACGTTTTCCCATACTATACGCTCTGGGTATCCGGCTGCCGAGGCATAGATAGTGTACAAACCGGGGGCCAACCCTTCCAGCTCATAATGACCATGCGCTGAGGCGTTGAAGTAAGCTCTAGCCTCGACTCTTCTTCCAGTGGATCTTCCTGTGTAGGGGTCCTCTGCTATTCCTACGGCTCTTACCCTGCCTGCTAGGTGAATCGGCTGGTTGTATTGCGACACGTTCCAGCCGCCATACCTAACTGTACCATAGATTATGGCTGGATCAATTTCGCCTTCGACGAGTAGGACTGGAAAGTTCTCGACCGGCGCGGTACGGTTATCAAACAGGAGCTTGAAAAAGTACCTTCCGGCTATTTTCGGAGCGGCTATGTCATTTATTCTAGCGAAGTACCAGTTGTCGGTTCCCGGGTAAAAGGCAACGCCGCCTAAGCATATTATCCACCAGCCTGGCGCGAAGGGATCCTTGAGGTCACGTCTACCCGGGGAACCTGCGGCATTGCATGTGGTTGTGACCACTCGGGAACTTTCGGAAGGCTCGAATTCCGGAGGAACCGCTATTGTTACCGAGTATGACAAGGGCGTTGTCAAGAGGCCGTTTGGATCGCTGTAGTTGACAGCGAAGATGAGATCACCTCGATTTTGGTGTTCATCTGTGGAAGTAAGGATTGCCCCCCAAGGTGAATAGTAGTTAGTCGATAGAGGATCGCCTGGAGTCTCGTATCCTGGAAATTGGCCCCAACCGCTTCCTGGCCAGACATAGCCTATGAGACCAGTCTTATGCTGGGGCGTCCGCTCGTAATCGTACCGCCTGTATCGTGGAGCGTTTCCTGATAGCTCACCTAACGTGTAATGGGCATACACTGGGCAACATGAAGCGTATGAGCTGGCAATCATAAGAATTGCAATCACTGGCAAGGTCCTTCTGAGCTTCATCATCTTATCTAACCCTGGCTCTCATGCGTACCTGAACAGCCAGACTCATCGCTTCAAGTATCATCGGACGCCTCTGTCGCTCAACACTCAGTCTTCAACCTCGACGGTCCGTAGATTCAGAGAGGCTTAGCCTTCAAGAGCTCGCTTCGGTTCGGCGTATTGCAGCTTCACGGATGACTTCGATAAGGCCCAAGTACGGCTGAACTTCTGGTGTTTTGAGGAGACTGATGTCCGCTCTGAGAACCTCCTTCAGCATAATCAGAGATCCTAGGGCAGCAGCAGTTCCCAAATCGATGCCAGTTGGGAGGAACTGCTGGGCGGCGTCCTTCGCTGCCTTTACTATCTCAAGCTCAACTTCATCGAGCTTCATCATGCGTACTTTTGTCCTGATCACGGCAAGTCCCCCGTTGTACTCCTGGATATACTATCAGTTATACCTAACATAAGAAAGCATTCACTGTCGAGCTTCAATATGTTGGAAGAAGCCGGTGATCGCAATCAAACCCGTATCTTCTTTTCGTATGATGCAGTCCTCTACAGAGCAGTTCTACGAGTTTGAGTTTGGAGAGACTTGCCTGCTCTTGTACACGCGATGCCCAGAAGATGTAGAAGACCGATGCTCAGAGGGATTACATTGAGGACGAAGACACCATATCCTATCTTGATCCAAGCTCTGCTAGCGCTAAGCCTCTTTAGATAATACCTCGCAGGATCTCACGTGTGTACGTCCCAGAGTCTGAAATAACGTTGTGAATTTACCTACAGGCCTGGCCTATCACATTGGACACGTTTTGAAAAAATGGGATGACTCGTAGAACAAGACCTAGGCGAAAGAATAAAAGGACAATATCGAATACAACATTAAATAGTCAGGGACTACTTCGAAGTGACTTGCTGAAGAAAGCTCAACTCAAATGTGGGATACGGCGTTTGTCCACCCCCGAGATTTGTGTAATAGTACCAACCCTCAATGAAGGACCAACGATAAGGAGCGTAATACTAGAAGCTCCATTGGAGATTCGAGGAAAGGGGGTGAGGATAGTTGTGATTGACGGCGGCTCGACTGATGGCACAGTAGAGAAGGCAAGGCAGTCTGAAGCTCAAGTTCTGCTTCAGCACGGAACTGGTAAGGGTGCGGCGATGAAGGAGGCGGCAAACGCTATTGGGGCTGAAGTGTATGTTTTCATCGATGGAGATGGGACCTATTCGTCAGCTGAGATGGAACGTCTTGTGGTGCCAATTCTAGACGACGAGGCCGACATGGTTATCGGGTCAAGAATGCACGGACACGCTGAGAGCGGCGCGATTGGACTACTAAATAGAATCGGCAATCGAATGTTCAACTTGATGACGAGGAGGACTTTGCATGTGAATCTCAAGGACATGCTCTCAGGATACAGGGCAATTCGAGGTCGCGCGTTCAAAGAACTGGTCCTCTTCAGTGACGGCTTTGAGATCGAGTCAGAGATCACTATCGAGTCAACAGTAAGGAGGTTCAGAATCAAAGAGGTTGACGTGAGCTACAAGAAACGGGTAGGATCGGCATCGAAGCTAAGAGCGTTTAGAGATGGCGGGAGAATCGCGAGAACCTTGTTCTTCATAGTAATGAATGCACGTCCATTCTTCTTCTTCTCGATATTCGCGAGCATCTTTTTTGTGGTTGGGCTATATCCAGCGTCACTGGTACTCTATGAGAAGATATACCTAGGAGAAGTCGTTCACATTCCATCGGTCGTCCTGGCCTCATTTCTCTTCATCGCAGGGGCCCTAGTTCTGATCGTAGGCCTACTAGCCGATCTTGTAGTGAATACTAGAAGGAGGATTGAATACGAGCTAAGAAAGGTGGCCTGATCTGCTTGACGGGATACCACGCCATTTCTATCTTCCGAGAGAAACCCTGAATTGAACTAGGCAGTTAGATAGGCTGAGCGGATGTGAAAATTGCAAGGGGAAATGGCGCTGCACCCTACGGATTACGCGGGGATTGCGGAGCTTCAGGCTCTAGAACGAAACATGTTTCCTTGGCTCAGGCAGAAAGGAGAACTACTTAGCGCGATAGTGGAAGGAAATAGGATACTCGATATCGGTTGCGGCATCGGAAGCCTAACTCAATTCTTGATTGCACCAGGTCGCGAGGTGACGGGATTGGAGAAGTCGGCCGCCTGTATCGCGAAAGCTTGCGAGAAACAAATGAAGGCCACATTCGTTCAGGGAAACATTCTCGACATCTCGAAACTCGCTGATCGCCTAGGCTTCTTCGACACAGTAGTAATGTCTGACGTTCTCGAGCACATCGAAGACGAAGGCTTAGCCATTCACAACGCTTCCTTGCTCCTCCGCAATAGGGGTGTGCTGCTTCTTACGGTCCCAGCAAATTCTTGGCTTTACTCAGAACTTGACAGGAAAGTCGGTCACTATCGAAGGTACTCAAGGAATAGTTTGGCCAGGGCTGTCAAGCGGGCGGGCTTATGCGTTGAACTTTGCAGATTTTGGAACGTTCCGGGGCTTATTGGCTGGGCCGTCGTTTTCAAGCTTCTTGGGAGGGGCGTGGAAACCGTTAGGTCTCCTAACTTGATGCAGCTCTACGGGTACTGGCTCGGTTTGGAGAATAGAGTAAATTTCCCAATGGGCTTGACTCTCGTCGCGAAGGCAAGGAAGCTTCCCTATCTCCCCGAGGGCGAGCTTATGACCTACGGTGGCCTTTTTCCCAAAGCCTCGAGGCAATGCTTATGATAGCGCATTCCTTGGAGCGACCAAGGCTTTTCCTGATGATGGCTAGGCGACTGCTTTTCCCTATGGGATTTTTCCTTGGAGCGTTTCTCCTGAGAGCTATCTACGCATTGTATGTGACTCCCATCGACTGGAACTGGGACAGCTATCATCACTGGCAGATAGCGTACTACACTCTGAATATTGGCTTGAAGTACGGGAGAATGTGGGATCTTATGGGCGTTGAGTATTATTGGCCACCTTTGCCGCTCTTGACGCAATCGCTTCTCATACGGCTCTTCGGAACGAGCCTTTGGAACATGAGAGTTCTTAACATGCTCATCGGCTCAGCTTCAGCGGCGTTAGCATACCGTGTCGGTAGGCACAGAAGCGAGACGGTGGGAATTCTTTTTGGAACGCTGTTGGCGGCATTTCCAATTCTGGCTTTTCACGACATCCTAGCCTTGAACGAGACGATTATGGTCTTCTTCACATTACTTGGTCTTTTGATGTTGTGTCAGCAACACGATTTCTACGCGGGAGCCGCATTCGGCGCCGCCTCGACATCACACTTTGCTGCTTACCCGCTCTTCATAATACTAGTTGTGTACGAGCTCTTACGGAGAAGGGGTGGCGAGAGTCTGATTCCAGCAGTTCTAGGCTATGGAGCCGTGATGGGACCATACCTTCTCATGCTCCGAGCGCACACGGGAGATTGGCTCTACATGTTCAGAATAATTGGCTTCCCAACCATATACGGGTGGGAAGTACGCTTGATGTATGCCGTGATGGGTATCTCGATGGTGATTCCCGGCGTCCTTGGGCTCCTATACAGCTTTCTGAAGAAAAAGGTAGAGGTCCTCCTACTGTTCTCGTTCAGCGAACTTCTATTCTATGGAGGGTTGTTGACAGTTAGGACGCCACCCCTCTTCGGTGCCGAGAGGTACTATATGCTTCTTTCAGTGTTTGTGAGCTTTCTCATAGCATACTACTTTAATGCTCTTAGATCAAGGTTGCAAGCACTTCACCTTTCTCACATGGTGTTGCTTGCGACGGCCGTCTGCGCGATCCTGACTTTGTCGCTGGCGCCTAGATTCATTTCGTACCAAGGTGATATCAGGAGCTTCTTCGAGGTCGCGGATTGGATAGGGCCGAGGTATCAAGGCGGAACCATAGTATCAGAACTTCCAATGATAACTTATCGCCTTGTCCACCATTGGCACATACGAGGAGATCTGAACATCTTAGGCGCGCACTATTCTCCGCTTGAACATGATCTCCGAGCTGCATGGCTGAGGGAACATAATGTGACTTGGATAATCTATTCGACTGCCGACTTCGACTACACCAATCGCGTTTTTCCTGAGCTGAGAGACGGTAGGGACCATGGGCCTTTCATTCTCGCAAAGTCTTGGGGAGAAGTCATAGTTTACCGCGTAATTGGCGCCTGAAACGAGCTGTGGGAGGAATCGTTGGGTGATGAAGCGCTATGAAGTTGCGATAATCGGATGCGGGTTCGTAGGCTCTCACTTAGCGAAACATTTGGGCAGCCGATTCGATGTCGCTACGTTCGACATTGGTGAGCAGCATCCACTGCTTAGGAAGGAAGGTATCATGCATAAGATATGTGACGTGAGGGACTTCAATCGCCTCAAGAAGAATGTAGGCAAACCCAGTGTCATCGTCCACACCGCGATAGTTCAGATTCCGTTCATAAACAAGAAACCTAGACTTGGACTGGAAGTGAATTTTCTCGGCACTCAGAATGTCTGCAGAATAGTTGACACTGATCCCGAGATTAGAGGGCTCATTCTAACTGGCTCTTGGCATGTTTTTGGAGAACGGGGACTTGCCGGAAGGATAGACGAGGGTTTCGGTTACAACCCCGACAAAGTCGAGGCGAGGGCCAAGCTCTATGCTTTGTCCAAGATATTGCAGGAGGTCCTCATTAGGCTTTATGATGAACAGTCCGAAGATAAGATCTATAGCATTATCAGATTGGGTACTGTGCTTGGGGACGGAATGCCCGAGGACACCGCTGCTAGCATTTTCCTAACAAACGCGCTTGCGGGACGAGCGGTCACGCCATTCAGGCACAGTATGCATAGGCCAATGTTTTATGTGGGGGTGAGAGATGTCTGCCGAGGAATCGAGAGACTTGTCGAGAGAATCATTGATGGTAGTATGAAACAGGATGAAGCCTTTGACGGGCACATCATAAACCTTGTCTATCCGATTCCCATAACCATCTTGGAACTGGCTGAACTCGTGAGGAAATGCGTCAAGCGATCTTCAGGTGGCAAAGTCGTACCCGATATCAAAGTTATTGACAGAGGGCTTCCGATAATGTATAGGCCGGAAGATAAGAACCTAGTCAGGATCGATGTTTCTAGGGCAAAGAGTGTTCTGGGCATGAAGAGATTGATGAGCCCTCAGAGTGTCATTGAAGACCTCGTCAAGAAGAGAATTCACGCTTGCTGTGAGTGAAACCTCAAGAATCACTGCCACGAGTAGCTACTATGAATGTCTCACGAGAATTGTCGGCACGTAATCATAGTAGGCTTTCCAGAAGCTTTTTCTTGTCAGCTTCGCTATCTATTCTTTTTCTCGAGTTCTACCCTGAAGTTGTAGAGTGATATCGCTCGGTTGATTGCTGTGATCTGTCTGTTCAGATTGGTGAATCTCAGGTTCAGACTTAACACTTGAAGGGACAGGATAACCGTGATCACGGATAGGATTGCGACAAAGGAGGGAGAGAGTCTCACCCATTGATCCGAAATCAGGTTTAGATCAATAGCTATTATTTCGATTTTGAAAGAGGCCCCCGCAAGCACGGTCCAGAGACCAAGCCAAAAGACCAGGGTCTTCCTATCGATCCTGCCTTTTCGGTAGAGATAAACAACGCAACCCAGTCCGATTCCACTGAGCGCAAAGACTAGTAAGCCAACAAAGCCCAAGAGGCTCTTCACCCGGAGTCTGTTTATATCTGGTTTGCGCGAGCCTATATAAGCGTGCGACCAAGTTGGGTCAGACACCAAAGACAACCGCAGTCATACCTGCTCTGAATGAAGAGGGTACGATCCGTGAGGTTGTTCGCGAAGCACTCAAATACGTAGACGCAGTAATCGTGGTTGACGACGGATCGGACGATCAGACTTCTAGCAGGGCTAGGCAAGCCGGGGCTTACGTTATCTCGCACATCGTCAACAGGGGACAACTTGCCGCAATACTGACCGGTTTTCAAGGTGCGCTAATGCTGGGCGCATCGATCCTAGTCTGTCTAGATGCGGATCTCCAACACGACCCATCAGAGATCCCTAACCTGATAGCCGAGATCAGTGAGGATGAGGCAGACTTGGTCATCGGCTCGAGAGTTCTTTACAGTGGGAAAAAGACGCCAACGGTCAGGCGCCTCGGAATAGCGTTCTTCTCTGCTCTGTTCAGTTACTTCTTCCGCGTTCATATCACGGACATGACTTCCGGCTTCAGGGCGCTTCGTTCAGAGGTGTTTCGGTCCCTATCATTTAGCGAGGATCAGTATTGCTCAGAGCTCGTTGTAAAGGCGGCGAAGCAGGGTTACAGAGTGAAGGAGCTGCCCATTCATGTAGATAGTAGGATCTACGGAAAATCCAGAAAGCGCGATATAGTTTTTGCCTACAAGTTGCTTAGGATGATCCTGAGAAGTTACTTCTGATTCACAATCTTTGAGTGTTAGTGCACTTCTACTCTTGTTCAACTTGCCGCTGGCAGACTCGGCCAGTATCTGCCGATCAACCTGAAAGGTACTGAGCCGAGGTGCACAACAATATATAATCCCTCGACGAAATTGTCCGACGCGGCAGCGTCGCGGATTCTGTGCCCGCAGGAGATCGGTCTGGGCGTTAACCGTAGGCTTTACTATGAAAAGCTAGCCGAAGAATACGATCACAGAGAAACTTTTGATCTGAACAATGTCCTTGGAAAGCTGCAACGCTTGAGAATGCTTCGAGTACTTGAACATGTTCCTAACGATAAGCTTGTGCTCGATGTGGGGTGTGGATCCAGTCCGATCCTTCACGCGCTGGCTGAGAAATGTGATGTAATCGGGGTCGATTTGAGCGCCAAAATGCTGAAGCGGCAGAAGGAAAGGAAGCCCATCAGGGAGATGTTCCTAATTGTCGCCATCAGCGAGAGGTTGCCGCTCCGAACATGTTCGGTTGATGTGGTGACATGTCTAGAGCTGCTTGAACATGTTGCTGAGCCAAGCGTACTAATGGAGGAATTGATTAGGTGCTTGAAAGCGAGTGGACGTATTCTTATCTCTACGCCGAACAGAAACACAAATCCCTATGGGTTCGGTGCACCTGATCACCTTCGGGCCTATGGCTACCGAGATTTGGTGGTCTTCTTGCTGGATTTCGGGCTGGTCAGGCCTATCCGTTTTCCAGCCGTCTTGCCTGCTCCCAAGGCTATCCATAGAATCCTCTACGCATATGGTGAAAGATGTTTTCGCAGAAGCAGGACGGAAGGTGATACATCCATCAGACGGCTCTTGAGAGACACTTTTTTTCTGAAGCTCGCCGAGCGCTTCGGGCGCTGTTTTCCTACTCTCGCGTTTTTCTTGATCGTGGAAGTGCATCCAAAACGAAAGTAGTAATGATCAGCACTTTTCCCCCTACGCGATGTGGAGTGGCTGAGTATACGAAAGCCTTGGTTGACGAACTGAGGAAAAATGCAACCGTTACTGTCCTCTCTGATCGTAACTGCTGGAGACGAGGTAGCTTTAGGATTGCGTTTGATGTTCTTGCTGGAACCCTAAGAGAGAAGCCAGACATTGTGCATCTGCAGTTTGAGTACCTCCTATTTGGCAAAGGTGAATTCGCACTACTGCTCCTGCTTCCTTTCCTTCTATTCAGGCTCCTTTCTCTTCGCGTTGTAGTAACGATGCACAGCGTTATTCCTTTAGAAATCCTTTCTCGAAGTTTCTTCGAGGAACACACCCATAGCGGTCGCTTTCTGACTTTGAAGCGGCTCGCAGTCTTCCTATTCACGTTCCTACTTTGCCATTTCTGTGTAGACGCAATTATTGTTCATGATTCACGGAGCAGGCAGATATTGATCTCAGAGTACCACCTCCCTTACAGAAATGTCGTAGTGATTCCGCATTTCGTCTACAGGAAACGTGAGACTCCACCTGCCGATGTTTGCAAGTCAAAACTAGGTTTCGAGGGAAAGACAGTGATCGTACAATTCGGGTTTGTCAAGCCAGCCAAAGGGATAGAGCTGGCTATAAAGGCCATCGGAATCTTGAAAGAAAGAAACGTAGTGCTTGTCGTAATTGGCGGGCTTCCATTGCAGACGCACCCCAATCCTGATGCGGCTCGATATTATGAGCGATTCGTCAAACACACAAGAGAAAAGGGCTTGCCTGTAGTCTGGACAGGCTTCCTTCCGGACCAGATTCTTCCAACTTACCTCAACGCAGCTGACATATTCATTTTCCCTTGCAGAGATGAAGCAGCTGGAGCGTCGGGAGCACTTAATATGGTGATTCCGTACGGCAAGAAGATCATAGCAAGTCGCATAGCTAAATTTCAAAGCCTTCCGCTGGTATTCTTTGAGCCGAGCGATCACAGAGATTTGGCAGAGAAGCTTGGAGAAACGATCAAACAGGCGAGCACCACTACTTACAAGGGATATGAGTTGTCCCAAGCTGCTCTTAGGCATATGTCGGTATACTCTAATCCTTAGATTGAAAGTTCGCCCAAGCGAGGAGATCTGCGAATGAGGGATCCAAGCCGTTCTGAAAGGGAGAGAAAGATCGCGTCTAGAGTTATGCTCATTTCTCCCCCAATCACCCTCGACGAGCGCTATTCAAAGAAGCTCGGTCCAAGAGCAGGTGGTCTACAGCCACCGTTGGGGCTCGCCTATCTTGCCTCCGTCCTAGAGCAACATGCAATACAGGTGGACATCATTGATGCGCCTACTCTTGGCATGAGCTTGAATGATGTCGTAGATAAGGCAGAGAAGACGCAGCCAGACATCGTCGGTATATCGATTCTTACGCCCACTGCGAGCCGCGGTTTCGCCACCTCAGAAGCAGTGAAGAAGCTTCTTCCCGAAACATTAGTCGTAGTTGGTGGTCCGCATAGTTCAATCTTTCCAAGAGAAACCCTAATCGAAAATGAGAGCGTCGATGTTGCTGTCCTTGGCGAAGGCGAATATGTCATGTTAGAGATTGCGCAAGGCCGGCCTTTGAAAGAAGTCGAGAGCATAGCGTTTAGGCAGAATCGAAACGTCGTTCTGACATCGCCCAGACAACCAATTCGAGATCTTGACAGTCTCCCGTTTCCGGCGCGGCATCTTCTGCCAATGGACAAGTACAAACCTCATCCAAACCAGTATGAACGCTTGCCAGCTGTTCACATGTTAGCGACACGCGGCTGCCCATACAGATGCGCGTTTTGTTCCAAAGCTGTGTTTGGTAGATCCTACAGAACCAGAAGCTCTGAAAACATAGTAGAAGAAATCAAGCACTGTATAGAAGAGTATGGAGCACGAGAAATCTCCTTCGTTGACGACGAGTTCGCCATAAAAAGACCTTGGACCATTGAACTCTGCAATAGGCTGATAGAGGAAAACCTAGGCATAGTATGGCGATGCGCAGCACGCGTAGACACAGTCGACAAAGAACTCCTAGAGAAAATGGCAAGGGCCGGTTGCTATAACATTAGCTACGGGGTCGAATCCGGCACGCAGGTGTTATTGGACATCATAAAGAAGGACATCACACTGGACCAGGCTCGCAAAGCCGTTAGGTGGACAAAAGAAGCCGGGATAGGTGTGACGGCTTCGTTCATGCTGGCCCTTCCTGGAGAGACGCCTGATTTGACCAAGAAAACGATTGACTTCGCGATTGAACTGAACCCAGACTATGCGCAGTTTTGCATAACGACGCCATACCCAGGCACTGAGCTCTTTGAGCAAAGTGCGAAATACGGAACCCTAGAGGTAGACCATAGTAAGTACACAATTTGGGAGCCGGTCTTCGTTCCATGCGGATATGAAGGGAAGGAGCAGGTGCGGCAAATGGGCAGGCTCGCCGTGAGGAGCTTCTACCTGAGACCCGAGTACCTTATCAGCCAGATCAAGAAGATTGACTCGGTTGAGGCTCTAAAAAGGAATATGGATGGACTTGAGATGGTGATGCGGTGGTAGACTCATTTGAGCGCATCCACTGTTTACCGGGAATGTCCATCTGATAGTTCTTGAAGTACAAATATGATCAGGCAAAGCATATAGAAGAAAGTTGATCAAGCACCTTGTTTCAAGGAAAAACCGACAGTATAGCAAACAAGAGCTTCCAAGTCAAATGTGCGAGCAAAATCCCTCCTTTTCTCGTTTGCACGTTCATTGTAGTATTCACCATCGCGCTTAGCTTTCTTGCCGGTGCGTGGCGAGATTACCCGTCCGGGACAGACATTTTCTTCCATTTGACGAGGATCAAGTATGTGCTCAGTTACTGGCCTAATGACCGTTTGATGTTTCTGTGGTCAGGAGGCCTGCCGAATTTCCTGTTCTATCCTCCTCTACCGTACTACTTGATTGCGGCATTCTCGAAAATTAGCACGCTCTCAGTAGAATTGTCGATTAACATTGCACTCTTAGTTAGCTTGGTTATCGTATCTTTTGGAGTATACGGCACCGTGTCAGAAGTTACAGGAGACCGAAGACCTGCCCTGCTAGCGGCCTTGCTGGCTGTTTCAACTCCTAGCTTATGGCATTGGTGGATTGTAAGCGGCGCCGTCATAAGAATCGTTGGTTTGTCCTTCCTCTCTCTTTCCATATATTCAACATTGAGATTCGTTAGAAACTCGACTAGGCAAAGCTTCTTCTTTGCAGTTATTTTCACATCACTAGTGTTGCAGAGTCACCTAGCTGATGCGGCCGTTGCTCTACCAACTATCTTTGTCATCGTAGCCCTGTGTGCAAAAGCTTGGCAGAAAGTAACCTCTCTAGTAAAGATAGTTGTTCCCAGCTTTCTCCTCTCGGCGTACTTCTACGTTCCTTTCTTCTACAATCAACCAGTTGGGCGTTTCTTTGCTGGTGGCGAAACCTTCGGAGACAGACCAACGATTCTATGGCTTATCCTACCAATAGGGAAGGATTACCTCCACACGTACAGGGGCCTGTCGCCCTTGCTTCTACCGCTTGCATTGGGGCTCCTCATCGTACAACAGAGAGGGCGCGGTTTTCAGGGTTCGGAATTCAGCAAGAAGACGCTGGTGTCGCTAGGGATAGTGTCGTTTGCTCTTGGACTCTTTTCGTTGTCGGCCGACCTCGGCATTCCACCAAGCTATTATCCAATGGGGCTTTACCCACAAGATTCGATCTTCTTCTTGCCAGTCTTTCTCGCTGCCATCTGTGGAATTCTTTTAGGTCAGGTGCTTCACAAAATCAAGACTTGTTGCAGATTTCCGGGCTACAGGGTTTCGCATCGACGTAGGACAGTGTTAGCGTTCATTCTATGCGCAACCTTCGTCTGGTCCCTCGTTAAGTATCCGCTAACGAGCGATAGCTTTAGAGTGTATCAAAGGCCCCACTTGGAAGACGGCTTGGTGTTTGACTTGTTGAATCAATACTCTTCGGATAAGAACCACAGGTTCGGGGCTTTCACCGGGGTTGGCCTATGGTTCAATTACAGATACTCCATACCCCAAACACATGGCTATTACGGACAAGAAACGCCACCGGAGTACAAAGGCTGGATTACATGGCTCGATTACGCTATACGCGAGGAGGCTCGTAACCCGTTGGAGAGCCAGTTTCTCCTAGACTGGTACGCAGTGAGGAAGTTTATCACTGATCAGAACACCGGCAAGTTCCTCAGCAGACCAGAAGATTACGAGGCAGTGGTCGCCAGCGAAGGGACCATTGGCTTCGTCTACAAGCACGCTGGGCATCTGATATCAGCAACTAATGCGCCCTCGGCGTTGATCATAGGAAGTAATGATGCCTCATATGCTCCGATCCTCCACAGCTTCGCGCTTTCAGGCTATGACAGTCGCTTCGTCATTCCCGTTCGCGGATTCGAATACGTTGACCGTTACGCTTCAGAAGATTTGAAACTGTTCGACGTGGTCATCCTCTTTGGTTACAATTATCGAGATAGAAGCAGAGCTTTCGAGGCTTTGGAGAGATACGTCAAAGATGGTGGTAATCTGATAGTCGACACGGGCTACTCTCTAGTTCCGACTTCAGATCTCCCCGTACCTTTCCCGATGGGCAAGGCGAGAACAATCGCTCAAGACTTAAGGTGGCATTTCACGAGCCTGAACACCCCTATGACTAGTGGGATTAATTTCACATCTTTCTCGCCAGCTATCTACGATAATGGACCTTGGGCGGTGTCGGTCGCTGATAACGAAACTGTACAGCCTTGGGCCCAAGTCATTCTATGGAACAGGGGTCATCCGGTGGTCGTCGCGGGAAGATACGGAAAGGGAAACGTGGTATGGCTCGGCCTTAACCTGCCAACCCACATCAATACCTATCATAACATAGAAGAGTCAAAGTTTCTAAGTAAAATCATCGACTGGGCTACAGGTAGAGTCGAGAGGCGAATCGTGAGGGCGAACTATTCTGTAAGCCGCTCAAATCCAGAAGAAGCCCAAGTGACTATCATGAATTCTTCTTCCGGGGTTCTTTTCAAAGAGTCATACTTTAAGAATTGGTGCGCCTATCTCGTAGACATTGCTGGAAGAAGATTCGACCTACCAATTTTCAGGGCCGGACCAGACTTCATGTACGTCCGCCTCCCGACCAGTCAAAATTTTCCTGTAAAGGTGCTTTTTCAATACCTGAGGTCGTGGGAGGAGTCTCTGGGCTACATGCTAAGTGCGATAGCTATGGTAGCACTCTGCGGCTACGGTCTGGCTCCAACACTCTTCAAGCGACTGCGTTACCCCTACTCCCACTTTGCGAAGGTTAAGAATAGATTGAGTGAATGGTGGACCAAGGAGGAGAAAAAGAAGCATCCTGTTTCGATTGAAAGACCTCAGCGTAGTTCAGTCGATTCGCGTGGAGCTTGAATCATATCTCAACTAATGGAGGCCATTAAGATGAAGACGCTGCTTGTGTTTCCCGGAAAGCATCCGTTAGCGGAGGAGCCCAATTCACCCAGACACTCATGGGAAAGAGAACGCCCTGTCCCGCCCCTCGGCATAGCATATCTCGGTGCAATGCTTGAGAACGATGGCTTTACCGTTAGTCTTCTGGACTGTAATCTATCCAATGGCGACAGCACCGCCCGTCAGATTGAGCAGGCGGATGTTGTCGGGATCTCCGCGCCGAGCATTTTCGCGAACGACGCTTTGGATCTGGCGCGTTACGCAAAGCAATCAGGAAAAACCGTGATTGTTGGTGGACCGCACGCCACGATTTCTCCTAGTTTTTTCCTCGAACATGACTGCGTAGATTTTGTGATTCGGGGAGAAGGAGAATACACTCTTCTAGAGTTGCTCAATGAAATAGAGAGGGATGGGGATTGCGAAAAGGTCAGAGGGGTCTCATGCAAGAGAGAGGAAAAAATTGTTCACAGTCCGGACAGGCCACCAATTGAAGACTTGGATAGTGTCCCGTTTCCTGCAAGGCACCTACTTGACATGAAGGCTTACTTGCGAAGATGGAGGAAGAATACCGGTACCACATTCGTTACTATGATTACGAGTAGGGGTTGCCCTTATAGCTGCATTTTCTGCTCTAAGGAGATCTTTGGAAGAGCCTACAGAACCAGGAGTGCTAGGAACGTAATTGATGAAGTGCAGTTGCTAGTAAACGACTACGCTCCTGATTTCATACTGTTCAACGATGATGTTTTTGCTCTAGATGGAAGGAGAGTTTTCGAAATTTGTAACGAGATGATTGAGCGAAAAATACGAGTTGACTGGGGATGCGAGTCTCGGGTCGACAATATTGAACCTGGGATGTTGAGAAGCATGAGGAAGGCAGGGTGTAGAAGAATAGCTTTCGGCGTGGAGTCAGGCTCTCAGCGAGTTCTTGATTTTCTCAACAAGAAAATGACCGTGGAACAAATTAGGTCGGCGACACGTTTGGCAAAGAGAGCTGGAATAGAAGTTACGTACTACGTGATCATAGGCACGCCTTGCGAGACTCAGGAGGATATCGAGCTGACAAGAAAATTGGTGTCGGATGAGAAACCGGATTATCTATCCGTTTCGTTTTTCACTCCCCTTCCTGGGACTCAGGCCTGGCAGATCCTGGAAAACAACCTCATACCAAGGGACCCAGATCAGTTTGACTACTTCAACTCGTGCGTTTTCAAGCACGAAAATCTTTCATTAGAGGAGCTGAAAAGCGCTCGAATCAGTATTCTAGAGGAGTTCAGAATGAAAGCGCTATTGCGTTACTGCTCTTCCCCGAGGAAGATTCTGCGTGTTCTTAGGCGACCGCGCCTTTATTGGTCGTATTGGAAGTGGATGTTGAACGTATAGATCGTGGTCGCGAGGTATCGTCTCGCGCCATTGAGGCATGTCTATTCAAACAATGCTCATGCTATATCTTGAAATGCGTGATGAGTGGGCGTTCGAAGCCAGTGAGCCTCGATCTAACGATCGGCCATAAAGTGTAGAGACGCCTTCGGGCTTCGGCTACAGGAGTCAGGTGAGGCCAGTTGAGGCAATTCCTACACAACTCAATTCCCTTGTAGTCTCCTGCTACATGCGTCTTTCTTATCATCTTCATCCTAGAGCCGTTCCAAATGTTCGAAAGTCTGTCTGAAGACGCGTCTCCCAAGACGTACTCGGCGTCAAAATCTCTACAGCACGGGACAACTCTTCCGTCGGCGTATACTGCCATAGAGTACCAGAGTAACCCGCATGCAACTCGGTTGACCCTCTTGGAAACGAAACTTTCTACTCTCAATTCGTTTATAGACTCAATCTTACCAGTCCAAGTATCGAGATCTTTGACACAAATCTCATTCACCGGCAAGGGCCTAAACATTTCGCAGAATCTTTGGATTTCTTTCTCGGTGTCTTTCATTTTTATAAGTTGGATTGTGACGTACGGTTTTCTGTCTATGAACTTCTTAGCATCTAGGAAATTCAGGACGTTAGCCAAAGTATGCTCATAATCACCATATCGTCTGACTCTTTCGTAGGTTTCTTTGGTAGCTCCGTCAAACGATATTATTATTCGATCCAGTCCGGACGCCATGATTTCAGCAACATTTCTACCGTCTAGAAGAGTGGCGTTTGTAGAAAGCCCGACATCAATTCCGAACTTCTTTGCGTACCTAACCATTTCGTGAATCATTGGGTTCAAAAGAGGCTCGCCGAACATGTGAAGCCAGATATCGTTCACGTAGGCGCCTGACTCATCGATGATCTTCCTGAACAACGAGAAATCCATATTCCTTTTCTCGCGTGTGAGCTGGCTGTGAGGACACATGATGCAGTCAAGGTTACAATTGGATGTGGTTTCAATGTCGAGATGGACTGGCGGATATGGGCAACTTAGATCCCCTCGGAAGTAGGAATAGATAATCTGGAAGTAACGAGCCTTACTTAGCACAGTGTTCTTTTCCTCACAGGCTGCTCGTAGACCATGATTCCATGAAACAATTAGCTATTCTTCCTCGCGTTATAAGGACATGTGTTCGCAAACGTAATCTGACCTCGAAGGTGTCTTCCTTAGTCCTGGGGCTATACCAGAAGTCCTTCTCTTGCTGATAGCAGACACCATAAGGCTTATCCAAACTGCCAAAAATGAATACGTTGAGGACCGAGTTGACGTGAAGTTTCTTGTGACCGGGGGCGCGGGCTTCATAGGATCGAATCTTGCGAAAAGGCTACTGGACCTGGGGAAGGTTGTGGTAGTGGACAACCTGATGCTTGGACGAAAAGAGAACGTCGCAGAAGGGGTGGAATTCATTCGAGGATCTGTGATGGATGAGGCGTTAGCGAACAAGCTTGTTCGGGGATGCGACTTTGTCTTTCATGAAGCTGCGTATAGTTCCTCACCGATGTTCTTAGAAGAACCTCAGATAGGTGTCCACGAGAATACGATAGGATTCATGAATGTGATGAATGCAGCCATTCGACACGGAGTCCGACGTGTCATATTTGCATCAACGAGTAGTATGTATAGCGGCAACCCGACGCCGTATAGAGAAGACATGAGTATTGGAGCGAATAGCTTCTACGAGGCAAGCTTCAGATGTAGAGAGATCATAGCTCAAACATACCACAAATCCTACGGTTTGTCTTCAGTCGCCTTGAGATACTTTAGCGTGTACGGACCTAAGGAGGCTCACAAGGGCCGATATGCAAACAACGTAACCCAGTTCCTCTGCCAGATAAAACAGGGCCATCAACCAATCGTATACGGAAACGGTACGCAGACAAGAGATTTCATTTACGTGGACGATGTTGTGGAGGCAAACATCTTAGCAATGAAGCCGCATCTCGGGTTCGAGATCCTTAACGTTGGCACAGGAGTCGGAACAAGCTTCAACGATCTTGTGTCTCTGATGAGAAACACACTCGGTGTGAACATCAAACCTACCTACATCAAGAATCCGGTCAAGAACTATGTGACGCATACTGTTGCCGACATAACGAAAATCAGGAGAATGCTAGGTTTTGAGCCTGCCGTGACTCTAAAGAAGGGAGTCAAGCTCCTAGTTGAGTACTACAAGAGAGCTGGCTGGCCAACCTTCTCCTCTTGATAGGTAAATGTGTTATACATGAGGTTTAGCAAATCTTTGAAGGGATGAGAAACTTGGGAGGCATCTCAGAAAAAGCATCATCCCTCCTTGGTCCAGTTGCAATAGCCGCGCTCACACCCATTTGGACATTTCTAGTCGGATACTGGATCTACTATCCGGTAGGTGCCGACAAGTATGAGCATCTGACAATAACGAAATACATTCTCGACAATTGGCCCAATTCATCGTGGCATTACATATGGGCGGCAGGAAATCCCTTTCATTTGTGGTATGCGCCACTTATGCATCATATCATGGCATTGTTCGTGTACGTTACCCGATTCTCAATAGGTTTCTCACTCATGTTCATGGCCTTGACGGCCTACTGTGTCGTGGCGGTAGCCCTCTACTACTCAGTACTTGAGATCACAGGAAGTCGCCTGTCGTCAATCATGTCATCAGTCTTGGCCCTGTCTTCACCTGTTTTCTGGGCTTACTGGCAGGGCGGCTATTATCCAAGGACACTTTCTCTGATGTTCCTTTCGCTTGCGACATTGCTTGTGATAAGATACGTGAAGAATACGCGCTCTAACACGCTATATTTTCTTTCGGTTTTGGTCGCGGCGGCGTCAATCCAAAGCCATCTCGGGGCGCTGATATTAACGCCTCTAAGCATACTCTTCGTCGTTTTCTTGTGCGTACGAGGATTGCGAAGCAGGATAGCCTTTGCGCTTAAGCTACTGCTGCCGTCTTTCCTAATATCCGGACATTATCTTATTCCTTTCATTCTCTCTGGTCCCACTTCACATATCAGGTGGATAGGACGGTTTGGCATGAATTATCAAGATTTCTTTTTACCTTCCATTTGGATGTGGAATCCATCACCAGTTCTGTTCGTTCCTTTAGCGATTTGCTTGATCATACCCTTTGTGAGAAGATCTTTCATCAGAACTGATTCACACCGCTGGCGTCTTGTAGCGGCGTTCGGGCTGATGTCAGCTGTAATGCTCTTTCTAGGAACAGCGCTGTTCTTTGGTTACGAGGCGAACGTGGATATGGTTCTCCCGCCGGGTTTGATCTTCACCGCGTTTCACACTTTCTACTATTTTCTATTTCTCATTTGCGGGGCGATTGTTGGGTTGGGCGTTGCTTCGAAGAGAGTGGTTACAGGCGAGTTGGCGCGGCCCATCACTCGATTTCGATTGAGGGCATCTGCGATTCTTATGCTCATCGTGGTGACCGCTTCCTTGATGACGAACCTTATTCTCGACAAGCGGTTGACAGCGTGGGTTCGGTGGTCTCCATACCCATTCGTTATGCCTCATCCCATTCTTTTGAATATTGAGCCCGGTAGAGTGTCGCCGCAATGGCAACTCTCCACGTCGGTTGACATCCTTCGTCCAAGCCCTGACCCTGCACTGGAAGTAGTTCAGCAGCTCATGAAGGGCAATGAAGATGAAAGAATGTATCGATTCGGAACAATCGACGCCGGTGTTGCTGGCTGGTTCAACTATCTATATTCTGTGCCTCAGACTAGAGATTATGAACTCACCGTCATAGTCTATCCGAATTGGAGAGCTTGGCTCGACACTGCAGTATGGGCTCGAGTGAACAACTATGAAGAAACTAACTACCTGTTGGACTGGTATGCCGTGAAGTGGTTCATCGCCGCCCCAGTCGAGATCCGAATCGGAACTAAGGTCACTCTCGGGCCTTCCAACTATGAGAAATTCCTCAGTAGACCCCGGGACTACCGTGTTGTGGCGGTGAGCGGAGATAACAGAGTCTACGGATTCACCTATAAGCATAGTACCCCCATAGCTTCAGCGACCAACACTCCGACGCTACTTATTGTTGGGAAAGAGGGCGTAGCCTACGAGGAAGTATTTCGCACAATAGCCCACCTAGGTTACGGCAGTCATTACATAATACCTGTCAGAGGGAGGGCCTATATTGATGACTATACACTTGAGGAGCTCAGCGGCTTTGATGCAATCGTACTATACAAGTATCAATATCATAACCAAGCAAAGGCTTGGAGCCTGCTTGACAAGTACGTCAAGGGCGGTGGTGGACTACTTATCGAAACCACGAACTCGCCTGATGAGAGTGCCTCTCTCATTCCATCTCCGTCTCCGGTTGAAGCAACGAAGAAGACGGATTTTGGTGAAAAATGGCATTTCTCTTTCATAGAACACGAGGTTACGCGAGAAATAGACTTCAGCTCTTTTTCGCCTGCGATATACAATGAGACGGGGGTCCTCACTCCTTGGGGCGTCTCCGCGTCCTATAACAGTAGTGTACGAACGTGGGCAAGGACTGTGCTCTGGGATCAAGGTTTCCCTGTCGTTGCGGCTGGAAGGCTCGACAAGGGGTTCGTGGTGTGGTCCGGTCTCAATCTTTTCGCTCGTGTGGCAAGCTACAGAAACCTCGTCGAGTCTCTTTTTCTTTCCAAGGTTATCGATTGGATTTCTATGGCCCCTGCCAAGAGAACAGTCAAGGTTGATTATGAGGCTCAGCAAGTGACAGCGGAGAGAATCAGGGTTTCGATTCGCAGTCCCTCGGCTGGTGTTCTTCTTAAGGAATCGTGCTTCGAGAATTGGCGCGCCTATCTGCTGGATGCGCGTGGAATGAGGCGTGACCTACCGATCCTAAGAGCCGGGCCGGACTTCATGTTCGTCCAAGTGCGGAGCAGCGATGTTCTTCCAATTCAAATCTTTTTCGAGTACGGAAGGTCTTGGGAAGAATGGCTTGGCTACTCAACGAGCGCGATCAGTTTCACTGTGCTGCTCATACTTTGCCTTCGTCCATCAACCTTCAGCCGTTTAGGCCACCTACAAATGCGTCTAGGAAAGTTCAAGAAGCGGTTGGACGAGTGGTGGCGCGAAGAGGAATAGCGATCAGCCTATTCGAAGAACTCAATGCCAGCGTGGAGAACCGTGAATAACCCTGCCACGTTTCTCCTTATGTCATGCAATGAACGTGTATGAACGAGTCGTCTGAGAATGTAGCTTGGGTGAAGATAGAATTCCCGGTAGGCTCCTCTACACATTCGCTCTACTTCTTCCTTTGCGCAGTCTTGACTAGTGAATACTGGATATGGTTGGTCTCCGATACCGATAGCATACTCGCGCCACACGTCGCTTTGGAGGTAGCCTTTTTTCAAGGCATAGTCTTCGAGGTCTGTCCCCGGATAAATCATTGCGATTGAGAAGATTGCGTAGTCAGGCTCTAATTTCTTTGCGAATCTAATAGTCTCTCTCATTGTTTCGTGCGTTTCGGTCGGATAACCCATCATGAAATATGCCAGTGTCTTTATGCCACACTCTCTCGTCCACTCGAACGCCTTCTGAACCTGTTGCAAAGTGAAACCTTTTCTCATTAGGTTTAGTACTCTTTGACTTCCTGATTCGACGCCGTAATGTATTCGCACGCATCCTGCCTTTCTCATCTTGTTCAAGACAGCTGGGGTGACAAGATCAACCCTGTTCCTGCAATCCCATGAGACATCAAGGTCGCGCCCAATGATCTCATCGCATATCTCCTCAACTCTCCAGGCGTCAACTCCAAATGTGTCGTCGTAGAACAGAATCTCTCTTACGCCTTGGCTAGCAAGTTCTTCCATCTCGTCTACCACGTTTTGAGCACTTCTTCCCCGCCATTCATGCAGAAAGCGGGGTCTTAGGCAAAAATGGCAGTTATATGGGCAACCCCTACTTGTGACCATTATCGTAAACGGTGACCTTTCGGCTATTGGGCAGAAGTATGCGCTGTTAGGCATCAGATGCCTTGCAGGGAACGGGATTGCGTCGAGATCCTTCGGGGGAGGGCGTGCCGATGTGAGTTGAACAGATCCGTCCTCGTCGACCTTGTACGCTATGCCATCAACTGTACTGAGGCTCTGTCCTCCATCAATTGCCTTTACGAGTTCTAGAATCGTGTACTCCCCTTCACCTATGACGGCAATATCGAATTCGGCGCCTCGCAAAGTCTCTTCTGGATATATGAGGAGATGTGGTCCCCCCACGACTATCTTAGTTGCCGGAAGAATCGACCTGACGAGTCTGGCTATTTCCCTTGCTTGACCCAGGGTGAATGATGTGCATGTTAAGCCGACGAGTTCCGGCGAAAACCAGGCAAGTTCCCTTTCCAGCTCTTTAGCGGTCATCTCTAACGCGTTGACGTCTATGTATTTTACCGTGTGCCCGGCCTTTTCCAAGACTGCTGCGATGTATCCTAACCCTAGAGACGGATATTTTCCCCTTCTTTTCTCGAGCTTGCCCAATGGGGTACGCATGCTTCTTCCAGAAGGAGGATTGATAAGGGCGACTCTCAACTCACTGGGCTCCTCTGTCGGAAGGCACTTCGCAGATCGAGCTTTTGCGAATCCATGATGCTTTTAGCGTTTTTGTTTTCATTTACTCTCTCACTCTTACACTACGCTAAAGCTAGACAGGATTCGAGACAAATCTCCCTGATTCTTAACGGTATGGACGAAGTCACATTGAGTTTACATATCAAGTTCTCAACCTTTACTACGCTAGGTTCTCTGTATTACTGCAGAATATTCTTCAGAGGGGCAGGAATCTTCGTTGAGCGGAACTTGGGCGTGAAAGCGACGCTATCGGTACCTCTAGGCCAACGGTTTCAGGTTGCTTGACCGCGTCTATCAACCTCATCGGCTGGTAGCCATTCGCTTTCATGCAGTTGATAAAGGCTTCAAGAAATGAAATAAGCTTTGGACCGGTGCTTCGGTAGAACAATGTCCTTTTCAGCCAATGGTACAGGCGTTCGCTCAATGCGAACTTATCGTCTCTCTTCGTTTTGGGAGACAGTTCGTAGGAATGTGAATAGAATACGACGCATCTGGGCAGTCTGCCTTCTTTGAAGAACTTCATGTAGATCCGGTCGCCGAGAAATTGCATCCATGTCAGACTTATGGGTAGCCGAACGAGCGGAAGGACTGTTACCGGCATCTCCACAAGAACAGGGTTTCCACTATCATCTACGAAGGTGAAAGGGCATCTTGGGAACCTGTGATAGTCGTATCTTCCTGGAAATCGAATGGGAACTATGGATGAGTCGTATATGTAACCTGATGCCCGCAATGTGTGCATCAGCCTATCATCAGTGATGAACCCGGGTGCCCTAAACCCGCGCGGAATAGTTCCTACTGTCCGCGTAATCGCTTCCGTTGCTTGGACAACAAGCCTCTCTTGGGCGTCTCTGTGCAGGCCTACAAGTCTCCGATGGCCTAGGCCGTGGCAAGCGACTTCATGGCCCTCGTGTGCAATCCTTTCTATAGATTCCGGATACACCGAGGCTATTTCGCCCAAAACGAAGAACGTTGCGTCAACATCCATACGAGAAAAAAGGCTGAGGAGGCAATCAACACTTTGCGGGATGTCGCCCGCGTATTTGCCGGGGAAGCGAGCATCAAACTCAATATCGACTGTCAGACAAAGAATGCGCTCTCGAGGATGTGCGTTGCCCGTCACTGTTCTCCCATGGTAAGATGCTGCTGCCTCCATAAAGGCCTTTTCGAGCTGTTAGGCATGCTTGCACCTATCTAAGTCGAGTTCCGAAGAATGGGATCGAGCCTGTCCACATGTTGATCCCAACTGTAGTGTCTTCTTACAAAGCTTGCCGCTTCGACACCGATTTTCCTTCTGAGCTCACTGTTTGACAAGAGTTGCATCACCTTTGAAGCGAAATCATCCACATCGTATGGTTTCGCCTTGTAGCCTGTAGCTCCATCATTCACCGTCTCAGCGGGGCCTCCGTAATCCCAGACAACAGGCGGGGTCCCACACGCCATGGCCTCGACAGGGCCGAGCCCAAAGTCCTCGCATGGAGATGTGTACATATACACATCAGCATTCCGGTATAGCGCTACCAAGCTGGGCTCGTCGACCCGGCCTGTCAAGATCAACCTGTTCCCAATCTTTAACGTATCAGCCAGCTTCAATAGGGTACTAGTGTAACTGGTAAAGTGACCCGTGATAACGAGCTTAATGTCAAACTCCTTCACTATCCTCGCGAGGACGAGGAGAGCGTATTCAAGTCCCTTTTGTGGGTAGTGTCTATTCGTTGATAGAATGTAGGGCGTCTTGATGGTGGAACCTCCTACTATTACAGCTGATTCTCCAATGTGTGGGCTATACTTGTGGATGTCTACGCCAGGCGGGCAGATTAATGGAAGAACGCCATAGATTTTTTTGACTTGAGAAGCTATCCAATTGCTATTTACAAGGACTGTCTGAGCAGAAGCAATTGAAACGTGGTCAAAGGTTTGAACGAGGGGTCGAGTGATGTGCACAAGATCGTTTAGAAGCGCAAAGTCCCTCTTGGTCTTCCATTTGACTTGCTGATCAACTGTTCTGGGATATAGGAAGCGCGTCGGTTGATGGAGATAGCACACATATTTCTTTCCAAGTGTTCTCGCTATACAGTATCCTATCCATGCCGCGGGCTGCCCGTGGCATAGAAAAGCGTCAAACTTGGAGAATCTGTATGCGATTAGATGAGGTATAGAAGAGGATATAGTCATGCTCAAGAAATCACGTAAAGGAATCCTCATCTCAATCCTAGGTAAGAATCCTCTCACGTCAACATGTCTGATCAGGTCAGGAAAGCATTCATCCGCCCTGATGGCGGGAGCGTAACACACAACATCATATCCCCTCTCCTTGAGAAGCATGGACTCATAGATGGCTACTCGCTCTCCCCCTCCACTATAGACGAATCCCATATGAAATATGGCTAGTCTTATGTAGCAAACCTCCAATTCTCAATCCATTAATCGCACTTCTTAAGACCTCTTTCCTGACCAGCTGAAGCTGCGCGGCCTACTGTAAGTTCTTGCCACAAATTTGCAACTTGAAATACGAAGAGGAGAAGAGTGAGCAGAAAGCTGATGCCGCACGCTGGATGCTTGGCCTTCAGCATCAGTCTCTCAACGTCGCGCCTATCCGCCTCATCGAAATTCTTCCCAAGCATATGGCGATGGTTGTCGCACATCGTATGTAGGCCGCCTGCCTAGCGAGACTCAACCCTTCAGCCTTCAACCTCTCCAGAAGGCGCATGACTTTCCTTCGTTCTTCTTCGAAACCTTCTTATGGCCGTTAGATAGCGAAACACTCGCTCCGGCCGCCACCCGTAGTTGTGAATATTTATCTGTCTATTCCTCAACCGCGAACCTATCGGCGCCTTTCCTGAGCCTATTTGAAGCAGAGAAGCAGGCTTTGGATCGGGTCTGGCGCCGGGAGGGGGATTTGAACCCCCGTGACCCATAAGGATCATCGGCTCTCTGCCTCTGGCTAGCAAGCCGACGCCCTACCTGGTTACCCGATCCGGAGTTGGATCTCTAGGCGATCCCGGCTTTGCGCGTTGCCTCCATCGAGAGCAACGGTCTGGCAATAGAATAATCTTTCTCTTGTGGTTCAAAGATTATTTGGCGCCATGGCAATCTGGTCGTAAGGTTTTTTCAGGCAGTCGGCAGATCTAAGGGTCAGTGAGTTCTTTGCCCAAGCCGGTCTCGGGACTGCTCTTAGCGCTCATGTTCTGTTTGGTAGTCTTCGATGGCTTTCCAACACCGCCTGTTCAGGGCGAGAGGAATGACGTCTTCTGCGCATATTCTCTGAGCGCGCCTACGATGGACGGTTTTTGGACGAGTGAACGTGAATGGACAGATGCGACTGAATTCAAGGTTACCGAAAGAGGATCGTTCTGTGTCTTTCGATTGAAACATGACGGTTATCGATTGTTTGTCTTGGCGGATATGGCGTTTGCGACGAACGCTACGGGCATGTATACCGAGGTGCTTGTTGGCGTTGACGTAGATGGTCAGAGAGGTGCTGCTCCTCAGAGTGATGATTACCTATTTCGTATGCTGTTCACCTCTGAGAGTTATGGGATCGCGGAAACAATACTGTACAGTCAAGGAAACGGAGTTGCATGGGTCAAACCGAAATATTACACGAAGATCTCTCCAGTGGCCGGGTTCGGAGTAGGCAATTATTCCAAGGGGAGCGACCCCTATTCCTCAGATGCACATTGGCTCTGTGAGATGGAGATCTCGCTAAGATTCCTTGGAGCGAGAGAGGTTTACGGCTTCTTTATCTCCGCGTACAACAGCGATCTCAATACTCTGTACGCGTTGCCTAAGGGAGCAGTTGTTGATCGTCCGGAGACTTGGGGGAGGATCATTGGCCTTCGCTTCCCTGATCTGGCCGTGACTAAGATTTGGACTGGGGATGCCTCGGGGAAGTGGATCTTCCCGAAGCCCGGGCAGGAGTACTATTTTTGGGCGCTAGTTGAGAATAATGGGACGGCTTCGGCATTTGGATGCAAGCTTTCCTTCAGAATCATCTACGAGGATCATCCACAACGCCCGGAGATGTACTGTGATTTCGTTGAGTCATTTGATCTTCTTCATCCAGCTCAGAATCGATCTCTAGGACTGTATGTCCCATCCATGTATTCATGGCTAAGGAGACTTGGAGCGCATCAGGTGAAGGTTGCCGTAAACGAAGATCAGTCCACTCCGGAATTGGATTATGGAGACAACGAGTTAGCGAGCAGCTTCCTCGTTGATTATGGTTACATCCTGACGGTCCGGCTTCCGTATCGAGGCATCACTGTGAAGATCGACGGTCGCCCATACGTAAGCGACAGAGCGGGAATAATGAAGGAGGCGTTGCTTCAGGGAAGACATGTACTGGAGGTTCCTGGACTTGCATTTCCATTGTACGGAACTGAGATCACGTTCATCAGATTTGGCGACGGCTACAACGCTACTTACCGACCTTTCGATCTTAGTGACGACACGTTATTTGAAGTGAGATATAATGTGCGTTACCTTCTAGAGGTCGAGTCAAAATACGGGTCTGTAAGCGGGGCGGGGTGGCTTTCTGCAGGATCATTAGCTAATCTTTCTATCGCGCCCTTGGTTGAGTTTGGTAATGGGACGAGGATGGCCTTCGTGCGATGGATCCTACCCGGGAATGTGTCTCATGCTGAATTTGAGGCGAGAGTTCAGATGAATGGGCCCAAGAAGGTTCAGGTCGTTTGGAAGAGGCAGTTCCTGTTAACCGTGAGATCCGAGTTCGGTTCTCCGAGGGGCGGAGGCTGGTATGACCAAGGTTCCATTGCCTCTTTCCAAGTAGATCAGGTTTCGGGGACAGTGATAGTTCATACGTTTGTGGAATGGACAGGGGATGTTAGGGCAGCAACTCCCAAAGCTTCTGTCATGATGGACTCTCTGAAAGAAGTGAGGGCGTTATGGAAGACTGACTACACTAGACTGTACATTGTCTTGGCATATGTCCTAGCGATGGCTGCGTTTGCCGGGTTCATAGCTCAAAGGGTGCAGAGGTATCAAAGGAGGCCACCTCCGCGCAGGCGGCACACCGCCTCCGGTTAGGTGCTCTTGACGCTCGCTCCGCACCGATCGCAGTACAGAGCGTTTGGAAGGAGGTTGCGACCGCAGTAGGAGCAGTAGCGTGGAAGCGTCTGCGGTTCAGTCGGTGCTATCTCCCTTTCATCTAAGAGGACTCCGATTATTCGTGAAAGCTCTTTGCTGGTTTCCGTGAGTGTGACAAGTATCTCCTCCTTCAGGGCCTTTCTGGAAGTAGGTGCCTCGCCTTCAGCCCGTTCTCCTCGGGTTGTCAGCTCTTTTGCGCTTTCCGGTTCCTGAACTCTTGATGACTGCACGCTCCTCTTTGCCTTCTTCGCTTCGTCGATGAGTCGTTCGATCTTGTCAGCCGGGGCGGATGAGATCGACGTTTCTTTCTTTGACAACTCGCGTGGCACTATCCCTGAGCAATGTTCAATGTCTGACGGATATTAATAGTTGACCACAATTGCTGTCAATACATGCGGATAAGAAGGAATAGAACAGACCACATCTTATCTCCAGATGATTGTAGAACCGTTGATTACCGCGCCTTGGTGGATTATTGATCCAACCTAAGATGCTCAGATCATAGCGGTTCGTCGAAGAGTCGGCAGAATCCTATTCGTCGTCGCAGATCTAGGCCATAAGGTGGACTGCAGGGGCAAGTGATGTTACGGTGTCAAGTAGGAATAACCTGAGCTCAAGCTTCAGCTCAAATGCAGCCGATCGGCCGGCATGCTGGTCTGGTCAACATGCAGGAGTATGCATAGAAGACATGCTCCGAAGAGTCTCTACCCTACTTGCCTGTTTTCTCTTTGGCTCTGAGCGCTTTCTGGGCTTCCTTTATGCAGCTTGGGAGGCTCAGTTGGCCCAGGCTGTTTGAGTCAAGGCCGGTTGTTGAGCATATTGATTGGATGATGAGTTCCTGTATGGTTTCTGCGCCGGAGCCGAAGATGGCTTGCAAAGCCTCCACGAAGCGATTAGGCTTCTTGAGGATGTCCCGTCTCTTCAGTGAGTATCTCTTTTCGATGCTGTAGAGTATGACTTGGGCTACGCTTTCGCCGAGGGCGGAGAGTCCTCGCTCCACGGCGCACATCAGCACTTCATTAGAGCAGTCTTCCTCGCTGTTGGGGTTGCAAGAATCGGGGATAGGCGACTTTTCGTGTTTGAAGTGGGCTGTCGAGAGGTCTAGATCTTGGCCGAGGAAGGTCTGACCTGACATATTCTCTCCAGCCGCCAAGAGAAAGGCACTGGGACGATATAGAGTCATACGCCCCGGAGGAATAGGGCAGTTCAAGTATCCAAACGCCAGCATGCCTCAGCTGATGTCGCAGGGGGGCATGTTACAAAACGGGGCAAAAGAAGGCCAGAATGTACTCATCTGACGGACGAAACGTTAAAACTACGTGTAGAGCCAGATTCAAACCGAGTGGTTTGAGGTGAACCTTCTCAAGAAGAGAAGAGGGGTAAGCGGAATCATAAGCGGCGTATTCCTAGTAGCCGTGGCGGTAATGGTGTTCAATGTATTGGCTTGGCAGTTCTTTCAATACGACGCGTACCGCCAGATTGTGTTAGAGCAGGATCAACGAGAATGGGAACGGTTCAATGAACGTCTAGCCGTCCTCGAAATCGTAGCTGGTGTACAATACCTAAACTTCACGGTTCGTAACTACGGCTCAGTGTCATCTCACATTGTGACGCTCTACTTCGAGTTCATCAATGGGACCAAATCCGTTCACACCTTGAACGTGTGGATCAGCCCCGGGACGACGAAGCGCATAGTCAATGTCGGACCGAAACTCACAACAACCGACAAGTACGATTTCATGATTGCCACCGAAAGAGGAAACACGTTCAGACCTTCAGAGGGACAGTACGTAAGCAACGAGATCCGTCCGGGGCAGGGCCAAGCCATGCCCTTCATCTTTGGCTTCGGATACTCCGATTTTCAATACTCACTCAGCGGGCCGCCATACAATTGGCTACCTGCATGGAGACCGCAGGCCGGAAGCCAGCCTTACTTCCGCATTTTCCTGAACAACACATATTCCCAAGGCGTTATTGTTCTGGCCCCAGATACCCGTATGGCTTTTGTCTTAGACGATTTTCAATCAAGCAACAAGCGAATGTCTTATCTCATCTCATCCACAACCGTCCCTGCAAACAGCGGCCTGTATCTTTATTTCACACAACTTGACAAGAGCTTCGGTGGAGCTGGGTCACACTACTACGTATTCGTTGAGATATTCTACAAATTCGTTGACTCTTCTGAAATATATGGCACCACTGTTGGCGTCTTGGCGGTGTACACCATTTGACGAAACAGAAAGCCGCCGTTTCTACGATTGTCGCAACGATTCTGACTATCAACATGGCCATTGTGATGGGGGGCGTAATGATCGCTTGGGCCATGGGGCTGATCGGCAGCTATCAAGGCGGTACACAAGTCCAGTACATGCTAATGGGAGAGAAGATGCAGGAGGCTATCGTGATTGAGAACGTGTGGTTCCAGACAGGAACGCCAAAGAAGATAACTGTCTTCGTAAGAAACGTTGGAGTCCGCGAGGCGAAGTTGGCCTCCCTCTACGTGGACGGAACATCCTACACGAACGCTTCGTGGCCCTACACGCTTCCCGTAGGAAGCGCCATCGTGTTACAGATCACAGATTTCAATTGGGCCTACGGAAGCAGCTATCTAATAGTCGTGGCGACCGCGAGAGGTAACCAAGCTCGTGGTGAATGGACACCATAATCCACAATACAGTGTCTATCAAGAGTACCTATCGTGGTTTGTTGAAAGCTTCCTTACCTGCTCTTGCCTATTGGACGATGAGTGAAGGATGGGTCGCTAGGATTCAGCTCGATTCTACCAGACAAAGAAGTAGAACACTAAGTATCCCATTACCATGAGGATAAGAGAGTGCTTCAGACCCGCGCCCATTGAGCCCTCGCCCATCTTGCCTGCGATAAGGCCGCCTGCGAATGCTTCAATGTTTGCCATGTGGTAGAAGACTCGTGTGACTGCTTCCAAGTCTATGGGCTGAGCCAAGAAGCCTGTCGGTGTCTGTGCCCAGACCTTGACTATTTGGGCGAAGAAGACCTTGAAGATCAGAACCCCCACGACTATGAAGATCGCGAAGGCTAGGTATGATATCCATATGAATGGCTTTATCCTGCTCCTTCTCTCCCTCTCAACCATATCCATCGTGTTTACATGATCGTAGATCGCTTCCAGTATCTCCTGAATGTTTCCCCCGGACCTGCTCGCCTCAAGGAGTAGGAAGGTAGTTCTTCTAGTGGACAGTGTATCTACTCGATCCGCGAAGGCTCTGAGTGCCTCCTCCAGAGTCGCTCCCCAAGAGAGCTGCGCTACTACACGTTTGA
>Ga0315312_1000434_pt1 | contig 51085 bp, 45 predicted proteins | sample TDP7_MG_FD_203629 | JGI IMG/M metagenome (GOLD analysis project Ga0315312, IMG submission 203629) | Freshwater sediment microbial communities from Lake Towuti, South Sulawesi, Indonesia - TDP7 | ecosystem: Environmental > Aquatic > Freshwater > Lake > Sediment | place: Indonesia: South Sulawesi... | reverse complement strand
GCAAGTCTTTGTCACAACAAGACTTACGTCTCAATGCATTCCTGCGAAATTGGGAACCATAAGTGCTTTTGTGACAATAAGTTATGGAAAAATGGCAAAAGTCGAGGTCTGAATCTGTATACCGGCAAGGCCAGCATCGATTTCTGGGGCGGTGCCATAACGCTTCGGAATACGCCGGAAAATCAAAGCTATCTGACCAGGGCTATCGGCGATGGTAAAATCAAGGCCTATGAAGGAGTTGGCGAGATTGTTGTGGATCCCAATGAAACGCCGGGCAGGCTAACGGTGAGGGGTGTTCATCCTCTGAAGCCCAATCCCAGGGATGACGGCCTTGCCAGCGCCGGAGATATTCAGTTGAGCTGGGTCCTGCCCGACCCATGTCAGCCCGGTACACCGGTAACGGTTGATGTATACTTCGGTACAAGTCCCGATATTGGCTCGGCTGAGTCCCCGAAGATTATCAGTAAGCAAAATATCACATCTGTTTCGGTTAGGACTGAGCCCAAAAAACGCTACTACTGGGCTGTAGATGCCTATATCGGCAGTGCAGCCGACCCCGTATTGGGGCCTATCTTTAATTTTGTTGCAGATAATATAGCTCCAAGAGTGAACGCCGGCGCCGATGTAGTAACCTGGCTGGAAGCTGGTACCAGGACCGGCAATCTGGATGCGACCGTCACCGACGATGGTGCAATAATGCCCTATACTGTGCAGTGGACGGTCGTTAGTGAACCCAGCGCAGGGACTGCTGTTATACAGTTGGCGACTGCCGAAGATACGAGTATTACCCTGTCAGCTTTGGGCCAGTATGTCTTGAAGTTGGAGGCCTTTGACGGTGAGTACACCGCTTCGGACACGGTCACCATCAACGTATATAGCGACAGTTGCCAAGCGGCCCAGTCGCTGACGGACTATGTACCTTTGGTAGGGGACCTCAATGGCGACTGCAAGGTCGATGATGCTGATATGGAATTGTTGCAGGAAAACTGGCTGAAGGATAATTCACTGACTGAAGTTTGGTTCAAGGTCGGGTAACTAAAATCATTATCGACTTGAGCTTACCAGGGCGTTTGATACGCGTATCAAACGCCCTGGTTCATTTTAAATGTCTGGTAAGGATTTCTCTGTCTACTTGGTACGACTATAGAGCAAACTAAATCAGATAGATTCTGAAAATAATAGAGATTTCCCTTGAAGTAAGGGTGGCTGATTTGGTATGAATATGTATATGGAGGTCTGTTGGGCTTGGCATCCGGATAGCCCGAATTCTATGATATTTTGGAGGGGGATTGAAGTTTGTGGTGTGGAAGTTTTACCCCCCTAATTGATAGCTCAGATTGGCCTTTTGGAAGGAAGTAGGTAGACTCAAAAAGAATTGAGAATTCAAAAGCATACCCCGAGCACAGTCGAGAGTTCAGAATTTAAAATCATTCTAAATTCTTCGTTCTACATTCTGCCTTCTGTCTCCTGTCTTGGTGTGTGGTAAAAGCAGAAAAAGTATTATTTTAACCTTTTGTGAAGGAGGCGTATCATGTTGAAAAAATTGATTTATTTGGTTCCTTTTGTTTTAGTGCTGGGTCTGGCTGATAATGTCATGGCCCAAAACTATAGAGACTGGGATGATGGTGACCCAAAAGACCACTTGTGGAGTAGTCCAGCGAACTGGAGGCCCGATGGTCTGCCCACCATGATCGGCAACTCTAACAATCGCACCAGAATAGAGTCGGGAAGCGGAGGCGGAAATTACCCGATTCTTGATGCTACCATTTTTACAGTCGACCCAAACGGCGCCTTTGCCGACAGACTCTACGTTGGTCACCAGCAGGGCGACGGCAGCACTGCCAAACTTTGGGTAATGGATGGTGCTAAACTGACGATTGGAGATGACCTTAATATAGCTTACGATGATGGCTCTCATGGGATATGTTATGTCAGTGGCAGAAGCACATTTATAGAAATTTGGGACGGCGTGAAGGTTGGGCGAAGGGGTGATGGCACTCTCGTGATGACCGGTGGTACGATTAACGTTGGCGGCACTATCGAGATTCCAAGTACTACCAATACTATCTCTCTCAATATCGGTCATTTACAACTAAATGGCGGTACTATTAAATGCGCCGTATTAACGATGAGGCCGGACAGTTATAGTACAGGCACGCTGGACGTCAGAGCCGGTACGCTGATAATAAACGGCAATGCTGTCTCGACCGTCCAGAGATACATCGACAACGGCTGGATTACCCCCTATGACGGCAACGGCACGCTGCAGTTAGATTATAACGTCACGAATGAAGGCAAAACAACGTTGAAAGCTACCCACCTGCTTAATCCGAATCCGGCCAACGATTCGAGTGTGAGTGCCAAAGTTAACCAGCTTCAATGGACGTTACCCGAGCCAAACATCCCGGGAGGTATCGTAACCTGTGATGTCTACTTCGGCACTAATCCCGATGTCGAGGCCAATCCCAAGGTTGTCACTCGCCAGGCGGTTGAGTCGGTATCTGTTACGCTGGCACCCCAGACGAATTACTATTGGGCACTTGACCTGTACGACTCCAGCATCAGCGACACTCAGCCGTTTATGCTGAGCCCCATTTTCACATTCAACACTTTGAACCAGCCATCAGTTGTCAATGCCGGCGCCGATGTAGTGACCTGGCTGGAAGCTGGTACCAGGACCGGCAATCTGGACGCGACCGTCACCGACGATGGTGCAATAATGCCCTATACTGTGCAGTGGACGGTCGTTAGTGAGCCCAGTGCAGGGGCTGCTGTTATACAGTTGGCGACTGCCGAAGATACGAGTATTACCCTGTCAGCTTTGGGCCAGTATGTCTTGAAGTTGGAGGCCTTTGACGGTGAGTACGCCGCTTCGGACACGGTCACCATCAACGTATATAGCGACAGTTGCCAGGCGGCCCAGTCGCTGACGGACTATGTGCCTTTGGTAGGTGACCTCAACGGTGACTGCAAGGTCGATGATGCTGATATGGCATTGCTGCAGGAAAACTGGCTGAAGGATAATTCACTGACTGAAGTTTGGTTCAAGGTCGGGTAACTAAGATGCTGTAGCGAAATGAACTTGGAAGTTGCTCGATGGGATTGGATTCCCGCTTGCGCGGGAATGACAAATAGGCGATGTTCTTTTTGTTAAACACTATAAGAACGCTGTCGACTTGAGCTTACCAGGGCGTTTGATAAATGTATCAAACGCCCTGGCTCATATTTTTATCTATTTGCATCTTTTAGATGTAAACTTTGTCCATCATTCTTGGGAAGGGTATGCACTGTCGGATGTGCGGCTCGCCTGTCAGCCAGGCGATGGTACGTTCGATGCCGAGTCCGAAGCCCCCATGGGGCACCGAGCCGTATTTTCGCAAATCGAGATACCAGTTGTAATTTTCGATGTTGAGGTTCTGTTCGTTGATTCGCGCAACCAGCCGGTCGTAATCGTCCTCTCTAATTGAGCCGCCGATGATTTCGCCGAAGCCGGCCGGGGCGAGCAAATCGAAATTCAAAACAACCTTTTCATTATCGCCGTCGGTTTTCATATAAAAGGCTTTAGCTTGCTTTGGATAGTGCGTGACAAAGACGGGTTTGTCGTGCATTTGTGAGATGATTGTTTCGTCTGACCCGCCCAGGTCCTTGCCCCATTGGAATTCGGCAGCCAATTTGGCGTGTTTAGGATTGTTTTCGATTTGTGTATCTGTCTCGGTAAGGGCGCTGCGCAATTCGATTAGTTCAGCGGCTATTTTGTCTTTCTGCCATTGCTTCAAATTGCCGTCTTGCTGCTTTTCATGTTCGCCGATTTTGTTTTCCAACTGCTGCTTTTGTTGTTGCAGGTCTTTAAGCTGCTCGGCGAGAAAATCCCGCGTCCGCTGGCTGGTCAGTATATCAACCACTTCGGTGTAAGTTAGTCTATAAAAGGGCGGTTTGATTTTTTCGAGCGCCGCAGCATCGACGCCTAAAGTTTCGAGTTCGTTTTTGTTGTTTTGCAGGACTGCAGCGGCTATAAAGGTGACAAAATTTTCGGCCAATTCGAGCAGGCCCTCAAGGTCGATGAAGGCCACCTCCGGCTCGACCATCCAGAACTCGGTCAAATGTCGGCGTGTTTTGCTTCTTTCCGCTCTGAAGGTTGGGCCGAAGCAATAAACCTTGCCGAAGCTCATTGCGGCTGCCTCAACGTACAACTGGCCTGTCTGGGCTAAGTGCAGGGGCTGTCCAAAATAATCGACTTCAAAGAGGGTTTGTACTTCTTCGCCCGCAGTAGCTGTGAGGATTGGCGTATCGATTAGTGTAAAGCCGTTATCGTTGAAAAATCTGCGGATGGCGTCGATGACGGTGTGCCGGATTTTGCCGATGCACCATTGCCGCTGCGAGCGAAGGTGAAGATGGCGGTGCTTGAGCAAAAAATCGACGCCGTGCGATTTTGGCGTGATGGGATAGCCATCCGCCGGCGAGATTATTTTCGCGTCGGTTACAGCTAATTCGTATCCGCCGACGCTTCTTTGGTCAGCTCGTACGGTGCCGGTTACCGTCAGTGACGATTCCTGGCTGATGTGTTTTAGCTTCTCGAATAGCTCATCAGGGACGCTGCCTTTTTCAACGACGCACTGGCACAGACCTGTGCCATCGCGGAGGATTAAAAATTGAATCTTTCCACTTGAGCGTGATTGATAAAGCCAGCCCTGTAGAGTTATATCTTGATTAACCGAGTTCTTCAAACACGATATAGTGGTATGCTCAGTTTTCATTAGTGCCTCGTATAACTACAACTCAATCCTCTGGGTCCTTAGATCGTAGGATCCCCCAATCATTTCTACACTTGGTTTGTCGTTCTTTGTTTATGTGAGCTCCTTTGAAAGAAGTTTTCTTCTCTTCTCCCCAAGCGACAACAAGCTCATGTGTGTCTGAAGATATAGTCCTGTTTTCTCTCATCCAAACAAAGGATTCTTCTTCCGATAGAACTATCCTTGTACAATTACATGCGATTAAGTGATTTATCCATGCGATTCTCTTGGATGAAATATAATTTGATTTTGGTAATGAGTCATAATTTAAAACTAAGCAATGATGGGAACTTATTGGAAAATACAAATCCATGTCTTGATTATTAATCCATGTTGATGAAGTTGTGGATTTTCGTGGGATAGCAATTATTGGTACATCACCGGTAATAAACTTCGCATCTACATATTTGTGTGAGCAAAAAAGATTCGGAGTCATATTGTATATTACTGGTACAAGATTGCTGGCATATATCATCATTTTCTTAATGTAAAATGTACGCGGGATATCAACTGAAATTTCAAATTTATCTCTTGCTTTTTTGGCTTGTTCATATGTTAGAACTTTAACCTCTGGATATTGTTTTTCAAAGCCCTTCATCATTTCATTGTATGATTTTTCGCTTTCAATTAAGTCATCAGCCATTTTATTAGAAAATTGTTCATAAGTTTCTAAAAAGATTTGCCTAAATAGAGGAGTTCTGAAATACATTAGAGCAATGTAATTGGCGAGTAAAACCCAAGGTTCCCCTTTTGAGAATGTATGTTTACTAATCGCTTCGGAAATTGCTTGATCGCATTTTCCTTCGATATCTGAAAGAAACTTTTGCTCAATAAGATCGTCTTCTTGTGAATTTATTGTTTTGACTGTATAGAAATCTTTGATAACGGCGGCGTCTTCCAAGTGGAGATTGTTTTGTTTCTTTGTTTCAAAATCGAGTACCCAGATTCTGTTATCTTTTGAGAAACGCTCCAGGTACTTTCTTGGCAATATGTGATGCTTACGCGCTATATTTTGAGACATTTTTACAAATCCATTTTCTCGCAGAGATACTCTTTTAATTGGCCGGTTTAGACCCTTACCTGCTTTATTTTGTCGCAGTCGCGGAGGATTAAAAATTGAATTTTGCCGCTTGCTCTACTGTTGTATAGCCAGCCGGCAAGTGTTACTTCTTTATCTACATTGTTTTTTAATTCAGATATATAAGTTTTATTGTTATCCAACATCTTTCTTTTTTCCTGAGTTTTGCTGCTTCTTGCCAGCCGGATAGGCCGGTCATCTATTTCCTCAATGAAGTTTACCTGCCAGACGAGCGGCGGGTTTACCATGAGCGAACCGAATGGGCTTGGGACAGCCTTTTTTCGCTCCAGATTATAAACGCAAAAGTGATTCCCGGAAAGCACCTATTTGAGAATTCTGGTGCTTGTGATTTCGGTTTTCGATTTTCACGCATTTGCTTGTAAAATCCAGACTTGACAGATTTCTGTGGGTGTGATACCTTTAAACCAGGAAAAGAAGAGTAATGGCGACTCGTTGAGTCTTAATCTGCGAGCCAGGGTCTTATGATGTCAACGGGAAGTCCAAGGAGTCTTATGGGAAATCATATGCATAATTAGGCGTAAATAAAAATACAAAATGAAATTTACACAATATTTTCTACATATCAGAAAAAGGCCGGACCGTGCTATAATAAAAAACGAGTGGATTAAGGACACGATTGATAATCCATCCCATACGGAGGTTCAGTCTGATGGCAGAATACGCAAGTGGAAAAAGATACCCCAAGAGGGCAAATTTCTGCGAGTTATTCTGCTTGCTGACGGCCAAACAGTCCACAATGCTTTTTTCGACAGAAGCTTTAAAGGGCAATTAAAATGAGAATCAAATATTTTCCTGATACAGATACGGCGTTGATGGAGTTTTCGGAGCTTAAAGTTGCCGAAACAAAAGAGATTAATGAAAACATTTATGTTGATCTGGATGCCTCGGGCAATCTGGTGGCAATGACTATTGAGCATGCCAGACAACAAGCCAGCCTGCCATCTCTTTCGTACGAACAGATAGATGAACAAACGACTGACAAACCATACCGGCGGACGGCACGTAGTGGCAGATGATTTTTGTCGTTAGGGAAAATCCTATATGGAAGTAATAGCGACATATTTGAGATACCAGTTCCCAAATATGTTGAGTGTCCCCAATAAAATAAGGCTGGCACCACCTGAGCCGAGAAGTGTTATGAGAAAACGATATAATCGATAGTTAGGCCACCTGAACCAGTGGTTTTATTGGTTCCTCTACAACGGGTTTTCTATAGTGGTTCCAAGATGGCTGAAAAACAAAAAAATGTTTATGTCCTTGTAGACGCTAAACATCCAGGGAAGGGCGTTCGTTACCGGCCTTCTCATTGGGTCCAAGCCATAGGCAGCCGAGCGCAGGTCAAAGAAGTCAGCATCGCTGAGAACGTAAAGAATAACACGGTCGTGAGCATAGAGAATACGGATGTGCTGATACTCAACTGGGATGTGGCCAATGGACAAGCGATCTGCGGAGCCGATATCACTCTCGATTTTTTCCGTTCCGCTGGCAAAGTCCGTGTGACAGAGCTAATGCGCAATGGTGGGACCCTCCTTGTCGAATTCCAAACCTCCAAAGGTGTGCCTGTACAAGACTCCTATGATGCCATCTTTGGTCTTGGACAATTGGAGGTGCTTAGTGAGGTTTTGGATGATGACGCTCGGCGAGGGACGAGGGCAACTCCTTTCCGACGATTTGTTAAACATCCTTTGGTGCCAGCAGAATCAGTCTTGTCCGCTCAGCCCCAGGACACTAATGAAACGTTATTCTTCTTGAAGTTTACGGGAGAGGAAGAAAAACAGCGACGACCCCTCTACGAGCGTTTCCAGGATTCTCTCTGGTTTGGCTGGTTTACGTGGTGGGGAAGAGGCTGGTTTCCGCTGCTCTGCGCCGAACTTTCCAGCAAGCATCCGCAGAAATATAAGAGGTTTCCGTGTCCTGTGCTCTTGGCAAAGACTGTGGACAAAGGACTGACGCTCGCTTCTACGATGGTGATCGCCCGGGCTAACTGCACCGCATTGATTGAAAGGATTCTACAAGCTAACCTTGACGCGATTCGCCGTTATCATCGTAACTATTTGTTACTCCGCAGAGTTGTCGATATGCTTTATTTATTGCTTATTTTATGTGTTCTCACTCTGCTGACCTGGGCTTTATTCAAACTCTACACCGAGGAAAAAACAAAGGATTTTCGTCTGATTTTGTCTGTATTGAGTGTTGGTGATGTCTGGGCGGCAACTTTGTCGCTGCATGGTTACAAGAAGTTCGTTTGGGACCGACCCATGGGCTTCTCCGTGTTCCAGGCAGTAAAAGCTCATTTCTACATCTCAAAGGATAGGGGAAGAAGAGGCTTTAGGTCGTGAGTCGAAAGGCAAAAAACAATATGTCTAAAGCAAAGAAGAACGCCGAACGCGAACGTCGCATTGAAAACGAAATCATCGTTGATGCTTATGGTCCAGAAGAACAGGCGATGGGTTGGTATTACTACCTTGAAGGGAAATTGCAGTTTCCGTTTACTGCCACATGTGTTGCCGAAAGGGCTATTTCACTTTTACGCAAAGGCGATGAAGTTGAGATTCTGGGCATGGGTCCCGAAAAGGAGTGTCAACACGAGATGTTCGTTATGATGCGATGGGAAAGGCGGGGCCTTGCGGTTCCTTTGTCGCAATTAAAACCAATCGCCGAGACGGATGAGGATACAAGAGAAGCCGTCCAGGACTGGCATTACTGGACTGACCAGGGATATACGTTATAAGCGGTGAGATCAATGACTGGGAAATCCAGTGATGCCATACTGATTTTGAAATATCCTCTGACTACTCTACGCTGTATGCTCGTTACATATCCAGCTTTTCTCACAGATAGCTTTTGAGTTGTTTCGTTGAGATTCTGACCTGGTCCATTGAGTCGCGCTCGCGGACGATTAGAAACTGGATTTTGCCGCTCGCTCGGCTGTTATATAGCCAGCCGGCGAGAGTAACTTGCTGTCCTTCGGATTTTCCTAAACTATCGATGGTAGTGTATTTCATTTTATGCACCTGAAAACCCTAAATATTTAGCCCACCAGTTTATTAGTAGGTTCTTTCGCTCCAGATTATACCCTTGAAAGCGATTACTGAAAAGCGCATACTTGAATATTCCGCTGCTTGTGATTTCGGTTTTCGAGTTTCCCACATTTCCGTGCGAAATCCGTGATTGACAAGTTCCTGAGGATGTGATACCTTTAACTTAATGAAAAAAAGATAATGGCAATATTTATGAACTGAATCGAGAAAGCTGAAGCGTTCGCAGAATAGAGGGGATGTCGTGAAAATACGATATTACATCGATGCTCAAACAGAACAGCCACACATATATCAACACAGCATTAGTGAAGCAGAAGTTGAGGATATTTTACAAAATGCAGGCGAAGACCGTCCGGGTGCCGAAGGTTCGAGGATAGCTATTGGGCAAACACGAACAGGTAGATACCTGCGGATTATCTATGTTTTGGATCCTAAACGTAATGAGATTTTCGTGATTACGGGATACGAACTTACTGGAAAACCATTACTTGCATATCGGCGGCGACGCCGCCGGAAAGGAAAGAGATGAAAAACAGCAATTTTCCACCTGGCTGGGATGAGCAGCGTGTCCGAAAGGTGATCGAACATTATGAGCGGCAGTCGGAAGATGAAGCAGTGGCCGAGGACGAAGCGGCTTATGAGGATGCCTCCTGTACACTAATGGAAATCCCGAAGGAACTGGTTGCGAAGGTCAGAGATATGATTGCCAAGCGTGCAAGTTGACGGAAAAACCCGATGTCTATCCTTCGTATGTCATCGTACTTTGCTCAAATTCATATCGACTAAATCGATAAAATCCTGTCCTCCCATTCCACAAAAGCTGCCTCATGGTTCCGGCTGTTTCGGCCAGATTTTTATCGTTTCTCCATACAATGAGAATGTTTTGCCGTGATTTTCATATTCGAATTCGTTTTCACTGGCCGGGTCTACGAAAGCCTCGGTCGGCGCATCGGATTTTATTATATCAAGACTGCTCGGCCAACTCCCATTTTCGATGTTATATTGTTTTATCGCTATCAGTAGTCTTGAGCCCCTGCGTTGAGCAAGGCGTTTCAGATAGATATCATGGAATCCGCCATAGAGCCGACTTATTCTGTTTGTAAGCGACCAAATCAAAAAATGACAATTGAGTTCGAGAGAGGGGGGCGGACTGATTTTTTCTTTATCCCAAGCGAAACCGGGTTCGGCTATAGCATTATATTCTTCATAGATTTTATCGACTATTTTAGCGGCTTTTTGGGGAGTAGCAGGAAGATTGAACCAGGCCAATACTGTGTACGCTTTCATAGATTTTCTTTGCCAATATGTTTCTTTTAATTTTCTCAGCCGAAAGCGTCCCCATATTGCTGCCGCTGGGTCGCGGCTAAATCTTACACAGCCTTTTTCGTCTGTTTCATAGACTAAGCTGCAAAAAGTGTTTTTGACAAAGAACTTGTCGTATTCGAGGCATTGCGAGAAGTCTGAACTCCAATTGTTTTCGAGGTTTTTGAGGTTATCAGATACAATCTTGAGCTGATTGTCGTTGAGTTGCTCTTCAACCGCAAGTCTGTTAATTGGCGGTAAAACTAAGCCTTCTATTCCAAAGCTTATGAGAAAGTCAGTTATTCGCTTCTGCTGGTACAGGTGGTCTGCTATTTGAAGAGCGCAGACGTATTTCAAAAAACCCTGGTCGAGTCGGCCTTCGGCTATGTCATTGTTTCCGGAAAGTAATAGTAGTACAGCCCAGCTTTTCAGGGCTATGTTTCGGTTGATTTGCAACTTATCGGTGACTGCAAGGTTAAAGTTGCTTGGAAATCGACACGTTTTAATGCTGCAAGCTTGTTGCAGAATTCTTATTGTGTTCTCATGTCCGTTTAGCCATTGAGCAAGTATAGGATAATCCTCGCTAATCCAGGGTCCTGATAGCACTACTTGCAGTACTCCGGGACGCAGGAATTTGAGTCCCATTTTTTGCGGGTCGTAGTCTTGCAAAAGTTCGTTGTAGATAATAGCGGCATTTTCTTCATAGGGTATTGCGTATTTTGCTTCGTGTATGGCGATTTCTTCATCGAACGTATAAGGTCGCCAACCTTCATTGTCATCGGGTAAAAAAATCCAGATAATCAACGCTATAAAAACTGCGGCTGTTGAGAGCCAGAACCATTTCCTGGCCCGTTTAGGTAATGCGGCGCAGGCAGCGATAATAACCAGCAGCGTTGTTACCTTCCACGGTGCCCGAAAGACAACAGCCGCTATTAATAACAGTAAAAGAAAACCCAAGCCAATCCCCTTAAAGATTCGCTTGGTAGTTCTGGGCCTCTTTTTCTGTTGTTGCTGTTCGGTTAACATTTTTCAGTTTATCTTTTTAGGTTGTACTACATTGATTTCTTTTGATTGCTTTTGACACATTTGTCGTGGCCAGATTAGTTGGTCGTCTTTCTTAACTTTGTGGCCACTATAATCAGCAGCCAATTCAGTTTCGTATTCCCCTGCCTCATCGATATTATTTTTGCCTTTGCTGTATATGGTGAAACCATCGTCGGTCAATTTGTGAATGAAAGAATCATTGTTGAGTGGGTCAACAAAGATTTCTTCTGGTACGATAGATTTTATATCATCCAAACTTTCCGGCCATTTGCTATTTTTATTCTTGTAGCGTCTTAGTTCGATTATAAGTCGACTGCCTTTGTTGTCTGCAGCGGCTTGAAGGTATAGGTCGTGAAGCATGTAATAACTTCCCTCCGACATATGTGCCCAAAGCATAGCCATGTATGGGAAGATAAATCTGGCTCGCCTTGAGAATAAAGAGGTTATAGGGAATTCCACAGGTTCTTTTTTCCAGTCAAAGTCAGGATTGGCCATCGCGTAGTATCTTTCATAAGCGGCGTCGATGATTTGAGCAGCTTTTTGTGGAGTAGAAGGAATGAAGAACCACAATAATATGGTGTTTGCTTTGATAAGTTTATTTTGCCAGTATTTAGGATACAAAAGCGAGTTCAAGAAGTCTATTGTTTCTTGGTCTTCTATCTGGTTAGCATCTGATTGCTCTTTATACGAAGCTCTAAATTGCGCAAATGGGTCATGACTCAGCCTTGTTTTTCCTTTGGAATTTATTTGGTAAAACGTACTTAGCGTACTCTTTTTCATTAGTTTGTCGTGCTCAATAAACTTGTGCACCTCGCAGCTCCAATCATGTTCAATTTTTGCGAGATAATTTTCAATAACTCTTAGATGTTCTTCAGTGGCATCACATGTGACGACAAGATTCCTAAGTTGTTTCGTGGAAAGCCGTTCGATTCCAATTCCAACTATAACCTCTATGGCTGTTGGTTGCTGGCACAGGTGTTTTGCCATTTGAAGTATGGTAAGGTTCTTTTCAATGGCCTGTTCAATGCTTCCTTCAGCTATATCGTTGTTTATAGCACGAAGGAGCAAGAAGGCCAACTGACGCATCGGAGATAAAATCTCGATATCCCGACCGTAATCTGCAAAATTGGTAACTATGGGAAATCTGCAATTTTCAAATTTTGAGGCTTCTATCAATTTTGCTATTATGTTCTCATGCCCCTTAATCCATTCAGCAAGTTTGGGATAGTCTTTGCTTAACCAGGGCTCGAATCTGGTTAGATATTCAGGATTAGGGTCCGGAAAATTTGGCTCAAATGCAGCTTCGTTATAATCTTCCAACAATTGGTTATAGATTATGGCAGCGTTTTCTTCGTCTGGTATGTAGTATTTTGCTTCGAGGGCAGCCAGTTCCTCATCACAAGTATAGGGACGCCAATCTTCATTGTCGTCGGGCAAAAAGACCCAGATAATCAACGCTATTACCACTGCGGCTGCTGAGAGCCAGAACCATTTTCTGGCGGTTTTAGGTAGTGCGGTGCAGGCAGCAAGAATAATAAGAAGAATTGTTATTATTTTCCAGGGAGCATGAAAAAAAGTTGCTGCAATTATGAGAATCGATAAAAGTCCCAAGCCGACCCACTTAAAGACTCGCCAGACAAGTACGGGCTTTTGTTTTTCTTGCTTTTCCTCTGCCATTTTACATATCCAGCTTTTCTCGCAGGTGGTTCAGCAGTTTGTCTGTTGAAACACGCACCTGGCCCATTGAGTCGCAGCGGCGGGCGATGTCGGTGTTACCATCAGTTATTTGCTTGTTTGTCATCGGGCAGTTCCAGGAGTCGCACATCCTCAATATCAACCTGTCGCGCACAAGCACGCTTGGAGGCAATAAGGTCCTCTTTGGATAGAATGAAAAAATCCTGGCCTTGATATGTTATAGTCTTGCGCCGATTCCAGGCATCCTGAAATGATACGCCGGGCGTGCGTGTCTGCACGTCAATCCTTACCCGGTCGTTAAAGACCGTGATTTCATGGGCTATGATGTCTTGGGCGTTCGTCATTGTAGCTGTGCCGAACCCTGCTTCCGTCAAAGCTGCTAAGAGTCTTTGTGCGTTTTCGGTATTAGCATCAATCAAAATATCCAGGTCAAAGGTTGCGCGTGGTACACCATGTAGCACCGAGGCAACGCCCCCGATAACCATGTATCTGACCTCATGTTGCTGAAAGGACTTGAACACGTCCTGCAATCGGTTGAGCATGGTTTCGATCCTTCAGGTTAGGATTGACCGATAAGGCTAAATCGATAAAACTGCAGAACACCTCTATGCGCTCGGCTGTGGAAAGAGAGCGGAACCAGCGAGTCTTGGCCTCGATTGACTCTTGATTTCTATCGTGCCGAATAGTCGGTATCATAATTATATCTTAACAGATTATGTGTGGTTTGCAACACAAAAACGTTAATTCGTGCTCACCGTTTTTTCAGACCTCTACCCCTTTACCGTACGCTATACGCTGACTAAAGGTCCAGCTTTTCACGCAGATAGCTTTTGAGTTGGTCCGTTGAGACTCTGACCTGGTCCATAGAATCGCGCTCGCGGACGGTTACGGTGTTGTCTTCCAGCGTCTGGCCGTCAACGGTAATACAGAAAGGCGTGCCGGCCTCGTCCTGTCTTCGGTAGCGCCGGCCAATCGCGCCTTTTTCATCATAAAAGCAGTTAAAGTATTTTTTGAGGTCGTTGTAGATATTGCGGGCAACCTCCGGCATACCATCTCTTTTGACTAATGGAAAAACGCCGACCTTAACCGGCGAAAGGGCGGGATGGAATCTTAAGAGGTTTCTCGTTTCGCCGCGGACCTCTTCCTCATCGTAGGCATCGACCAGAAAGGCCAGCGCGCTTCTGTCGATGCCGGCACTCGGCTCAATCACGTAGGGGATGTAGCGCCGTTTTTTCTCGTCATCGAAATAGGACAGCGGGCCTGACTGGTGGTCTTCGGCTTCCTGCGCTAATTCGATTTTTGCCAAATTCCGCTCGTTCTCATACCATTTATTCAGCGTCCTGATTCCTCGCTGATGCTGCCGCAGGTCGTAGTCTGTCCGGTTGGCGATGCCCTCAAGCTCCTGCCAGTCGCCGCTGCCGAAGGGGAATCTGTATTCAATATCGACACAAGCCTTGGCATAGTGGGCAAGCTCGGCGGCATCGTGTTCGCGGAAGTGCAGGTTTTCTTTCTTAAGACCCAAATCGATGTACCATTTGAATCGCAATTGCCTCCAGCATTCGTACCATTCTTCGTCCGTGCCCGGCTCGCAGAAGAATTCGAGCTCAGCCTGCTCGAATTCGCGCGTTCGGAAGATAAAGGCCTTGGTCGTTACCTCGTTGCGGAAGCTTTTGCCTATCTGAGCGATTCCGAAAGGTATCTTCACTCGCGTGGTGTCCAGGACATTTCTGAAATTGGCAAAGATTCCCTGTGCGGTTTCGGGCCGAAGGTGCATCGTCATTGAGTCGTCGACGTTGGCGCCCATCTTGGTCTCGAACATTAGTTGAAAGGGCATCGGCTCGGTGAATTGACCCACGCTGCCGCAATTCGGACATACTTTATTGCTTAAGTCCTGTGCCGTCTTCTGCGCTGCGTCCAGTGTGATATGTTCGGTGTGCTCTGCGGTATGCTCCGCCGCGTGGTCGGTTAGGTGGTCGACGCGGGTTCTGGTGTTGCACTTTTTGCATTCAGCTATCAGGTCAGCGAATTTGTCGGCATGGCCGGAGGCCTTCCAGACCATCGGGTGCATAAGGATACTGCAGTCAAGCCCGACCACGTCATCCCGCATCTGGACGACGCTTTTCCACCACGCCTTTTTGATGTTGTTTTTTAGCTCTACGCCGAGCGGCCCGTAGTCGTAGCAGCTTGCCAGCCCGCCGTAGATTTCGCTGGACTGAAATATAAAGCCTCTTCGCTTACACAGCGACACGATGTCATCGAGCTTTGTTATTTTAGCCATAACAATGTCCCTTAATTTTTACCGCTGAGGCCGCAGAGCACGCAGATGTAATATGAGTTAACCTAATTACTACTTAGAGCATCTAATGCTCTGTTGAAAACCGTTGAAATTGTCATTTCGAGCGAAGGCGACGAAGTCGCCGGAGTCGAGAAATCTATTAAAAACAGATTTCTCCACTTCGTTCGTCCCGATTTGTCGGGACTCACTACGGTCGAAATGACATTTTTTCAACATAACAAGCATCTAACAAAAAGAACATTGCCTATCTGTCATCTCAGCGGTCTCTGTGTTCTCTGCGGTGAACTTATGGATTATTATATAAGCCGGCAGATTAATTACAAGGATTGAAAATTGTTGGTTTGAATATCGAATAACGAACACCCAATATCGAATTACCAATTGAGGCTTTCCCAATGAGTCACGAGCGACGAGCGACCAACCACGAGCCACGAATTGGTCTGGTCTTTGGATGGGATCCTTCGACTACGCTGGTGCTCTGTTAGCTTCAATTAGGTAGATTGTCATTCCGCACCCATTCGGCTGCGCTCAGGGCAGGCTTGATGCGGAATCCAGTATGCTAACGATTCTGGATTCCCGCTTGCGCGGGAATGACACGAGAAGAATGAATGAAGCTACAGAATCAATCATGACAGAGTACAAGGGACAAGTTACCTCCGCTACGGTCGGGATAAATTTTGGTTTGACGCGTGCTTTGGTTTTAGTTATGATGGAATGTGAATTTTCAGGGTTTGTCGGGAAATGTGTATGAACAGCAATATTGTGATACCACAAGACAAAATCAAAGAGTTTTGTGAGCGTCATTACATTCGACGGTTAGCCATTTTTGGCTCGGCGCTTCGCGATGATTTTGGGCCGGAAAGCGATGTTGATGTACTGGTAGATTTTATACCCGGCCATACACCAGGTTTTTTTAAGCTGTTTGAGATGGAGGAGGAATTGTCCGGCTTATTCGGCGGTCATAAGGTGGATATCCGAACGCCGGAGGATTTGAGCCGATATTTCCGTGACAAGGTGGTAGCTGAATCGGAGGTTCAATATGTTCGAGGATGATAGCGTTAGAATTCGGCATATTCTTGACGCTGCTCGAGAAGCAATTGCTTTCGCGAAAAACTGTAATCGTGCCGACCTTGATACCGACCGTAAGCTGAACCTCTCTTTGGTTAAGTTGCTTGAGATAATCGGAGAAGCAGGGAGGGGGAATTTCGCAGGAATACAAAGTTAAGAATTCAGAATTGACACGATACTATTTTTGTTCTGCGCCTAACGTTTTCTTTGAAATGATTTCATGTGCCCCTATGTCGTAGCCTTTTCCTTGGGGAATGGGATTTCCAAAAAAATCCCTTTTGCCGGGGTCAATACCGAACAGAAACCTGATGTCTAATCCCGCGTCAATCAAGGGGGAATCGTTCTGCAATCGGTAGGCTGTTAAGGTATGAAGCTTGGTTGGGTCTCCGACTGTAACGTTGCTTCCCAGCTCTGTCACCATAGGGTCGACAACTATGCCGACAGGCTTTCCGTTTAGCATCTCCTGGCCGGTGGCTTTTCGCCACTCATCTAAACTTTTACATCCTGCGATGTCAAATGCGCCATCAACTGCCCAGTAAGCATTCCCGGCCAATGTCACCATTGATTTGTCGGGACTTCCTACCAGTAGTTTTTGATTGTTGGTAGTAATAAACAGATTGTTGCAGATTTTCGCGTTATAGATTCCTTTTCCACCGACATAAATCGCTGGACTGGTCGAAGTGTAAATTGTATTGCCATATATTTGGGTATTGTAGATTGGATTATCTTTGGGACTGCCTGTCGCAAGTATGATCCCCCTATAATTGTTTTTTTGCCCATCGTTCACACTGATGTTATAGCGTACAATATTATTGCCCGTGTGTGGTGCATTTTTATATGAGTAAATCATATACCCTGCTCCGTCGTTATTGTGGCTGTAATTATACTGCAGGATGGAATTGCTTACGCCGCCATCAAAATCAAAGCCCCCGCCATCAGCGCGCCCACATGTCCGGTTATGGTGGGATTCACAGAACTGGATGGTCACATTGTTGGCCCCTACCGCCCAGATACCGATTGGGCCGCCGACCTTGCAGCCACCTTCATATCCATTATTATAAGCCTCGCAATATTCGATCATGATGTCTTGACCGCCAACTACGATGCCGCTTCCTGACTGGTTTTCAAAATAGTTTGGGTCTCCCGGGTTGTCATATGCCTTGCAGTAACCCACATATAAGTTGCTAGCCCTGACCCGAATACCGAAATATTCATTCTCATAGGTTGCACAATTCGTAATTCGTACATCATTGTAACGGGGCCTCACGATGATACCGCACCCGTTCAGCCATGACTGCCGTTCGTCGGAAGCCGACTGCTTCTCACTGCCAAAACGTGCAGCTTCTAAATTTTGCACTCTGATATATTCGAGCTTCTGGTCGTTGGGCAGTTCGTTGACAATTTTGATTCCGCTGCCCGCATTCGTTTTGTAATTGTCGCCCATCACGATGAGATTTTCCACGACTAAACCGCCGGCATTCAGCACAGTAACTCCAGAGCCATTTCCTGCCTTGATTGTAGCGCGTCCGGAGCCATAGGAGCCAATAACAACCGGTTGTTTTGCCGTTCCAGCGTCCTCATCGGTTAACAGCAGGTTGGCGGTGTATTCATGGCCAGCCTCGAAAAGCACTTTATCGCCCGGGTTCAAATCTGTGGAATTTACTTTATCAATTGTCCGCCATGCAGCTTGAGCGGACGTACCAGAATTTCTGTCGTTGCCGGAAGGGCTTATGTAGTAGGTTACTGCCAGAGTTTTCTGACAAGCCATTATGATAAACCACGATAAGAAAATAAAAAGTAGGTTTTTAGTTTTCATTGTTCTGTACCTCCATTTTTTACTTATATCCGCATGGATAGTTTAAGATTCTTTGTCCTGTGGAAAAACCATCAACAAGTTGTGCCTTTACCTTTCTTATTTATTTGAGTATATTGATTACTTCGATAGGCGTCAAATTATTTACGTATATTGAGCTGATTTTTCGAGGACGGATTTGTGTTTGTGCCTACTTTGGCAAATCTACGCCAAGCTGTTTGAGTGCTGTACGCACCTGCTTCCGGACTTTCCGGGCAAGGTCAATGGCTTGCTTAGCCTCGGCCTTTGTAACCTCTTGTTCTTCTCCCGGATACCGCGCTGTAATAGCATAAGGAGAAAGTTCATCCGCATCTTTAAGAGTTGGTGCCCACGTTGCGAGATTTGAGCAAATCTTTAACAACACTCTAATGCTATGTGTATATGGAAAATCCACGTTATGATAAACCAGAAATGCCTTAAGGTACTTTTCTGCGCACTGCTGGGCGTGATAAGCGATTAAACGATATGGGCTCTGAGCTCCAAGCCCAAGTGCATGAGAAGCCAGGTTGAGGTCTTCATCGGCGAGGTTTATCCACTGCATTACCTTTTTCAGTATTTCTTTTTCAATTTCGCTCATAGAGGACTTTCCCTTCCTTGTTGGCATACCTTCCTACAGTCCCGGCGATAAGAGAGTCTATCTGGAATTCTTCCGGCTTCAAAATGATTATATCAAACGCATAATCCAAGCCGCCCAAAGCTCTATCCATTTCAAGCATTAAATGACGGCGTTTACCCGTAAACGAACATACGACCAGGATGTCAACGTCACTGCGATCGTCAGCCGTGCCCCTTGCTTGTGAGCCGAAGAGTATAATCTTCTCTGGATGAAAGCCTTCAACCAGACGTTGCTTGACCTTAGACAATATTTCATCACTTATCACAGGTTAGCCTTTTCTTTTTTTTTATTATATAGGAACAATTTGTGAATTACAATTGTTGGTTATTGAGTTCTTTTCTTATTTCTTCGAGCATATTGATTGCTTCGATAGGCGTCAAATTGTTTACGTCTATTGATGACAACTTCTCCAGGACGGATTTGTGCTTTTGGACGAAAAGCGAGTCCTTATCGGGCTCTTTTGTCTTGTGGCGGGCGAGGCGGTCGCTGGCTGCTTCTTTCGCGAAGGTGCTTTCAAGCTCTTCGAGAATTTCGGCGCTCCTCTGGAGGATGGATTTGGGCACGCCGGCTAATTTGGCGACGTGAATGCCGTAGCTTTTGTCGGTTCCGCCGGGCAGAATCTTGTGCAAAAAGACCACCTCGTCCATCCATTCGCGGACGGCCACGTTGCAATTCTTCACGTTGGTAAATAGTTCGGCCAATTCTGTCAGCTCGTGATAGTGCGTGGCAAAAAGCGTCCGGCATTTTATTTTGTTTGCGATATGTTCGGTAATGGCCCAGGCAAGGGCCAGGCCGTCGTAAGTGCTTGTGCCGCGGCCGACCTCGTCGAGGATTACCAGAGATTTCTGCGTGGCGTTGTTGATGATGTTTGCAGTTTCGGTCATTTCGACCATGAAGGTGGATTGGCCGCGAACCAGCTCGTCCGAAGCGCCGACGCGCGTAAAGATTCTATCGACCAGGCCTATCTCGGCGTCTTTAGCGCTGATGAAGGAGCCGGTCTGTGCCATCAGGACCAGAAGGGCGACTTGTCGTATATAAGTGCTTTTTCCGCTCATGTTCGGGCCTGTAACAATCAGATAATCTCCTGCTTGGCCTCCTAACTCGATGTCGTTGGGTACAAACTCCGGGCCGAGCGTTTCTGCAAGGACCGGATGTTTGCCTTCCTTTATAAGCAGCTCTGTGCCGTTAGTTAATTTGGGGCGGATGTAGTTTCGCCGCTTCGCTAAGTATGCCAGCGCCGCCAGACAATCGCATTGAGCAATTGTCTCGGCGAGCTGTTGCAGTCGGCTTACGTATTGAGCGGCCTGCCGGCGGAGCTGGTCAAAGAGCTGCTGCTCTAATTCGAGGGCCTTTTCCTCGGCGCTGAGGGCCTGCGTCTCGTATTCCTTCAGCTCGTCGGTGATGTAGCGCTCTGCGTTTTTGATTGTCTGCTTGCGGACGTAATCGGCGGGAACTTTGTCGGCTGAGGAGTGGTTTATTTCGATATAGTAGCCGAAGACCTTGTTGTAGCCGATTTTAAGATTTGCGATGCCGGTTCGCTCGATCTGGCCTTTTTGATACTGCCGCAGCCAGCTCTGGCCGTCTCTGGATATTGAGCGCAGGCGGTCGAGCTCCTCGGAAAAGCCGGCCCTAATCACGCCGCCCTCACGAAGATGTGAGGGCGGCTCCGGCTCGATTGCGGACTCGAGCAGCTCGGCTAATTCGTCCATACTGTCGCATTGACTGGCTAATCGCGCGAGCAGGTCGGAGTGAAATTCTTGCAGGATTTGGCGCAATAGCGGTATCTGCCGCAGCGTGGATGCGAGGGATATTAAGTCTCTGGGCGTGGCGCGGAGTGTGCTGATGCGGGCTGCGATTCGCTCGGTGTCGGATATGTTCGAGAGCAGTCTGCGGATGTCGGCTGATTTTGCATCGGCGTCCTTGATTTCTTCGATTGCATCCTGGCGCAGCTCGATAGCGCCGAGCTCGCAGAGCGGCATACACAGCCAGTTTCGAAACATTCTGCCCCCCATGCCGGTTATTGTTTCATCGAGGCAGTCCAGCAGTGAGCCTTTTTTGCCTTCGGTGCGAATGGTTCGCAGGATTTCCAGACTTCGAAGGGAGGCCGGGTCGATTTGCAGAAATTTTTGGCGCTCGACTTTTTTCAGACTCTGGATGTGGCCGAGCGTGGTTTTTTGTGTTTCGTTGAGGTATTCAATGATGGCACCGGCAGGCGGAATGAGACCATCGTCATCGTCACTAATTCCAAAGCCTTCGAGAGTAGCGGTGCCGAAATGCTTTAGCAGACGCTCTCTTGCCTGATAGGGGTCGAAATACCAGCCGGGGCGTTCGGTTATAGTGGCTTTGGTTAGCTGTGTTATATCTGTGGTGAGCTTTTTTGTCTCGGCTTCGAATAGCTCGCCGCGTCTGTCGGCAAGCAGGCACTCAGCGGGGCTGAGCCTGAGCAGTTCATCGACCAGTTTTTCCTCTGGTAATTCCTGCACGAAGAAATGGCCGGTGGAAATATCGACCCAGCTAATGGCGGCCCGGCGTTTTGTGCCGAGATTGATGGCGCAGAGGAAATTATCTTCTTTGGCGTCGAGCAGGATATCGTCGGTGAGCGTGCCAGGGGTGATAATTCGCACGATGTCGCGTTTGACAACGCCTTTTGCGGTTTTGGGGTCTTCGACCTGCTCGCAGACCGCGACCTTATAGCCGGCCTGTAGCATTTTTTTCAGGTACCCCTCAACGGCGTGATATGGCACGCCGGCTAATGGGATGGGATTGTCGCCTTTACTTCGGCTGGTCAGGGTCAGGCCGAGGACCTTTGAGCAGGTTTTGGCATCTTCGTAAAAAGTTTCGTAGAAATCTCCCATGCGGAAGAACAGTACACAGTCGGGGTATTTTTGCTTGAACCGGTGAAACTGCTTCATCGCCGGCGTCAGTTTTTCGCTCTCGATAGCCATAATAAAAGATTATACACGAATCGGTCGATTTAACAAGTTCAGAGGTTTTTTATATTTATTTCCATATTTTGAGCAAATTTCCCTTGTACGATTTTTCTTTAATGTGTAAAATTATTTTTAAAATACACATTTTAGGGAGATTTTATAATGAGAACAAATGTTGTGCTTGACGATGGTTTAGTTAGCTCTGCTCTTAGTCTTTCCGGTTTTAAAACCAAGAAAAAAGCTATCGAAGAGGGGCTAAAATTACTTATACAGGTAAATCGTCAGAAAAGAATCAAGTCCTTTCGTGGCAAGTTAAACTGGACTGGCAACTTAAATAAAATGAGAATGGACAGATGATAGTTGTAGATTCCTCGGTCTGGATTGATTATTTCACCGGCAAGCTTACAAAACAAACCAATCTTTTAGATTCTCTCTTGGGTAACGAGTTGATTGTTATTGGAGATATTATTCTGGCTGAGGTTCTCCAGGGTTTTCAGGAGTATAGAGATTTTAATAAGGCCAAGAAGTTACTCGATTCTCTTATTTTCAGACAAATGCTTGGAAAAGAATTAGCCATAAAAAGCGCTGAAAATTACCGCATCTTGAGAAGAAAAGGCGTGACAATCAGAAAAACGATTGATGTTATTATCGCAACATTCTGCATTGAAAATAATCTACCTTTATTACATAGCGATAGAGATTTTACTCCTATGGAAAAACACCTAAACCTGAAGGTAGTAAAAGAAAGTTGAAGCTAAACAGATGAATAGAAAATAAAATTATCGTTATGCTTTTTGTTTTTGAGCTTTGATAATTTCGGCCAGAGACCTTAAAGCCTGATTCACCGAGGTTGGGGTTTTAAATACATTAGCCACGTCGGGGTCCAGCATGACGATGTTAGTTCCTGCCTTGTATTTTCTGGCATATTTGCCTCTTACACCTTTGCTGAAGTCATATTCTTTTCTCATAATTACAATAGCAAAAATTATGTTGAACAGATTTCACCATTTTAGCATGTAGTATGAAATCCGCCTACCATTTATTTTTGTTGGACATAGCCCTTTTACACTTGTCCGTTTAACAGCTCGGTTATGATTAAAACGGCCTGCTGTTTGGACCCGGCGTTTTTCAATTGCGTCAGGAGGTTTTCTTGTCGGTCTGTAAAACAAACCGTGGTTTTCAAATCAAAGTCGGCGACGCCGCAAACCTTTCGGATTTCTTCGAGAAGCTCCTCAACTCCGTTTCCTGTTTTGGCGCTTATTTGCACTATGCCGCTTAGATTTTCGGGTAGTTTGGCGGTGTCGAATTTGGGGGGCAAATCGGATTTGTTCAGTACTGCCAGCACTTTTTTGTCGGCGATTTTTTCGCTGAATCGCTCGTCAAGCCCCTCCGCCGGTTGGCTGTTATCAAGAACCAGTAAGACCAGGTCCGCTTCTTCTAAAATCTCAATACTTTTTTGCTGGGCTGCTTTTTCAATAGGAATTTTTTGACAGGATAACAGGATAATCTTGTTAATCCCGTCTAAATTATTTAGGGGGGCTGCCGCAAGTTTCTCATCCAGTCCCGCCGTGTCGATTAACGTTAGTGAAAGAGGGGCAATCTGGCATTGGGCCGATACCCAGTCCCGCGTTGTGCCTTTGATGTCGGTAACTATGGCTTTTTGTCGCCCGGCCAGGTAATTAAGGAGCGTGCTTTTGCCGCTGTTCGTCGGGCCAACCAGAGCTACCGTACAGCCATAAATAATGAGCTTTGCGGTTTGGCTTTTTTGCAGTATCTCAATTGCCTCGGCTTTAATTTTGCTGAGGGAAATTTCGTTTGCATTCTCAAGCCAATTCCGCAGTTTTTTGCTTAATCCTGCATCGATTTGATTTGCTATTATTTTGGTGCCCTGGATGGTTTTGGCCTTTAGCTGGGCCAGTTTGGCTTCGAGTGCGATTGTGCTGATGGTTTTTTCCGCAGAGAGGATTTTGGTTAGAAGCTGTTCGGCGGTCAAAAGTTCGGCACCGTGTTTGCCGAGCAGTTGCATTATATCGGCGACAATGAGCGGATTGCCGTGGCAGTTTATCGCGAAGCTGTTGGGCTGCTCGCAGCCGATTGTTACCTGGTCGATAATCTCGGTGCCGTCGGTGATTGTGCCGAGCAGGATTTGGCCGGTCTTGAATTCCGCTGGTTTCGTACCGGCCGGCTTGAATATTTTTTTTATGACAGCTCCGGACTCTTCACCAAAGACCGCAATGGTCGATATTGCACCGGTGCCCTTGCCGGTGGTTACTGCAGCATAAACAGCCATAATTCAGATAAGCTTAGCCTTTTCTTCGACATATTTTTGGTAGGCCAAAACAATGCCTTTCACGACTAAGTGAGGTACGAAGGAATCTATGAAATTGCAGTCGTCCTTTATTGTTTGGGCCCCTGAGCCGGTAATGACCGTTTGTGGCCATTTATCGATTTTTTCTGCGTAGCGCCTGATAACCTCCTCCAACGTTCCGATAGCAGAATAATACAACCCGCAGTTTATTGCCTCGGTGGTATTTTTGCCGTACGGGGCCTTCGGCCTGGTGACTTTTGCCTTTGGCAGTTGGGCGGTATTCTCTTTAAGGGCCTTTGCGCTGATTTCAAAGCCCGGGCAGATGACCCCGCCGAGAAAAATGCCGTTTTTGTCAACGAGGTTGATGGTGACAGCGGTGCCGAAATCCGCTACTACCACCGCATCCTCTACGACGGCGTACGCTGCTGCTGCCGAGACTACTCTGTCGGTGCCGACTTTGTCCGGCTCATCCACCCAGAGGGTCATTGGCAGAGGTATGTCTTTGCCTATAATGAGTACTTTTTCGCCGAGGTTGTCCTTTACTATTTTCTGGATGAGTTTGGTCCAGGCCGGTTTTACGCTGCTAATTACAATGACGCCGTCATGTTTTTTCTCTTTTGAGCTTTCGGCGATAGGGATTTTTTGCCAGGCCGATTTGAGACAATCTGTCAGCTTTGTTTGGGACCGGCCAGGGATGGATTTGATAAATTGCTCTTCGCCTTCGAGGAAAAGCCCGATGTCAATATTTGTATTACCGATATCTATTGCGATTATGTTCATTGTTAGCTGCTCATGACTCGCGGCTTATATATCGTACCGCGTATATCATACCGCATTTAGCGTATAGTCAGATTGAACAACTGGATTATGTCCGCAAAAGGCATTGTCCACACCTAAGGAAAATCGTTGAAATCATTTTCCGCCAGCCAGATACTTGACTGTGTCCGCACAGTCGAGTTTTTATAAATTTCGTAGTGCAAATAACGAAGACTATCACGCCTGCCCAAGCAAGGACTTGATAACACCCAGGAAGCTTTCCGCAAATCGGATAGCTCTTTCTGCATCTTGTTGCGACACATGGACTGTTACCCCATAATCACCTACATTACGCAGCTCAAAGAGCCAGTTTAATTCCTTGCCCTGCTCCTTATCTATTCTTCCGGTCTTGACCAAACGCTGATGAACCGAAGCGATGACCCCGCTATGCTTGCTGAATTCCAGATCTTCGTTGAGCAATGCGGCAGTTGCGGCATAAAACGCCGCATAATACGCCCGCGAGGCCGCAAAGTCGTAGAAACCGCTCGCTGCCATTTCTTTGGCGGCTTGAATGGATTGCTCCGCTCGCTCAAGATTGGCGGCTATCTCTTGCTCATACTTCGTTTTCACAGCAATATTCCTTCACGCTTTGCATTTCGGTAGAGCTGAATGCTGCCGTTCTCGAATTCATCAAACGGCGCTGGCTTAGCTGAAATGAGCTTATCTGTCTCAAGCTGGATCGGATAGAGCAAGTATATAATTCGACGCAGTTCCTGAAAATAGTCGAAGGGCTTATTCAGCAATACAAGAAAGTCAATGTCACTATACAAACTGGCCTGGTCGCGCGCAAAAGACCCGTACAAAACCAAACCTTTGAATCGGTTTCCATAATAACTTTCAAGAACGGCTCGACATTTCTGCACCACTTCTGTTATCGCCATTTGAAACACCGTGCTTTTCACTTGTAATGTGCCAGCTAATATGTATTTGAAAACGATTCTACTATAACGATAGAAGATTGTCAAAATCAATAAATGCTAAATAGGTAATTCGTTTTGTTTGACTTTTTTCCATAAAAATTCGAGAAGTTCTTTGATACCTTCTCCGGTAGCTGCTGAGATTGGATGAATCATTTTGTTTAGCTTATTTCTCAGCTCTTCCACGATTTTCCCATCGGGATCGAGGTCTATTTTGTTGGCAACGATAATTTCATCTTTTTGGGCCAGGACTTTGCTGTATTGCTCCAGTTCGTTACGGACGGCTTTGTAATTTTCGGCGGGGCCGGAACCAATCGTTGGCATTATATCGAGGATGTGTACGATAATTCGAGTTCTTTCTATATGTCTTAAGAATTCAAATCCGAGGCCGGCCCCGATATGAGCGCCTTCAATCAGGCCGGGAATGTCAGCCATAACGAATCGGCGGAAGTCGCTTAATTCGACGATGCCGAGCACCGGCTCGGTCGTGGTGAAGGGATAGGCAGCGATTTTTGGCCTTGCCGCTGAACAGCGGGAGATGAGTGTGCTTTTGCCGGCGTTCGGCATGCCGACTATGCCGACGTCGGCGATGAGTTTTAATTCGAGTCTTATATTTCTTTCCTGGCCTTTTTTGCCCGGTTCAGCGTATCTCGGCGTTTGATTTGTTGAGGTTGCGAAGGCCTTGTTGCCCTTTCCGCCCTTTCCGCCGAGGCAGACGCACACTTTCATTGCGACCTCATTGAGGTCTTTGAGGAGCAGACCTAAATCAGCGTCGTAGATAAGAGTGCCGGGCGGAACGTTGATTATCAGGTCTTTGCCGTTTGCTCCGTGTTTGTTGTTGCTTGAGCCGGGCCGGCCTTTTTGGGCACGCCAGTGATGTTTGCCGGCAAAATCCAGTAGCGTGTCGAGATTTTCGACGGCCTGAAAATAGACGTTGCCACCTCTTCCGCCGTCGCCGCCGTCGGGGCCGCCCTTTGCGATGAACTTTTCACGCCGGAAGCTGACGCAGCCGTTGCCGCCGTCTCCTGCCTTGACCCAGATTTCTGCCTCGTCGATAAACATATCTCGTGACTCGTCGCTCGTGACTCGTTTCTCGATATAAAAAAAGGATGGCGTAAGACCATCCTTTTTTAATTGGTTATTGTTTATTCTTATTAGACGACGTGTACTTTTCGGCCCTGGAAACGCACTTGGCCATCTGCAGTGGCGAATAGTGTGTAGTCCTTGCCCATACCAACGTTGAAGCCGGGGAAGAATTTTGTTCCGCACTGTCGTACGATGATTGAGCCGGCCCTTATTTGTTGGCCTGCGAATAGCTTCACACCTCTATATTTCGGATTGCTATCTCTGCCGTTTCTCGTAGAGCCTTGTCCTTTTTTGTGTGCCATAGTTAACTGCCTCTTTGAATAGTTGATTAGTTAATTAGTTGATTGGTTAATTGGCGCTCAAATCGCTAATTCCCTAATTCCCTAATTCCCTAATTCCCTAATTCACTAATTCACTAATTCACTAATTCACTAATTCACTAATTATCTCTCGACCAAAATAATAATTTTAGTTACTTTTTATTGGATTGTCCAGAAAAATTTTATGGTTTGTAGTGTAAAACTCGCCCCTCGTCCCTCGTCAACCTCGCGAAAGCAAGAGGGGGCAGCTTTTTTAGATGTTATAGGGCATTTTACCCCTGTTTGTCATATTTGCCGGCCATTAGATGCAATCGGACGTGAATTTTCAGTAGTCTTTAAACCTTCTCATCCACTGCGGCCAGTCGGACGGCTGGGCGCCGCCGGCTTTGGTCCACGAACCGCTTATATCGAAGCTTCGATGCCATTTAAAAGTCCACAACTGCTTCAGCCCAATCTTCCTGACAGAGAAATCTAAAAAAACGCCGTTTATATACCCATCGTGTCGGTTCATACAGAAGCGCTTTATTTGTAAAGCACTTACCAAATACGTCGATATATCACCATCATGTTCCGGAGGCGTGTCGAAATCATAGGGCTTACCCTCAACAAACGCACAATCCAGAAGCAGCGGTATATTAGCTGCACCTTCAACATAGACATTCCGCCAATTGTCTTTAGTTGCCTCTCGCCCGTGTATAAACTCCACCTCCGGCAATGGATTACAAAGCCAGTTATTCATTCCATAGCTGCCGCTTTGCTCGCCGGTTTGCCGCATAGGTCCCCAGGCAGCAAATGGGTCCTTGGCTCCCTCTGTCCGCAGTTTCATAGCCGTCGGACAGAAACACATTTCTTTTTCGTTATTGTAGTACGGCCGGAGAGGTTCTGTCCAGCAATACTGCTCCCATCCATCTCTAACAAAATCTCCACTCCAGAAATACCCGTCGTTTTGACCGGCGTATAGCCCGACGGCGACAGCCCACTGATGCAGGTTCGACTGGCAGGCAGCCGTCTTTGCCTGTTTTTTGACCCGCTGTAGAGCCGGCATCAGTATCGACATCAATAACGCAATGATAGCAATTACCACCAAAAGCTCTATTAATATAAAACCGCCGTTCTCCGCTTGGGGACGCCTTACGGCGGTCTGGCGGGTAAAGGCCGTTGGCCCCCTTTCCTGTCTTCGACAGAAGACAAGGGGGCTGCTTTTCCGCTCAGAGGTCTGAATTTGTAACGGTGTATAGCCTTTTCCCTTGCGCATGATGACTTTAAATTAAGGGTTGACTTAATTCTACGGCGCCTGGAGGATGGCCTTGATTTCACCTGACGATATTAGGCCGGAAGTAGCGAGCTTTATTTTGCCTTCAGGGTTGATAAAGAAGCTGCAGGGAATGGAATTTATGGTGTTATATGGGCCTGGCAGAGTATGGGGGTCGAGCAAAACCGTATAGTTGATTTTTGCCTCGTTGGCGAACTTTTTTACCTTACTTGGTTCTTCGTCTGATATTGCCAGCATTGCCAGATTGTCCTCACTGACGGTCTTTCTTAGTTCGATTAGACCTGGGATTTCCCTTTGACAGGGTGGGCACCAGGTCGCCCAGAAGACGAGTAAAACATTTTTGCCGCGGTAGTCGCTGAGCTTATGCTCATAACCTTCGAGGTCGGCCAGAGTGAAGTCCGGTGCCGGCTTACCGTACCAGGATTTGTAAGAAGGTGCCCAGGTCCTTGCAGAGCTGATGATGGCGTTTAGACTAACCGCCCCCGCGTCTTCCTGTCGGAAGACAGGAGCGGGGGTGGGTTTGGTGTCTGTTTTTGCAGGTTCGCTGGTGGTTTGGGAGGCGGACTGTGGTTGTGCCGGTTTGGTGACCGGTTCAGTTTGTACCGCTTCGGGGCTGGGACGCTCGATAGGGCCCGGCTCCACGGCTTTCTTTTTGCATCCTGCGCAGATTATCGTTACGGCGAGCATAATTGCAAAAATGATAATTAGCCGTCCCAGGGCCGCTTGGTCTTTTTCTTTGGACATTTTATGTTTCTCCTGAGAAATTGTAGTTCACTAATAATATACATCATTTGTGCCGCAGCATCAAAGCCAAAGTCCATAAATTTCGGAATGTTTCATTTAACGGTAGAGATAAAAAACTCTATAAAATTATAAAATATTCACTTTTTAACTTATTTTTCTACTTATGTTTCTTCTTTTTTAGATTCCTTTTTTTGTGCTTGTTGTTCGGCGTAATCTATTAGCGGCAGGTTTTCACATTTAGGCAAAGCTCTATTCACCATGCGTTTAAAATCATCCCATTTGACTGCTGCTTTCATCAATGCTATTAATGAAGCCAAATGTTCTCTTAATCGCGGATGACCAATATCACGAGTAAGCCAACGATGGTGATGATATCTTCGTGTCCCTTTTGGTGTTTTGGGATTAAGTTTTTTTAGTTCATCAAGGACACCAGGCGCGAGACGGTCATATACCAAATCATTCGTTAATTTGCCCACAAGTGCTGGACGTTTGATAGAGGAAAAAGAATATCTCCATCCTCTTAATCTAAAAAGCTGATGATAAAATTCATCGGGAAAAGTTTTAGTCCATTTCATCAATTCTTTCGATATATATTGCTCTAAAATTTTGTAGAGAGCGTCTCTTGCACGCGCATCTTGATAGCCAGTAGCTTCATCAATAAGAGCACTAATACCCACAACAGCAAAGCCGCGGATTAATATCCGACATTTCATAGCAATATGTTCTTGGTTTCTCGCCAAAACACCCGCATCATCTGCCTCCAAAAATACATTGCATACTTGGGGCAGCAATTCTGCTTTATAACCAATAGCTTCCGCCCCTGTTGGCAACTTAAAAGGAATTGGTTTGGAATTCTCCTCTAATTCTTTAGAAATAAAGGGTTTAAGATTATTTGCAGTCAAAAAAACGGGGGTTTTGAATTCGTTATCATATTTGCGTCCCCCTTTCGCCTTTCCTTTGCGGCCTATGGCTTGGATGAAACCTATGCGGGAAAGTACCCGCGTCCCATCTTCCAAAACTGCACAAGGGATAATAGAATCTCCAATTTTTAACTCCCCTTGATACATCGCTTCTTTGATGATTTCTTTGTCCATTTTAAATTACTCCTAAATCTTTTTGAATTGTTAAATTAAAGACATTTCCATTGTCTCTGTTATTAAAGCGATAGGCAAATTCATTCAGATATTTAGTTAAATGCTTAATGCTGACTTTATGGAATTGGCCTACAATACCTCGTTTAAGCAATGACCAAAATGATTCGATAGAATTTGTATGAATCCAACCATCACAATACATAACACTATGTTCAACAGATTTATGCGGTAATAAATGACGCATCCGTTTGTGGTAAAATGCTTGGTCGGTTTTTAAAATAGATTTTTTCAAATCAATACTATCTCTTAAAAGTTGTGATAGTTTTTTAAATACAATTTGATGTTTTTTAAAGGCTTTTACTTTAATCTTGCCGTAACGTTCTGCTATTCATACTACTGGAGTTTTATTTGTGCCTCGACCACTTTTGAATCGTTTGCCTGACATTTTATCTTTTTGAGTTTTGTGTGGTTTTCTTGGACCAATGAAAATTTCGTCCATTTCAATTAATCCTTGCATCATATTTCTTTGCTCCGGCTCAAACATAGCTTCACGGATTTTCATAGATATGCGCCAAGCGGTATTTCTATTGACTTTTAAATGGCGAGATAGCTGACGGGCTGAAATCCCTTTTTTTGCATTGAGAATAATTGAAACAGCCAACAACCATTTTTGCAAAGGCAAGTGGGTTTTGTGGAATATTGTGCCAACAATAACTGAATAGCTTGTATTGCAGTTATTGCAATGATAACGATTTTCTTTGGGCAAGGGAGTTTGATTAATATTTTTGCAATAGGGGCAACGTGGCTTGCCTTGCCATTTTAGTTGTTCTAAGAAATCCAAACATCTTTTTGTAGTCGGAAAACGCTCAAAAATTTCGATTATATCCATTTCTATATTCTTTAATTTTCTACCTCTATCTATGAAATTATTTGAAATTTACCATATAATCTAGAGATTGTCAAGAAAAAAATAAAAAATTTTTCTACCTTTAACTATGACATTACGATAAATTTATGAGCTTAAGCGGCAAAAAAACACGGTGTACTTTTTTTGACCTGAACTTGTGGACGTGCTATAATCCCTGCCTTGGTAGAAAACAGGGTGTCAATGCTCGAGAGGGAGTATTATTGCAATCAGATTTTAAGGAGTTGAAAGATGATTTACCGGAGAACCGGTTTTGATGAGCAAATCGTTTTGGTTTTTTGTTTGGTTTTGCTATTGGCAGGTGCATGTGCATCTTTCGCCGATGTCAGGCTGCCGGCGATAATAGGTAACAATATGGTTCTGCAGCAGGGCAGAAAAGTCCCTATCTGGGGCTGGGCTGAGCCTGGCGAAGAGGTTATGGTCAGCGTTAGTTGGCGCAGTATGAAGTGGGGCGTTATCGCGGACAAGAAAGGTCAGTGGCGGTTTACGATAAGTCCGCCCGAACCCCTCACCGAAGGGCGGGCTTCGCTCCAGGCCGGTGGGCCCTACAAAATGACTATCAGCGGTAAAAATACGATAACGATTGAAAATATTCTGGTCGGCGAGGTCTGGGTTTGTTCGGGCCAGTCAAATATGGCCATGTCGGTAAGGTCTTCAGCTAACGCTGAGCAGGAGATTGCCGAGGCCAATTATCCAGGCATTCGGCTGTTCACGGTCGAGCGGAAGGTAGCCGAGCAGCCGCAGTCTGATTGTATGGGCGGCTGGACATCGTGCAGCCCCGAGACGGTTGGAGATTTTTCAGCGGTAGCTTACTATTTTGGCAGAGAGCTGCACAAAGAACTTGATGTCCCGCTCGGTTTAATTCATACTTCCTGGGGCGGGACCCCGGCCGAGGCGTGGACCAGACGTGAGATACTTGAGAAGTATGATGATTTTGCTCCTATTTTGAAGCGGTATGAAGACGCAGTTGCGAATTACCCGCAGGCAAAGGCCGAATATGACCAGCAGCTTGCTCAATGGAAGGAATCTGTTGAGAAGGCCAAAACGGCGGGGAAAAAAACGCCGGCGCAACCGCGTGCACCACTTGGGCCTGGACATCATCACTCACCGGCGGGTTTGTACAACGCCATGATTGCTCCTCTGATTCCGTACGGCATTCAGGGCGCAATATGGTACCACGGTGAAGCTAACGTCGGCAGGGCCTATCAGTATCGAACGCTCTTTCCTGTGATGATAAAAAACTGGCGCAGCGATTGGGGGCAGTATAATTTTCCTTTTCTTTTCGTGCAGTTGCCAAATTTCAAAGATGTCAATCCACAGCCGTCCGAGAGTGACATGGCGGAGCTGCGGGAGGCCCAGCTAATGGCGTTGGACCTGGTCAATACGGGAATGGCGGTAATCATAGACATCGGAGAGGCCGACGATATACATCCCAAGAACAAGCAGGATGTCGGTAAGCGTCTGGCATTATGGGCTTTGGCCAAGACCTACGGAAAACAGTTGGTTTATTCCGGGCCTATCTACAAATCGATGAAGGTCGAGGTTGATAAAATTATCCTGCAGTTTGATTGTGTTGGCGGTGGACTTGTTGCCGGCGGTGGCGAACCGTTGAAAGGTTTTGCCATTGCCGGAGCCGACCGCAGGTTCGTTTGGGCCGATGTAAGGATAGAGGCCGATTGGATTGTTGTTAGTAGCCGGGAAGTTTCCGAGCCTGTTGCCGTGCGGTATGCCTGGGCGGACAATCCTGTATGCAATCTGTACAATAAGGAAGGTCTGCCGGCTTCTCCCTTCCGCACGGATGATTGGCCCGGCCTGACGGTCGATAAAAAATAGATGGTTTGATACATATTGTGATTAAAATTTGCGCTTATGTCATTTCGCTCGCCGCCGCGTAGCTTTGGCGAAGCGGGGACGGCTCGCTCGAAATGACACGAATAAGCGCATTAATTATTCACAATTGATATGACGCGAGACTTTCCCTCATTTTATAAGACTACTTCAGAAAAGAAATGAGGTATTGAAAGCGATTTTGGCGCTCGTCTCGGCGAAGGCCCGAGCCGTAGCCGGGCAAGCCGGCAAGAGCTCATTGTTGGTCTTACGCCTATCTGGTTTGCGGCATCCACCGCGAGAGCAGAATCACACAGCCGGCAGAGATGGCACAGGTAATTACGCCGACGAGAAGTCCCACCTTGAGCCAATCCAGGAAGCGAATGTGGCCGTGATAGCGCTTCTCAAGCATGCCGAGTGCAACGATGTTCGCCGTTGAGCCAATCATAGTGATGTTGCCGCCGTAGCAGGCTCCGAAGAGCAGCGCCCACCACAATGGCATGGCGTGTAGGCCGCTTGCGGCCAGGCTTTTAATTACCGGCACGAATGCCGCCACGCACACAACGTTATCTATGAACGCCGATGTTACCGCTGTTATCACAATCAGTGCCGGCGTCAAAATAGCGATGCTCCGGCCTAAGTGCGCTGTGCATCCTGCAGCCATCTGGTCGGTTACATGCGTATATCCGAGTGTGCCGGCCACCGAGAATAATACAAGGAAGAACAGAAGCGTCCACCAATCCACTTCGTCCTCCACATAGTGCCTTGCCCGCTCGCGGCGCCATATCATGATTAGCCCGGCGCTTATCAACGGCGTCATTAGCAGCACCGTGTTTATCGGCAGCACGAGAAGTTGCTCCAGCCGGCGGTGAATCGCCACCAATCCTACGGTGCCTACCAGAACCGCAATCCCACGACCATAGGATACCTTCACGATTGGCCCCAGGCCAAGTTCACGTTTCTTTCGTTCTTGCAGTCTTTCCTCGAATATGGCGATCTGGCGGCGGTAATACAATAGGGCTATACCCACCGTAGCCGTAAGGCAGACCAGCATGACAGGAAATGACCAAACCATGAAATCCTCAAACGATAGCCCCGCCTTGGTGCCGATGAAGATACCGACAGGGTTACCAAGCATGGTTCCCGATGAGCCGATATTCGTTGCTATCACGCTGATAATAAGGTAGGGCTTAGGGTCGAGCTTGAGTGTATCACACACTTGGAATATCAATACCATCATAAATAGAATGGAAGTTACTTCATCAACAGCGCAAGCTAACAGCGCGCTGGTCAGTGCTGTTATTACAACAAACCGCCTGCCTGTAAGACCGGGCAGATTAATGATGAGTTGAATTATCCATGTGAAAAAACCCAGGTCTCGCAGTGCTCCTACCACGACCATCATTCCTACCAAGAACAAAACCACCTCCAGACTGCTTGACTCCACGAATTTTGGTATGTCCAAAACTTTGCAGATGAGCAACGCTGCAAGGCCGAGAAAGGCTATCGCTAAGCGGAATGACCAGAAAAAAAGTGTCCCCAAAACGAGCATCGCAAATACCGTGATGGACAATACTTGTTTGCTATTCAGCCCCAGTCGCCAGCCTATCATTGCTACTGCTGCGGATAATATGAGCATCAAGACTGCTCTGCCACCGTTCCAGTCGGCGGTCAGCTTTTGCGATTGTGGTGCAGACCTTTCAGCCACGCAGAATCCTCCCGAGCAGGTTGCTCAAAGTGATAATTCCTACCAGTTTCTTGCCCCGAACCACAAAGACCTGTTTGACGTCTCTTCGAATTAGTTCCCGCGCTACCTGAATGGCTGGGGTTTTCTCCTGCACTGAAACAAAGCGGTCGGACATTATCTCTGCCAGGTATATTTGTTGTTCTTTTTTTAGTATCTCGCCGAAAGGCTCGAAGCGCAAAAGCGGCCGCATGTCCTCAAGCCAAAGGATGTGCTCGGGCAAACCAAGTTTCAGTACGTCCTGCTCTGCTACCACCCCAACTAAGTCGCCATCATCATCAAGTACTGGGACCTCGGTTACCTTATACCGGTTGAAGTAATCAATTGCCTTTGCAATCTTGTCGTTGTGTTGGAGGGTCAAGAGGTCCGTTGCCATCATATCAGCGGCGGTGATGAACGGAGGAAGGCTTCCTGTGCCTTTATCGAAAAACTCCCATACCTGCTCTGGGGTGGATAGTTGTGCCACCTTGACTATCACTTTTTGCTCGGAGAAAGCCTGCGCCACATTGCTCAATACCTCCAGGTACTCTCCTGGGGTCGCAATATCCGTAAATACAAGTATAATCAGATGCACCGGCTCGGCTGCTTTTGTAGATGGCTCGATTCCATCCGCTGAGGTGGCCACAGCTAAAGACGAACGTTGCAATCGTTCCAGCCGGGCATGGGGCACTGCCAGTCCCGGCGAGATGATGGTGCTTCCCATTGCTTCCCGCTTTAGCACGGCTTCCAACGCGGCTTGCGCATTTGGTAGTGCCCCGGATTTTGCCAGCCGTTTGATTAGAATTCGAATGCACTGCTCAAACGGACAGTCTTTTAATCCGCACACTACTTCTCTCGGTGAGAAGAGCGACGAAATTTTAACGGGACTATGACTGTTCATTTCCAGCTTGTTACACCTCGTGTGCCTGTTCGGCTGTATATCTGCGCGAAATTGTTTTACTTTTGCTGCTTTTTATTTCTCTATTAACAAAAATTTGAATGATAGATTAAAATATACTTATTCGTCAAGAGTAAATTTTTTTTATTGGGATGTCAGCCATACGCCGGCAGATTTCTGCAGAAGTATTGCCGCGTCAGCAAAAAGCCGGTAATATTACAGAAGGATAAATTGTATAATATTACAGAGATTGTTTTTATGGAAGAGACATCGAAGAAGCGGTTCTCTTTTGGAAAAGATAAAAGACTGGTCAATGACAAGCAATTCAAAGCTGTTTTGGCTCGTAATCTGCGTGTGAGTAATGGCTTGCTTACGCTATATATGGCGGAAAACGATTGTGGTTATCCGCGATTGGGTGTCTCTATGAGTAAATCCTGTGGAAGTGCAGTTGTGCGGAATCGATTGAAAAGGCTGCTGCGGGAGGCCTTTCGGCAGAGCCAGGACCGGATTCCGGCTGGCTTCGATTATTTGCTTATGATTTCACCTCAGAGTCCCCGCCCCCGCGATTTGCTACCCGCCGCACCGACTCGCGTCGGAAAACGCGGGGGCAGCCGTAAGCCGGCAGCGGGGGCCCGAAACCAGCCGACGTTTGAGCAGGTAAAGAACTCGTTTTTGACCTTGGTGACTGCCGCAGTTGGGAAAAGAAATCAAAGATTAAAATGCAAAAATCAAAATGACATATAAAAATGTAAAATTATTTTATACGTGGTCAGGAACAATGAACTAATTTTTTTAAATCTTGATTTGTAATTTTAATATTCGATTTTAATTATGGAACAGAAAAGTAAATTAGTAGCGATTGGTGCAGCCGCAAAAAAAGCTGGCATTTCCCGCCAATCTCTGCAATATTATATCATGGTCGGGCTGCTCGAACCAACAGAGGTTACACCGACCGGCAGACGGCTGTTTGATGAAAAGGGTATCGGGCGAATTAAACTGATAAAGAAACTTAACGACAGCGGCTACCCTTTGCGTGCTATAAGGGAGTTGTTTCTTGAAGGTCGAAGCGATTTGAAAGGAAGCAAACAGTGAGTGACTATGAAACCATCCAGAGAAGGCGAAATATTATTGTGGGTATTTTTGTGATAGTAGGTATGTTTGCGCTGGTATGGCTGATATTCAAGTTCGGTGATTTACCGACGGCTGTCACCAAACTTGGTTCTTTCGAGGTGTTCGTCCAATTCCCAACGGCGCCGGGAGTGCAGAAGGATACGCCGGTACGATTTTGCGGCTTTCAAATAGGCAGGGTGACGAAGGTTATGGCCCCGGAGGTCCGTCCGGAGTTGCGCAATGGCAAGGAGACAGGGCTGAAATACCACCAGACACTGGTTGTTCTTAGCATTGACAAAAAGTATGTCAATATTCCCTCCAACGTTGAGGTGAAATTGATGACACGTGGTCTGGGCAGTAGCTACATCGAGCTCAAGATCGACCCTGCTAATTTGCCGGCGCCTCCTCATGATCCGAATCGGCCGGAAACAAAATTTTTGGTCGACAAAATGCCGCTGCAGGGCTCCACCGGTATGACCAGTGAGTTTTTCCCAGAAGAAAGCCAGGAAAGACTCAGCGAGCTGGTTGGTGGTCTTAAAACCTTTATTGACAACGCCAACGATATTATCGGCGACCCCAACAGTAAAGAAAACGTCAAGCAGACTCTGGCGAATTTGGCTCAGGCGTCACAGCACCTTGCGCAGACGATAGAGGAGTTCCGCACATTCACTGCGAGCGGGACCTCGACTTTGAAAAATGCTGATGCCAAAATGGAGCAGGTCTCTGCCGTCCTGGTCGATACGAGCGAAGAATTCCAAAAATTTGCCGCTACGGGGACGTCAACTCTGAAGAATGTTGATGCCCAGGTGGAAAAAGTCGTCGCTGCTGCGGTCGATACGAGCGAAGAATTAAGCAAAGCCACATCGCAGTTACGGCTCCTCCTGGAGAAAATAGAAAGCGGAGACGGTTCCGCCGCCAGGCTCGTCAACGACGGACAATTTTACGAGAATCTACTTGAAAATACTCAGCAAATGCAGGCGCTGCTGGAAGAGTTGACATCGTTCATAGACCATGTCCGTGACAAAGGCGTACCTATCAAGTTAAAGTGAAGCGGCATTTATTGTCCAGTTCGCCCCGCACTAATTGAACGTAGAAATTTCGTCTGAAAAGAAGGAAGGTTCAATTCTTTCGCTTCGGAACAATTAGTGCGGGGTGGCAGCCCAATTGCTCGGCCAGCTTTTATCCTCAATAATTCTTTCTCTGTCGCGCTGCGTTATGGCGCTGGGTTCTTCCGGAAACTGCCCCTGGTCGGCGGTGTCTTTTATCCACTTGTCCAGAATTGCCCGCATCTTTTTTAGCGTCTTTTTATGTTTTGATGAGTTTGCAAGGTTGTGTATCTCGTACGGGTCGCTCTGAATGTTGTAAAGCTCCTCGTCCGGCTTTCGCGGCGCCATAAAAAGTGCCTGGACGCGCGTTAGCTTACCCTGGCCATGAAGCTCTTTCATAAGATTCAGCATCGGATAAGAGCCCTCTTTATAGCGGTTCAACTGCGTGTATGGCCGTTCAGGCATAAAGTTGCGGATATATTTGTATTGCTTTGTCCGCACGCAGCGGATGCGGTCGATGGTCTCGTCGCAGCGGTCGCGGGCGGCGATTATATAGTCCCGCTTGTTCACAGGTTTCCAAACGCTCTTGGCATCCGCCTCAAGAAAAACCTGACCTTCCATATATCTCGGCGGCTCGATGCCGGTGATTTTCAGCACCGTAGCCGAGATATCTATCGCACTTATTAAGTAGTCGCACACCTGGCCATCCTTGAGTTTGCCCGGCCAGCGAATTATCAACGGAATGTGGATGCCGCCGTCGTAGAGCCACTGCTTGCCGCGGACGTGGCATTGGCCGTTATCGCCTATGAAAATGACCACAGTATTATTCGTCAAGGACTCATCATCAAGCCGTTTTAGAATCTTGCCGATGTATCCGTCCATCACCTGGATGGAGTTCAGGTATGTTGCCCAATCCTCACGTGCGACGGGGTGGTCGGGGTAGTATGGGGGTAGCTTGACCTTGGCCGGGTCGACCGGGTTCTCCAGCTTTTCGCGCAGATTTTTCCAGTGTTCGCCGCGGTGTGTCATATTGATGGATAGTTGTGCGAAGAACGGCTGGGCGGGCTTACGCTCGTTCCAGTCGCTGCCGTCGAAATCGTTTTTGAATTGGAAGTTGAAGTCTGTTTTGCCTGAGCCTTGCACGCCAGGAGCAGCGGTCTTAACGTTAGCTGTGAAGTAACCTGCCTCGCGAAAGTGGTCGGTTATCAGCCGCACAGGTTCGGGCAGCGGTAAATCATCGGTGCGATGGCTACGGTGATGATGGGCGCCGATGGAGGTCTGGTACATACCCGTAATCATTGCCGAGCGGCTGGGAGAGCACACCGGAGCGGTCGTAAATGCGTTGTCAAAGCGGATACCCTGGCGAGCCAGCTTGTCTAAGTTCGGGGTCTGCACGGTTTCTGCGCCGTAGCAGCTCAGGTCGGGGCTGATGTCCTCGGACAGTATCCACAGAATGTTGGGCCTTTCCTTAGCCGTCTCGTCGGCGGATAGCTCCCTCGGAATTGCCATTGCTACCATCCCTAATCCCACATTTTTTAGAAAATTACGCCGATTCATAATACTCTCCTTTCAGACTCAAGACCCAAGACCCCAGACTCCAGACCCCTGAACCCTGACCCCTGACTACTGACCACTTTGGTCTTGTGTCTTGAGTCTTGTGTCTTGGGTCTTAATATTAAGCATGGGCAGCTTAGCGCCGGTAGCACGCAGCCAGTTGCTCAGTTTAGTATCAAGCTCTTTGACCTTTTTTGGCATCTTTTCCGAGAGGTCGTTTTTTTCTGATAAGTCCTTTTTTAGATTGAACAGTTCAAAAGTTTTACCCTCGTATTGTTTTATAAGCTTCCAGTTGCCCGCTCGAATAATGCTATAAGGTACGACCCCTGCCTTCGCAGGGGGAGCCTGCCCCCGCGCAAGCGCGGGGTCACCGCGATAGTGGGGGAAGTGCCAGTAGATTGCATCTCGGCCCAGCCTTTTTTTACCGTTGGATTTTAGATGCCAGAGAAGCGAGACGCCATCGATGTCACGGTCGCTCGGCAGTGCAGCGCCGGCGGCCTCGCAAATGGTCGGGAAGTAATCGATGCTGCTGACCGGCTCGTGGCTGACCGTGCCCGGCTTTATGACTTTCGGCCAGCGGACAATCAAAGGCTCGCGGATGCCGCCTTCATACGGATAGCCCTTGCCGGCACGCAGGGGAGCGTTGTTGGTGTCGTCGGATAGGCCGCCATTGTCGCTGGTAAAGATTATGACCGTCTGCTCAGCTAAGTTAAGCTCGTCCAGCACCGACATAATTTTGCCCACCGCATCATCCACGCTCTCAATCATCGCTGCATAGATTGGATTTTTCTGGCTTGTCTGGGCGGAGCCTGCCGGAGAACGGCCTTGCAGCGGTTTTTCTTTGTACTTTTCTATTAGTTCTTCTTTCGCCTGGGTAGGTCTGTGGACCGCGTAGTGAGCCATATAAAGGAAGAATGGCTTATCTTTATGGCTGCGGATGAATTTAACCGCTTCGTCGGCTTCGCGGTCGGTGAGGTACTCTCCTTCGCGGCGCGGCTGAAGTGTCGGGATTTGGCCTTGCTTATCGCGAAAGTACGGGTCAAAATAGCTGGGGGGTTGGCCGAAGTCACAGCCGCCGATATTGAAATCGAAGCCCTGCCTGTCTGGGTACCAATCGTCGGCGCCCAGGTGCCACTTGCCGACGTGGCAGGACGTGTATCCCGCCGATTTGAGTGCTTCGGCAATGGTTATCTCTTCGAGTTCCATCCACAGCGCATTGGGCGGGCATAACAATTTTTCGTTTTTACCGCCGACATACTCAGTTGGATTTTTCTTGTCAGCGGGAATCTCGCCGCCCTGGAAGCGGGCGCGTATCCAGTCGGTAACGCCGAGGCGGGCCGGGTAGCGCCCCGTCATCACCGCCGCACGGGTCGGCGAGCAGACCGCGCAGGCGGCGTAGCCGTCAGTGAACCGCATCCCCTCGCTGGCAAGCCTGTCAATATTTGGCGTTTCGTAGAAATGGCTTCCGTAACAGCCGGTGTCCATCCACCCCAAATCGTCGACTAAGATTAGAATGAAATTAGGCTTTTTTTTCGTCATCTCACCTGCGCCAACGAGCGGCGCAACCGTCTGACGCTGACCATCTCGGCGCGCGGTTGCGGTTGCGAAGCTCGTAGCAAGAGCCGTAGTCCCCAAGCTTATGGTCTTAAGAAAATCTCGGCGGGTGTAGTAGTGCTCACTCATCTTGAATTCTCCTGTTTAAATCGTGAATCGTGAATCGTGAATCGTGAATCGTGAATCGAACCACGAATCACGAATCACTAATCACGAACCACGAATTGTGAAACGTGAATCGTGTATAGTGAATCGTGAATCGAACCACGAATCACGAACCACGAACCACGAACCACGAAGGTTCTACTGCGAGAGAACGAACTGGGCCAAATCCTCAATCTCATTATCGGTCAGGTTGGACGTTCGCCCATGCTTATCATCCGGGTTATGCGTTGTTAACACTTCTTTAATGATGGCGGCCCGACCATCGTACAGGTACGGTGCGGTTCGCCAGACTTCCACTAAGGTCGGCGTATCAAACTCGACGTCCTTGTTTATATCCTTGCCGGTGCCAACATTATATTTCTGCAAATCCGTGTACAGCGGTCCTTTATGACACAAAGCACAGCCCGCCTTGTCAAATATCTTTCGCCCTCGCCGGGCCGACCTGCTTAGTCTGCCGTTGACCAGATATGGGCTCGGAACAGGTTTGAGCGACCGTAGGTACTCATCGATTGCGATAGCATCTTCTTCCTTGCACGTGGCAAACATGATGTTCTTTATTCCGGCTCGCACGGCTGTCTCGGCGTTTTCGCGCACTGCCGTTATCATCGATGGCGGCGTCTCGTGCGAGAGCAGAAGGCTCTTTGTATTCTTGGGATTACCTATGCCGTCGTTAAGAAGGTCCCAGTTCAAAGCGTCGGCCCGTCCGCCTCCCGGATGGCAGCTTGCGCAGCTCTGCCACTGCTGAAAGCACGGCGAAGCATCGTTGAAAAGCATTTCTCCTCTGCGCCGACGCGTCATTTGTGGCTCTGGGCCAAGCGGCAAAGCAGTAGTCTGAAGTCTTGATTTCTCGCTTATGTCAATTAATGTTATGCTGTCCGTAAAATATTCTGCGACGTAGACTCGGCTGCCGATGATTGCAAGTGCACGAGGGCCTTTGCCGCAAAGTTTTATACGCCGCCGAATACCATAAAGAAAACTCAACTCGCTCTCGACCCCGGATTCTCCGCCGTAAGGCGTCCTGTGGAGATTCTCGACGGGCATCGAGTATCCAGCATCGAGAATCGAGTATCGAGACCTGATTTTGTTAAGTAGAGCGGGGGCGTCTATTATGCTCAGTTCGTCGGTACCGGCGTGTGTTACACAGATATACTTACCATCGGCTGTGCACGCAATAGCCCATGGGTTGGCGGCGCCATTATCTACATCGTCCAGAAGGACGGTATCAATTAGCTCTCTATTTTTGGCATCGATAATACTGAGCGCATTGGTATTCATCCATCCTCGTTCCAACTGGCTGGTGGGCACGGTAAAGCGGGCGAGAATGTGAGAGACATAGACGAAACTACCGTCCGGGGAAACAGCAATGCCGCATAGTGCCGTGCTTCCATTCGGCAGAGAAATAGATACTTCTGTATCCATTGTTTCTGTGTTGATAACGCAGACCTTGCATGCAACGGATTCGGCATCAGCCGGTCTATCGGGAAGATGGTTTCCAACAAAAAGCCATTTGCCGTCCGGCGTAATGTCGGCGGCGAAAGGTTCCCGCAACACATTAATCCTGGTAACGTGCTTATTATTTTTGGTGTTTATGACCGAGACGTCGTTGCTGAAGCGATTACACACGTAAAGCATACCGCCATCGCTGTCCAGTACCGGCGAACGTGCACCGTAGCCAGCCGGAACTTGCTTAACAATCCTTTTGGTTCTGGTTTCAACAACGCACAGGCGTCCTTTCGGCCCCGCACAGGTCACGTAGAGCTGCCCACCATCGGCGCTGAGTGCAAGGCCTGTCGGTTCTGCAGGGACATCGATTGTATCTATAATTTTGGCGCTGTTAGTGTTAAAGACAGCAACCTGTTTTGCACTGCCTTGGGCAATGTACAGCAGGTTTTCATTTTCCCACGAAACCAGTGCCGCGGGAGAAAGATAATTCTCACGCTGACTGGCACTGGCGGCAGCCAGGCTCAATACTGTTAGACTTAAGAAGGCCCCCGCAAGGCGGAAAACCAAAGCCGTAATTCGAAAAATATCCTTCATATTTTCATTTCCAAGACTCCAGACCCCAGGCTACAGACCCCAGTTCACTTGTGTCTTGGGTCTTGTGTCTTGAGTCTTGTGTCTTGAGTCTTGTGTCTTGAGTCTTGTGTCTTGGGTCTGGAGGCAAACTACTCGAAATCCAACATTGTGGACGCGCTGCCAGGCGGGGTAGCTGAGGCGAAAGGCGGAGCGGCATCGTTTGGGCCGGTCACACCAGGAACCGCCGCGAACTACCTTTCTGCCTGCGTTTTCTGGGTTATCCCGACCGTCGTCAGTTTCGTAGGGATATGGTTTATATGTCGTTTGTGTCCATTCGCAGGCGTTGCCGTGCATGTCATAAAGGCCCCAGGCATTGGGCCGGTAGCTGCCCACCTCTGCCGTTGCCACGACCCCATCGTCAAAATTCAAATCGCAAAGAATGTTCCCCCCGTAGACAGCCGACTCAAGGATGCCTTTACCAAAGTGGGCCGTGATATTTGATTCTATACCACCGGTCGTACCTGGGCGAACGCTGAGCGACTTATCGGCAACATTCGCCCACGTGGAAAAATCTTCCTCCTCGGCGCCGTAATACAACGCTGCCTGTGAGCCTGCGCGACAGGCATACTCCCATTGTGCCTCCGTCGGCAGCGTGAACTCCATCCCGGTCTTTTGCGAAAGCCAGCGGCAATAGTCAAGGGCCTGCTGCCACGATACCCGAACTGCCGGCTGGTGTGGCCCCGCAAGTGACAGACCGGGACCATCCGGGCCCTGGAATCGCTTCGCAAAATAACCTGAATCGTGCTCGGGATTGAACCGTTGGAATTGCTCGTTGGTAACCTCGCAAGCTCCCATCCAGAAGCCTCGACTTATCGACACTCGAGCGGGCGGGCGTTCATCGACCTGGCCGTTCGGGTCGCCCATAACGAAATGACCGGCTGGAATCCACACCAGCTTCATCGTAACCGCGCTGCCCAGCTCTATAGTTTTTTCAAACGCTCCTGCCTGCCGTTGCTGTGCCTCTTCGGCGTCGAATGGCCAACCTGCGACCTCCGGCCCCGCACTAATTGAACGTAGAAGTGACGGCTGAACAGAAGAAAGGTTCAATTCTTTCGCTTCGGGACAATTAGTGCGGGGGGGTTTCGTTTCAGGAATCGGCTCCCCCGTTCTTGCTTTCGCAAGAAAGCACGGCGGCTCAACGTGCGGGTTCCCCCCGCTCTTGCTTTCGCCTGCCCCCGCGTTTCCCGCGAGACGGGGCAGCGGGCAAGAAAGCGCGGGGGGAACCTCTTCGGGGTCGTCCTTTGAGCCGCCGTACAACCGGCTCAGTTCGCGCCGACGCTGGGCGGCGCCATCGGGAATCGGGCTTACCTCGCCCCAGGTGCCGTGACATGGACCATTGAGGTCAATCCATGTGACCAGTCTGTCCCAGGCTTCTTCGTCCAGTTGAACGTTGTAATGACCTTTGCTGAGCATCTGGATTAGCTCGCTCGTATCGGCGTGGTATTCGCCCGGCACTAGCAGGCCGACATGGTCCTCGATATTGACCCTGCGGATATACGGCACTAATGTTTCGTAGGCCGGTGTGTAGCGAACCGCTGTGCCTCCCAGCGCCTCTCGCACCGCAGGATGCAATCGCTTCGCCGCCAGTTCTGTAAGCTCTCGCCCGCGATAGTTCTTCACATATCGTTCGCTGCGCAGCTCGGCAATCTGCCGGCCGTCAGGGCGCGGCTGGCCGTCGTGGCAGGTGACACAATATTTGTCAAGCACCGGCTGCACGTCCCTTTCAAAATCAAGACCCCTCGCTGGGCCATACCACGGCTCGATTTGAACCGGCGAACGACCGGCAGCTAATTTGCGACGCGGGCCCGGAATTTGATTGGGTTGCTCGTGACAGCCGACACAGGAAACGGTCTCGCCCGGCATCGCCGTGAACCAGCTCCGCATCAGTTGCATCGCTTTTCCCTGCTCATCCAGTGGTTGCACGCATAGCGGCGTGTTGGCTGGAACGCTGAACATAACCGAGCCGTCCTCGTGTATCGGCACGGTGCCGAGTATCCGCATCACTTCCCACGGTCCTCCGCAGCCGATTATATCTGGTCCGGCCAGCCCCGGATAGCCGAAATGATAGGCCACAATCCGCAATCTTTTTACGGTGCCCCGCGGCACCCCCGCCAGTCCGGGTCCGGCATACACATCGTGTAGGTAAACGACGGCGTCGTTGCGATTCAAGTCCACCCTGTCGGGGATGACAGGGGGGCGGGGCGTCTTGGCTAGCGGAATCGGCTCGAACAAATCGAGCTGCTCATTCACATGAATCGGCAAGATGTTGTCGAATACGTCTACAAGATAGATGCCCCACGGTGACTTGTCATTAAGCTGAGAGGCCACGAGGATGTACTTCTCGCTCAGCGGGTAGGGATGAAGGAACTTCGGCCAGGAATCATCGACGAGGTTGTCGCGAATGATTGGCTTGACGGGCTTGCCGCGGCCGGGAATCCGCTGGACGACACCGTCGGCCTCGTGCCAGCCTTTGGTTATATCCAGCAGTGCCAGTTCGCCCATCCGCGGCACTCCGTGGTACCCGGCCACGATGGCCACGAGCTTGTTCGCAGTTCCGGGTATCCCTCGCGGAAAATAAAGTGCGTTCGGCCAGTAGGAGTTGCTTCCATACACCGCTCGCTGGCCTGTGCCGTCCGGATTCATCACCATCAAAGGGCGCAGGTATATGTGCATCGGACCCGTGTAGTCCCATCGGCTGAATATCACCTGTCCCGTCGGCAGCACAGCGAGGTGAAGGTCGAGGTCCTGGTCGAAGCACAACTGCCGCATGCTGCCGCCATCGCCGTCCATCAGATAGATACTGCACGCTCGTTCTTTGCCGTGCCAGCAGGGCACGCCCGTGTAAGGGGCGGTCGACACGAAGACGATTCGCCCGTCGGGCAGATAGCAGGCGTCAAAGTTGTCTACGTCCGGGTGCTCGCCGCGGCTGACCTGCCGCAGGCCGCTGCCGTCGGTCTTGATTTCGAAGATTTGCCATCTCTCGCCCTTGGTCATGGTGAAAAGCAGCCGGTCGCCGTCGAAATGCAAGTCGATTTCACCAACGAACTGGTCCGCCGGTGGCCGAAAAAGCGTGCGTAATGTTCCATCAGGACTAACGGGCCCTAACACGGCGATTTCGTTATCGTAGCCGGTGGGGCTGAGGCCAGAATTGCACTTGTGGTTGACGGGCAGGCCGAGTTGCCCGCGCTTGCGCTTGAGCAGAAGCAGTTTGTCGAAACAAGTAAGCGGATTGGAAAGTAGTGCATCGTACCGCAGCTTGTCTAGCTCGTCTGCGAGTTGCAACACGTCAGCCTTTGTAGAATTACTATCCTGGTCAAAAGAGCTAAGGATGACCTTGCTTGATTCTTCCAGACTGTTCAGACGCTCTAAGTACTCTTGGCCTTTTGGGTACCTTTGGCCAAACGTGTCGATTAGGTCTGTAATGGCCAGACGCAGGGATTCAAAATCGAAACTGCGCACGCGTCGTATCGCCTCCCCCAGACCGTGCTCGGACGGCTGCGCCGATACATCGGTCGTCCCATCGGCAGATGTCACCCCCCAACGGCGGGCGTGCTCGAACCCCGCCTTGCTGGCCGAATTAGTTCCTACTCGGCTGGGCGCCGCTCGCCGCCGCGAAGCCCACCTGCCCATAGTCTCGTACGGCGGGCTGGTCTCATACGGCGGACAGGCATGTACGTCGGGCAGGCTTTGGCGAAGCGGGGTAGGCAGACCGCAAATGAATAAAATAAGATTACTGTATAAAAAGCCTTTAAGATACTTGCTTCTAAAGTCGGTGCTTTTTTCTTTCATTATTATATGCCCAGCACACTATAAAACACCTCCGCGGCAGAGAATATTATAATGTTTTTTGTCGGCTTGTATACTCAAATTATCCACTCACTGGCATCATATCTTTTGACGGCTGAACACCAGCCAGTTCGCAAATCGTGAGCATAATGTCTAAAGTGCTGTTTGGCACGTCAGAAACTCCGGGTTTAATATGTCCCGGCCAGCGAATCATTGCGGGCACGCGAATTTCTTCTTTAGACAATTGCCTTTTATGGCCGTGAAGCGGACAGGCAGTTCCATAAGACCGGGGACAGCCCCAGTATTCATCTAATACTTGGGGCTCACCCGAGGCCGGTATGCTCATGGCCGGCTTGGCGCCAGAGAAAAAGACCACCGTGTTGCCGGTTAACCTCAGCGTATCGAGAGTATCCAGAACGCGTCCGATTTGCGCATCGAAGTCGGTAACATTGGTACAGTATTTGTCTTTATTGTGGCTGCTGGTGTAATACATGTTGTTATGCTCCGCCCTTTTTACAATCTCTTCGCCAGCAGCCTCATAAGGCAGATACAGGAAAAAGGGCCTTCTTTTGTCTCGTTTGTTTTTCAGCCAATCAATAGCAGCCTCAGTAATGCTCAGGTTCTCTTTCTTTTTTCGGTCAGCGTAATTGCGATGCCACTTGTCTATCACTACTGTCGTGTAGCCCGATTTTTTCAGTGCTTCGATGATAGTGATTCCCCTCCCGCTCAACAAAATTTTGCCATTATCACTTTTGTCGTCAATCCAAAGGTTGATATTGCGGCGTCCCTCTCTTCTGCTGTTAAGAAAACCGGCTCCGGGGAGCTCGTCTCGGCGGCCCCGCTCCGCCAGAGGCCTGCCCGTCGTACTCTCTGGGTAGGCGGGCTTCGCCGGCGGCGAGAGGCTTGCCGACCCGTAGCCGGGCGGGCATCCCGGCCGAGCGGCATAGTGATGCGTGAAGACGACCGATTGCCTGGCCAGCCCGGCCAAATTCGGAGTCTTTATGTATGGATTCTTGAAAAAATCTAACTCATCCAGCCCCAATCTAACATCCCCATATCCTAAATTATCTACGAGGATATATATGAAGTTTGGCCTGCCGGCTGATTTAACTTTCAGCAGTCCCCGCCCAGCTATGATTGCCACAGCGCCCAATCCGATATTTTTCAAAAAATCACGTCGTCTCATGGTTAGCTTGCTCGCTCTTCGGCGGCTGAGGGGGATTGAGAAGCAAAGCATACGCCTCCTGCCTGCTCGACAAGCGCTGAAAGCAATTCCTGAGCACTTTTTTCACTGCCACCAGCGACCTGTCTGAATCTTTCTAAAACGCCAAGTCCCAGATTCCGCTCTGGGCTTGGCCATCCCTTACGGGAGATTTCTTTGCTCCCTGAGGCGCACTGCAACAACTGGCCTGCACAAAGCACAAACACAACGTCTGCAGAAATCAGCGCTAATACACTAAGTGCCTGTAGCGTACTTACCATTTTGCTCTCTACCTTTTGTCCTCTGTCTTCTGCCCTCTGACTTTTGTCTTTTCCCCTCACTTCGTCCTTTATTATTCCTTGTTTGATATTCGAGAACCTGCTGGCCGAAAGGTTTGGCTGGTCTGCGATAACGAGCGGTTTCAGCAGACCAAAACGGTGCTGCAATTGCTCAAGATGCACCGTGATGAGATACAGGTGTTTTGGCTGCCGCCATATTGTCTGAGTCTGAACATGATCGAACGGCTGTGTGGTCATATCAAGCGTACGGTCTTGGCTAATGTGTTGTTTATAACGATGGACGGTTTGATCGCTGCGTTTCGCTGCGGCGCCGCCCGCATCAATGGCCATCGAAATAAAATGGACTTCATCTTCAATCATGATAGTGTTCACAAAAAAGCTGCATAAGATTTTATGCGTTTTTACTTAGGATTAGCTAAGCCGTGACCCTTCTGAACGGAGGCCGTCAGTTGCCTCTACGGTAAGATTCTATGCTTACAACCTAATAGTACCGGCAGAAATCTAATGCTGCAAGGATATATGCAGAAGTAACGATTATAAGTTCGAATGAGATGTTAGAAGAATTGCGCACGCGGGCAGGGGTGTTATCATATAATCCCTTATTATCCTTTTTAGTACAAGACATAAGCTATTAGCTATTATTAGAGCCATACAAATTTACTTTAGCTAATCCTCTTAACATGTTATGCATTCATCCAAGAATTTCCGCTTTGTCCTGTCCTGCTGAGCGTCTTGCCCTTTGGTTTCAAGCATAAGACAATTGCCTGTTTTCAGCTATATAACAAAATCAGGCCGACACTTCTTTGTCACGTGTCTGAGGGCATAAGAAATTTCAAAGCCAAGGTGGTCACTTTTTGCCTATGCTTTTGCTTTTTCATTGCGTTCAAGCTGAAACGCTTCTGAGGCTTCCGGGGTACTATCAAATACGCAAAAGTCTACATGTGATTTTCTTGTGTCCTCAACGGATATCCTCGCCGTTTCACATAATCCATCATGAGTCTTATCGGCATACCACTACTATTGTCTAACAACTTCTTACAGGTAGCTTAGGTTTCCAAAATCACTCAACTACGAATTTATCATTTTCGTTATCGAGCACTCAAAACTCATATTTCAGTTGCAGTGCCAAAGCACAGTTCTCTCGATGATTAAACACATTACCTAAATTGGCATAGGCACATGTGATTGTTAAATTGTCATTAACCACATAGGCCAGCCCTAAATCCCACCAATCGTTTTCGGCCTTAACGAGGTTGTAACCGCCTGCGCTCAAGTCGTTAAGGAAACTGGACTTTTGGCGATACTCGGTAGCAAAGGCGAGTCTGTCTGTCAAGAAGGCTATGATACTACCTTCAAAAGTGGTGCTAACTTTCAACTCTCCGTCTGCCTCGCTGGCGATACCATAGATCCTGAAAGTGTTTCAGATTACCACGGTTGGAAGCCACGCCGAAAGGGCTGTGTATACGCAAAACCAAACAACTTCACTCGCGCTAATTTTGGCCGTTGTGGGGAGCCTATCCAAGGCTTCATTCGGGAGCGGGAGATGGCGATGAGTAAGATGATATTGAAGAGCAGTTTCGCATGGATTCTTCTTGAACCAAAATGGCTAATTTGGTATAAATGAGATTGGTCAGCTTTGTGGGATTTGGTCTTCGGACCTGTAGAATCCTTGTAGTTTTTCGATTAAGGAGGAGCTGTTGCGTCACAGAGTGAAGGTTTCTACATTTCAATTAACCGCTCGTATTGAGTTTTTGAAGGAAGACTGTTATGTGTAGAAAATTGATTTATTTGGTTTCTTCCCTTCAGGTGAACAGTCACAAGAAAGGAGAGATTAAGATGTTAAGACACGAAATTTTCGATAAGCAATTCTCTATTATTATTGCGTTAGCTCTTGTAATTACCATGTTTGTTGGAACAGAATCCGCTTTCACTGCCCAGGAGTTAAAAGTTGGTTTCATTCCGGGCAGAGGAAGTGATGCCCCCCTTGAAGAGCAAGCCTTTGTGCGAGCCAAAATTGAATTTGAAAAAATCGATAAAGGTGATTACAAGTTGGATCGGCTTTTGGAGTTCGACGTAATCGGTGTTGGCGTGGTTGCCTACGATAATAACGAGGATCTGAAGGCGAACTTTGAGGTACTCAAAGAATATGTAAAAAAGGGCGGTTACTTAGTCACCCTCGATTTTCAGCAGGATTCCAGTTGGAATCAAAATTTCCTGCCTCATCCAATCACCCTTTTCGATCCGGATCTGGAGGACAACGTCGGCGTTGTATTAGCTGACCACGACATTTTCAAGAAACCGAACAAAATCACTGAGAAGCACTTTGGAGTAGGAATTTGGGGACAGGGAGATTTCATGGCTGATGGCCCCCATGAAGTGAAACCGCCCTGGGAACCACTTGTCACAGACAGACAGAATAATTGGCCTCTTGTTGCCGGCGCCCCGGCTGGGAAAGGGTATGTTGTTTTTAACTCGTTGCAGATTCTTCAGTCGCTGGGGAATTGTGTGTGACAATATATTGTGGCGGCTAAGCTACACTTTTTCTTTGGGCATCCCAATACGATTGCCAAATACCACTGGACCGAACTGAAGCTAAGGCCATCAAGGCCTCCGCATGAACCTTATCCCAT
>Ga0315312_1000433_pt1 | contig 51189 bp, 47 predicted proteins | sample TDP7_MG_FD_203629 | JGI IMG/M metagenome (GOLD analysis project Ga0315312, IMG submission 203629) | Freshwater sediment microbial communities from Lake Towuti, South Sulawesi, Indonesia - TDP7 | ecosystem: Environmental > Aquatic > Freshwater > Lake > Sediment | place: Indonesia: South Sulawesi... | reverse complement strand
CCCCTTCCCCTTGCTAAGGGGAAGGGGGAAGTAGTTTTAAGAGGGGGACTTCGCCCCCTCTTTTTTAATCTCCCTTTGATAATGAGCTTAACTTAGCGGGGTGTTTAAGAGGGGCGAAGCCCCTCTTTTAAGAAATCTTCCCCCTCTCCCTGAAGGGAGAGGGGGATTAAGGGGGTGAGGGTACCATTTAAATTCAGGTTCCCTGAAAAATCGAAGATTTTTTAGGGTGAAGAGGGGGTGAGGTGAACAAATAATCTTAAGGGTGCTAGTTAAACCAACTTGAGGCTGGGCACCACATCCAGGTCTAAGCCACTAGTCTTGCCTGCCTTAAGCCGGTAATAACCGCAGGCAGCAATCATGGCGGCGTTATCGGTGCATAATATCGGCGGGGGAACCAAGACAGGGAGGGGAGAACGCTCCACCAGCCTTTTCCGAAGTAACTCATTGGCTGCCACCCCACCAGCCAACAGAATCTGCTTCACCCGCCGCTCCTTAGCCACCGCCACCGTTTTGGTGACGAGGACATCAATTACCGCCTCCTGAAAGCTGGCGGCACCATCAGCCACTGATGAAACCTTCCCTGCTTCAACCAACCGCAGTAGTGCCGTCTTAACCCCGCTGAAGCTGAAGTCGCTACTCCCCTTCAGCCAGGCACGGGGTAGCTGAAGAGAAGCAACACCCCCCTTTGCCGCCCGCTCAATAGCCGGACCACCGGGATAACCTAAGTCCAGTATTCTGGCTGCCTTGTCAAAGGCTTCGCCAGCAGCATCGTCTCGGGTTCGCCCCAGTACAACGTAATCCCCATGCCCCCGCATCAACACCAGGTCACTGTGTCCCCCGGAAACAATAAGACAGACCGCGGGGAAATCGATGCCCTGGTTATCCAGCCAGTTGGCGTAGATATGACCCTCAAGGTGGTTAACCCCGGTGATAGGCAAGCCATGAGCCAGAGCGACAGCCTTAGCCACATTCACCCCCACCAGCAGCGAACCCGCCAGACCCGGACCGATAGTCACGGCAACACCAGATAGGTCTTCCCAGTTAGCTCCGGCCTCGGTCATTGCCTTCTCCAGTATCGGGATAATGGACAGGATATGCTGACGGGAGGCGACCTCAGGGACGACCCCGCCATAGCGGGCATGAATCTCCACCTGAGAAGCGATCTGATTGGACAGGACTTTTGCCCCATCCTCCACCACCGCCGCCGCCGTTTCATCGCAGGAGGTCTCAATGCCCAGGATTTTCATAGCATAGAATTATAGCATAGATGATGTTTATGAACCCCAAACAGCTCTTTTGACACACATATAAGCCAATGCTATGATGAAATTGAACGTTCGGATAATATATGGAAAGCGTTAACAGCTTATATCTAGTACTGTTTTTAATCTCCTTGGGGTTAGCCGCCTTTTTCTGCAGTGCTGAGACAGCCTTTATTGGCATGCAAAAGCTTCGTCTTCAGCACCTAATACATACTGGTCATCCCAAGGCTAAAATAGTGGCTAAGATTATGGAGCATCCGGAGAGGTTCTTGGCTACAGTCCTCTTGGGGATTAACTTCTTTGAGACAGCTTCAGCCACTCTGGGGACACTAATAGCAGTATCGCTGTGGGGGGAGAACCTAGGGGCTGCTATCGCCACCATCGTCATCACCATACTAACCTTGGTTCTGGTTGAGTTTATTCCTAAGAGCATAGCTGCCCGTTACGGAGAAAGAATAGCCCTGAACTATGCTAGGTCTATAGAGTTTATCGCGGTTGTCCTTTATCCATTCGTCTACGTGCTGAACCATATTGGCATAAGGTTCACCAAGTTCTTTGGAAGAAGTGATAGAGTAAAGCCGACTTTTAGCTATGAAGACTTTCGCACCATGATTTCGGTAGGGTATAAAGAGGGGACAGTGGAGGAGGAAGAGGCTGAGATGCTACACAAGGTATTTGAGTTTGGCAACCGCCCCGTCAGTGAGGTCATGGTACCACGCACCGAGGTGGTATGGGTGGCGAAAGGAACCAAGCTAGTCAACTTCCTCAAACTTTACACAGAATCGCCGCTATCCCGCTTCCCGGTATATAAGGGCAACAGGGACAAAGTGGTCGGCATCCTTTCGGTAAAGGATGTGCTCATGGCTCAGGCGAAGGGGACTATCAGTGATGAGGATACTATTGATGAGCTGATTAGGCCGGCTTACTTTGCTCCGGAGACAAAGCGAATCAGCAAGCTCTTTGCCGAGATGAGAGAGAAGAACTATCGGATGACGGTGGTCATTGACGAGTTCGGCGGCACTGCCGGGATAGTCAGCCTCAGCCGGCTAATGGAGGAAATTGTTGGCCCGGTAGGCGATGAGCTGGCGGCAATAGAAAAGGAATACGAAACACTAAACGAACATACCTTTTCTATCGATGGCAGGATGCGCATTGAGGAAGCCAATGAAGAAATGGGGCTGGAGTTGCCTACCGGTGACTATGAAACTGTAGCTGGCTTTATCCTAAACCTTCTCGGGCATATACCGAAACGCGGTCAGAAGATAAAGTATAAGGACTTGCAACTAGTGATAACTGAAATGAAAGGGCTAAAAATCGAAAAAATCTTGGTGACCAAGGAAAGGTATGCAAAGACTGCGGATTAGGTTTTCCCGGCAGGAGGAGCTCAAGTTCATCTCCCATCTGGATATAATGCGCCTGTGGCAGAGAGCCCTAAATCGAGCCGGCATACCATTAGCCTACACCGAGGGCTTTAGCCCCCACCCCAGGATGTCACTGGCCGCACCCCTGCCGGTAGGGGTAACCAGCCAGGCCGAGTTAATGGATATCTTCTGCACCAGATGGGTCTCCCCGCACGTCTTCACCGAGGCGGTAAATCAGCAATTACCAGCCGGCATCAAGATACTGCAGGTCTACCCGGTAGCCCCAACCATGCCATCCCTGCAATCGCAAGTCAGCCACACTGAATACGAGGTTGAAATAGAAACAGAAAAGAACAAGCAAGAAATAGAGTCAGCCCTTGCCTCTCTGCTATCGGCAAAGCAATTGCCCTGGCACCACCAGCGGGATACCGGAACCCGAAACTACGACCTCAGGGCTTTAATTGATGACCTATGGCTTAGCGAATGGCGTAAAGGCTCTTGCACCATCGGCATGAGACTACGCTGTGATAGCACTGGCTCAGGAAGACCGGAGCAGGTAGCCGCCGCCCTCGGCTTTAGCTATCCCCGTTCTATCAACCGCACCAAGCTGATTCTAAAAACAAGCTAGGGGGGAGGATGAAGGGAGAAAGACACAAGTCACTTGAGCAGCAAGTGCTAGGCTTTATTCAGCGCCATCAACTAATCTCAGGCGAGAAGCTGGTGGTGGCGGTATCCGGTGGGCCAGACTCAGTGTGCCTGGTGCACATTCTAGCTAAGCTCCAGAGGGAGCTAAGGATAGGGTTGCACGTCGCCCACCTCAACCACCAACTGCGTGGAATTGAGTCCGAGGCTGACGCTAAATACGTTTCTGATTTATCTCTCCAATTGGGTATTCCCGCCACTATAGAAAGACGGGATGTAAAGGACTACCAAGCCAAGCACCACCTCTCCCCAGAAGAAGCCGCCCGTGAGGTGAGATATAGCTTCCTGGCTGAAGTAGCGAAGTCTATCGGCGCGGAACGGGTAGCGGTAGGACATACCATAGATGACCACATTGAGACGATACTAATGCACCTTATCCGAGGAACGGGAACCAGGGGGCTCAAGGGACTTCAACCATTTAGCGAGTGGAAATCAAAAACCGGTAGCATAATTATCATAAGACCCCTCCTAGAGACAAGCCATCAGGAAACAGAGGACTATTGCCAGAGCCATAAGCTCAAGCCCCGCATTGACGCCTCAAACATTTCTCTCTCGCCATTAAGAAACAGGATTCGCCATCAGCTTTTGCCCCTGCTCAAGGGCTATAACCCTGGTATTGCTCAAGCCCTGCTTCGAACCGCTCGCATTGCCAGCAATGACATTGACTTTCTGGATAAAGAGGTGGCTCAGTTATGGGATGAGGTTGCCCAAGAACAGCCGAACGCCATTGCTTTAGACAAGAAAAGGTTTGGCTCTTTGCCCCCCACCCTGAAGCGATACTTGCTCCGGGCAGCAGCAGAAAGGCTGCTCGGCAGCGCCAAGGACATTGAGATGCGCCACATTGAAGAGATGATGCCAGCGCTAGATAAGGCGGCGGGGAAAAGGCTCAACCTGCCCGGAGGTTTAATCTTCTCTATAGAATACGATAGATATCTATTAACATTAGACCGTACTGCCCTCTCCCCCCTCCCCAGATTAGAAGGTGAGGCTCAACTAAAGATTCCTGGTGAGACCAAGCTACCGGGCTGGCACATAGAAACAACCGTAATAAAAGGGAAGCCTGAAGGGGCTAATGCCCCTTCAGAAACTACAACTCCCCTTCCCCTTGTTAAGGGGAAGGGGACAAAGCGGGTTCCCAGGAAAATCGAAGATTTTTCTGGGTGCTTAAAGGGGATGGGGTTAATAAAAGACAATTTCACTGCCTACCTTGACCTTGATAAGACTGGCAATAAGCTGGTGGTGCGGAGTCAGCGGGCGGGGGACAGGTTCCAGCCACTGGGCTTAGACCAGCCCAAGAAGGTGAATGAGTTTATGATAGATGCCAAAATCCCCCGCACCTGGCGGCAGCGAATTCCCATCGTCTGCTCCCCTGAGCATATTATATGGGTGGTTGGCTGGCGCATCGACGAGCGGGTGAAGGTCAGCGAGGATACCAAACAGGTCCTGTGCCTAAAGTTTGAGCGGCACTAGGCCTCTGAACCGGTTCAAGAAGAGGGGATGTAACATTTTGGTTATATATTCGTTTAGTCTAAGGAGAGGGCAGTGCATGAAGAGGGGCATGCCGAAACAAAGGCAAAGGACACCCTGTTAATCGAGAGGGCCGTTAGTCATGACCCTGATGCCTTCGGGAGACTATATGATATGTATGTTGACCGGGTCTACAGGCACATTTATTACCGGGTAGGCAACGTTGCCGATGCTGAGGACTTGACCCAGCAGGTCTTTCTCAGAGCCTGGCGAGCCATTGACAGATACAAGAAAACGGCAAGCCCATTTCTCGCCTGGCTTATGACCATTAGTCACAACCTAGTAGTAGATTTTTACCGCACCAAGAAGGATAAGACATATCTTGAGGCTGATGTCACAGCGGCTGAACTGACAGCAAGTCCAGAGCAAGTTGCCGAAGCCCACTTTGAGCAGCAGCGGCTGCGGCGGGCTATCTTACAGCTGCGTGGTGATGAGCAGCAAGTAGTCTTGCTACGTTTCATTGAGGGTTTCCAATTCAGGGAGATTGCCTCCCTCTTAGGCAAGAGTGAGGGAGCCATGAGGGTCATCTTACACCGGGCACTGATGAAACTCCGGCACATTCTAGAAAGGGAGAAGGGTTAATGTTAAAGAAGATAGAAGACATACTTGCCCAATGTATTGAGGATATCAAGGCAGGCAAGTCCAGCGTGGAGGATTGCTTGGATAAATACCCTGCTGTGCGCAAGCAGTTAGAGCCACTGCTGAGGTTAGCCCTCAAAATCCAGGAGCCACCGGATATCAAGCCCTCTCCCAACTTTAAGGTGAGGGCGCGGGTTCGGCTCATGGAGCAGATTCATGCCAGGCAGGCTGTAACAAAATGGCCATGGCTTCGTTATACAAATCAGGTGAAGCCAATACCATACAAAAGGAGGTTAAACATGGTAGCCATTATTGTTGCCGTCGTATTGGCCGTTTCTGCTCTGGGTGGAGGCACCGCTTACGCCTCGCAAGACAGCCTGCCGGGTGATGTCTTATATCCGGTGAAACTCGGCACTGAGCAGGCTCGCCTGGTCATAGCCAATAGTGATGCTGCTAAGGCGGAACTTTATCTGACGTTTGCCAACTCCCGGGTAGAGGAAATGGCAGCCTTAGCTGAAAAAGGGCGACCAGCAAAAGTAAACATAGCTGTCGATGGGTATAATACGACCATGGCTAGGGCTATCGGAAAGATAGAGGAGGTCAGTGGGCAAGGTCTAGCCATAGCCAACGTCTCAGAATCAGTGGCTTTAGCCACCTCAAAGCACCTTTCTGCCTTGGATGAGGTATATGATAGGGTACCCGACGAAGCTAAACCAGCCATTGAAAGGGCCAGAGATGTATCCATGAACGAGCAGGAGAACGCCTTACGAGCCCTGGCCAAGGAAAATCCAGCGAGAGCTATGGAGATTAATTTGGCCGCCGTTGAAGGCAGGTTAAACAGAGCCAAAGCCGCCGCAGATGAAAACAACACTGAGGCAGTCGAAGATGCTTTAGACGACACAGAAAAGCTATTTAGATTTGGAGAGGAAATCTCCCAAATTGCTCAGGGGCTAGGTAAAGATACAACCACGGTGGAACAGTTAGTGGCCAGAGCAACTTCTATTCATTTGGAAGTTCTGGCTGAAGTTTATGAAAAGGTGCCTGAGCAAGCCAAGCCAGCCATAGAAAGGGCAATGACTAGCTCAGTAAGAGGCCATGAACGGGCAGTCGAGGCATTAAAGGGAAAGGGTGCTTTGGGTGAAATTCCGGAGGAACCGCCCGTGCCAGAAGGGATTCCAGATGAGGTTAAAGAGAAGATATCAAAGTCGAAGCCCAAAGTTCCCGCCAAGGGACGACCTTAAGTCATTTGTCAAGGGGGAGGTTGGGAGGGGGAGTGAAATTAAGAGAGGGGGCTTAAGCCCCCTCTCTTTGACTCTCTGAATCTGGGGGAATCAGGGTGTTTAAGAGGGACGAAGTCCCTCTTTTTAAAAACCTTCCCCCTTCCCCTTGACAAGGGGAAGGGGGATAAAGGGGGATGGGGTTTAAAAAATTTACAATATACGTTTTAATCTGGGGTTGGGGGTAATACCGGGGATTCTGCCCCGCTTGGCAATAGGCTTCCCTTCTATTGCGTGGAGGTCGGCGGTAAAATCAATGGGCTTTGCCTTAGTGATATAGCTACCGACGCCAAAGCCGTCAACCGGCGCCCCTTCGGCAACAAACTGCTTGATGCGCTCAAGGTCAATACCACCACTGACAAAAATCTTGACCTTCTTGAAACCAGCCAAATCCAGCCTGGCTCTGACCTCCTTGACCAAGGCGGGGGTGACCCTGCCCCGCTCCGGTGGGGTATCCAGACGAACGGCGTTAAGTTTTTCCCCCAGAGCCTTAGCCACGAGAATAGACTCCTCTGTTTCATCCTTAAAGGTATCAACCAGAGAAACGCGGGGGACCCCCGCCGGCATATACCTATCAAAGGCTAGGGTAGCCTTAGCCGTATCCCCCATGATTAAAATCAGGGCATGGGGTATAGTCCCTGATGGCTCAATACCAGCCAGCTTCGCCCCGGCGATACTGGAGCAGCCAACGCAGCCGCCAATAATAGCCGAGTAATCCATTATCCCCACCACTGAAGGATGAACATGGCGAGCGCCAAAGCTGACGACGGGTATCCCCTGGGCGGCTTCTACACACTCCCTGGCCGCAGTTGCCCAACCACTACAATGGGCTAAAATGCCGAGATAGGCTGTTTCGTAAAGCCCATAGCTCTGATAAGGAGCGGTTATGCGTAGCACAACTTCTTTTTCCGACATGGCTTCACCCTCAGCCAGAGCCCAGACCTCACGCTTATCCTCAGGCAAAACCCGGGAGAGCAGTGCCTTGACCTCTTCTATGCCACAGAGCACCCCTCCCCTACTGGCGAATACCTCCATAGTCGCCACTGGGTTAAGTCCCTCATGGCGCAATATTTCAACAGTGCGGGCAAAGTAGACATCAGCCGTCTCCCCGGACAGAATCGCCTCAGTGGGTTCAAACCTGGCTGGCTTAACCTGGCTAACCCCGAGGCTGGTCAATTTAGCCCCTAATACACATTCCATATGCCCCAAGGCAAAGTGGTGCGCCTTCTCATCAAAGGAGGCAACACAGTCAACTGGCACCTCAACCTGATAGTCACGATTCCTAGCATCAGACACAGTATGACACACGCAAATATCAGTACACACCCCGCAAACAATCAGCTTCTCCGGCTTAAATTTTCCCAGCTTGCTGTCAAGCGGGGTATCAAAAAAGGCACTGAAACGCCTCTTGGGTATTACCTCACCCTTATATTTAGCCAACTCAGGGATGACCTCAGCCTCGGCGGTGCCCTCAATACAGTGCGGGGGGAACATCTTGAACTCAGGGTCATCGGGGGCATGATGGTCACAAAGGAAGAATATCTTGGAGCCCCGGGCAAGCTCCCGTTCTAGAAGACGCTGGATGTTAGGGATGATGCGCCGAGCCCTCTCCCCACAATATAAGGGGTAACCCTCCTCAAGAAAGCCCCTGAGCATATCCACAACTATAACTGCATTAGCCATAGTCCGCCTCTCTTTCTAGCTCACTCCTAGGACGGCAGATATTTTGTATACTCCGTGAGCAGAGATGATGCCCGAGAAATATTACCCCCCGCTTAATGCCGGAAATGCCTGACACCGGTAAAGACCATGGCCATATTATACTTGTCAGCCGCCTCAATCGAGTCCTCGTCTCTTATTGAGCCACCGGGCTGGATGATAGCCGTTACCTTAGCCGCGGCTGCCGCCTCAACGACATCAGGGAAGGGGAACATAGCGTCTGAAGCCAGAACACTGCCCGCAGCCTTATCTCCAGCCTTCTCTATAGCTATCTGAGCACTGACAATCCGGCTGGGCTGTCCTGCTCCCATCCCCAAAAGTGTCTTGTCCCTAGCCAGCACAATAGCATTAGACTTTATATGCTTGACTACTCGCCAGGCAAAGAGCAAGTCTTTCATCTCTGCCGGCGTTGGCTGGCGCTTGGTTACCGTTTTCAAACTTACGCTGGACTCGGGGAGGGAGTCTGAACTCTGGACTAGAAACCCACCCTTTACCCTGCGGAAATCCAGATAACCAGATGAAGTCTTCCCATAATTTGGCGGCAACTCCGCTACCAGAATACGGAGGTCCTTTTTCTTTTTCAGCACTTCTAGCGCCTTCGGTTCATACTCCGGGGCAATAACAATCTCATAGAAGACTGGTTTCATCGCCTCAGCCATAGCCAGGGTAACCTTACGATTAGAAGCAACAATGCCGCCAAAGGCAGCTACCTCATCACCACTAAAGGCACGCCGATAGGCTTCAGCAATATCCTCATGACTGGCCAGCCCACAGGGGTTGGTATGCTTGATAATAGCCACCGTGGGTGCCGAAAAGTCAGTTACCGCCCCCCAGGCAGCATCAGCATCCAGGATATTATTAAACGAAAGCTCCTTCCCCCCCAGCTGCCTTGCCCAGGTGATGCCGGTATCTATTCCACCCCCCGCTATCTGCTCGGCATAGAAGGCAGCCTGCTGATGCGGGTTCTCCCCATAACGAAGTCCGTAGCGCTTCTTCAGGGCAACGGTCATCTCCTCAGGGAAGCCTTCGGTATCCCCTCTCAGGTACTGGGAGATAGCGGTATCATAGACCGCCACATGCTGAAACGCCCTCTGCGCCAGGCGCCTGCGTTCCGCCAAAGGCAAATCGCCCTTCTTTAATTTCTCCAAGACTGGCTGGTAGTCTTTTGGGTCAACGACGACAATAACGCCGGGGAAGTTCTTGGCTGCTGCCCGAATCATGGTTGGGCCGCCAATATCAATATTCTCCAGCGCCTCATCAAGGCTAACATTTTTCTTGGCTACGGTCTGGACAAAGGGGTAAAGGTTAACTGCCACCAGGTCAATCGTTTCAATCTTATTCTTAGCCAGCTCAGCCATGTGAGCCGGGAGGTCGCGCCGAGCCAGAATTCCGCCATGAACCATGGGGTGTAACGTCTTCACCCGGCCGTCAAGGATCTCGGGAAAGCCGGTAATCTCAGAAACACTCTTTACCGGAACCTTAGCCTCGGCCAATGCCTTTTTGGTGCCACCAGTAGAGAAAACCTCAAACCCAAGCTGAGTTAATTCTTTAGCAAAATCGGTTACACCAGTCTTATCCGAGACGCTGACAATGGCTCGCATAAAAACCTCCGTTTAGCTACTCAATAACTACCCTCGCCTTACCTGTCTGCTTTATCACCTCGCCGATAGGTTTAGCCTCAGGCAGTGATTTAGTAAAATGGCTAACATCTTTTGGTGAGCAAATAACTACCATGCCCATACCCATATTAAAGACATGATACATCTCGTCTCGGTCAATATTGCCCCGCTTCTGAATAAGATTAAAGATTGGAGGCACCACCCATGACTTACTATCAAACCTTGCCGCCAGACCCTTGGGCAGAACCCGGGGCACATTATCAATCAAGCCGCCGCCGGTAACATGCGCCATGCCCTTAATCATTGGCAATAGTGGCTTCAACTGTTTAAGATAACAGCGGTGAGGCTCTAAAAGCTCCTCCCCCAGCTTCTGACCCAGCTCAGGGTAGTATTTATTTAATGCCGAAGCGGTCTCACCAAAAACCCTTCTCACCAGAGAATAGCCATTGGTATGAAGTCCACTTGAGGGTAAGCCGATAATGGCATCGCCAACTGTAATCGTCTTGCCCATAATAATCTTATCTTTCTCCACCACCCCGATAATAAAACCAACCAGGTCGTAGTCCCCCCTGGCGTATATTCCCGGCATCTCTGCTGTCTCGCCACCGATAAGGGCACAGCCCACGTCACGGCAGGCAGAAGCCAGCCCGCGGGCGATAGCTTCTATTGCCTCCGGCTTTAGCTTCCCCATAGCAATATAGTCCAGAAAGAACAGCGGCTCGGCGCCACAGGTAAGTATGTCATTAACGCAGTGATTGACAATGTCAATGCCCACGCCCTCATGCCTGCCCAGAGCCGAGGCAATCTTCAGCTTAGTCCCCACACCATCAACGCTGGAGACCAGCACCGGCTTTTTATACCCCTTAAACTCAAAAAGACTACCAAAGAACCCGACGCCGCTCAAAACCTGGGGACGGTGGGTAGTTGCGGCGTGCTTTTTTATCAACTCCTTGGCTTTAGCCGCAACCTCAATATTGACCCCGGCTTCAGTATAAGTGTGCTTCAATGTCAACAATCGCCTCTGCCTCTAGACTAGCAGAAAGTAAGCTACAACTGCAAATCCCAGCTTGATATATTCACCTCATCCCCCTTTATCCCCCTTCCCCTAAAGGGAAAGGGGGAAGTATTTTTTATAGAAGAGGGGCTGATGCCCCTCTTAAACACCCCAATAAAACGGGGGGGTAAGAAGCAAAACCTAATGGGCGGGAGGGTGGGAAAGAATACCTAAGGGGAAGCGGAGGGGCTATATTCAGCAGCGGGCATATGCTCCAGTGCCAGCTTATCCATCTCAAGCTGCACCGGTATGGGGTAGTCGCCAGTGAAGCAAGCCAGACAGAAGGTATCTCGAGGCAGAGCCACCGCCTTAATCAGCCCATCGATGCTCAGATAGCCCAGCGAGTCAGCCCCGATAAAATCCCTGACCTCAGGCACAGTCTTATGAGCCGCGATTAGCTCGGCGCGGGTAGCCATATCAACACCGAAGAAGCAGGGGTAGCGGATAGGCGGGGCACAGATACGCATATGCACCTCTTTAGCCCCAGCCCTTCTCAGCAGCTTTACTACCTTGGGGGTGGTAGTGCCGCGGACGATACTATCATCAATCACCACCACTCGTTTGCCATCCAGCATTTGGGGCAAGGGATTAAATTTCAATTTAACGCCAAGGTCCCTGATGCGCTGGTCAGGTTCAATAAAGGTGCGCCCAACATAGCGGTTCTTGAGTAACCCCTCACACAGTGATATGCCCGAGTGGTGAGAATAACCGATGCCGGCGGCAGTAGCCGAATCAGGCACACCCATAACCAAATCGGCATCCACCTGGTGTTCCTCAGCCAGCCCCTCACCCATAGCCAATCGTGCCGGGTAAAGCAGCCGACCATTAATCACCGAATCAGGGCGGGCAAAGTAGATATACTCAAAGATACACAAAGCTCTTCGGCTTACTTCTTCCTGACAACTATCAACCCCGTTCTCAGTAATAGATACTATCTCACCGGGCTCAATCTCCCGGGTAAAGCTGGCGCCAATATGGTCAAGGGCACAGCTCTCCGAGGCGATAACCCAGCCACCATTAATCGCCCCCAGACACAAGGGGCGCACACCAAAGGGGTCACGAACCGCGTACAGGGTATGGTTGGTCATGATGGTTAGAGAATAGGCACCCTGAAGCCGATGCATGGCATACTTTATCTTGTCCACCCAGCGTTTCTCCGGGGAAGACAGGATAAGGTTAGCGATAACCTCGGTATCAGTGGAGGTGTGGAAGGTATAGCCCTGGTCACAGAGTTCTTCGTAGAGATGCTCGGCATTGACGATATTGCCGTTGTGGGCTATCGCCAGGGCATCTTCACCGTCACCAACAATAATGGGCTGGGCGTTAGTGACCCGGCTGGAACCCCTGGTGGAGTAGCGATTGTGACCGATGGCAATATCGCCTTTTAGCTGGCTTAGGGAATCCTCATTAAACACCTGAGAAACCAGGCCCATCTTGGCGTAGACCTGGAGTCTTTTGCCATCAGCGGTAGCAATACCAGCGCTTTCTTGACCGCGGTGCTGGAGGGCAAATAAGGCAAAAAAGGTGAGTCGGGCTACATCCTCGCCAGGGGCATAAACCCCAAAAACGCCGCAACTTTCGTGCAAGCTATTTGCCTCTTAATTTAATTATAAACCAATTTCTAGCTAGAGGTCAATCTATTAACCTGCCTAAGCCAGTCCAAGACTACAGCCATCGCCTTATTATCCCGCCTCAACCGGTGCCCTGCCCCATCAACAATGACCAGCTTTTTAGGCTCTCCCGCCCTTTCACATAGCCTATAGGCATCACCGACCGACACCGTCTCATCCCGGCTGCCATGCACCAGCAATAAAGGTCGGGGGGAGATTCCAGCGACATAATTAATCGGGCTAACCAGCTTAAAGCCGTTAAGCCACTCCTCAGCAGAGGGGGGAAATTTTGCATCCCTGATGACACCAATACTGCGGTAATGGTCAATGAGCGACTGTGGTTCATCAGTCTTGGTAAACAAATTAAACTCCGCCGGGCAGGCACAGGTGACAACCGATGATACCCTTCTGTCCTGCGAGGCGACATATATGGAAACAGCCGCCCCACCGCTAAAGCCAAGCAGCCCAAGACGAGACTTATCCACCTCAGGCAAAGCGCACAGATAATCAATAGCTACCTTAAGGTCTCTGGTCCAGCCCAGAATATCAAGGTTCCCACCGCTAGCCCCGGTTCCTCTGAAGTTAAAGAGCAATACAGCAAAGCCGTGGTGACAAATCTGCTCCGCCAACAAGCCGTAGCCTCTATCACTGGGGTCAGGGATACCAGCCGGGATACCATGACAGACACAAACTGTCGGGTATGGCATATCACCGGGAGGTAGATAAAGCCGAGCCAAAATTTTTAGTCCATCTACCTCCAGAGTAAAATCTGTGGTGGGCATTATGCCAACCTCAACAAGAGGAAGAACTCTCTATTTCCAGAAGCACCGAGGATAGGTGAAGCCACCAATCCCCCTAGCCTGAAGCCATGGTCTATCATCCAGCTAGTAAACCTTCCCAGAACCCGGGCATGGACAACCGGCTGCTTGACTATACCCCCTTTACCCACCTCACCCCGTTTCGCCTCAAACTGAGGTTTTATAAGCACCAGCAGATAACCATCATTCTTCACCAACCGAGCTACCGAGGGGATAACCTTCTCCACCGAGATAAAGGACAGGTCTATAGTCGCCAGGTCAACCTTTTCCGGCAGAGGGATAGGGTAGCGGGCATTCACCCGTTCCATAACCACCACCCGTGGGTCACACCTCAAGCGGTAGTCGAGCTGACCATAGCCCACATCTATGGCATAAACCCGTCTTGCCCCCCGCTTGAGCAGGCAATCAGTAAAGCCACCGGTCGATGCCCCAATATCAGCCACTATCTTAGAGGAAACATCAAGCTGAAATTGGTCAAGGGCATAGTCAAGTTTGACCCCACCACGACCAATAAAAGGAGGCGGCTTGAGAATAGTAATTGCCGCCTCCTCAGCAACCAGAGTTCCCGACTTGGTAATGGTTTTCCCCTCAACCATCACCTCCCCCGCCATGATTAAAGCCTGCGCCTTGGTTCGGCTCTCCACCAGCCCCCTGTCCAGCAGTAAGCTATCAATCCTCCGCTTTGCCACCGTTGGTTATATTATCAATCCCACTAATCAAAAGCAAGAAACTACCCATTGCATTTTATTGCCGATACTCAGATATAGATGCTATAATCGGTAAACTATGAAGCTGAGCCGTGAGGAAGTACTACATATTGCCCGGCTAGCTCGGTTGGGCTTGACTGAGACTGAGCTTGAGCGGCTCAGAGAGCAACTGTCTAATATCCTGGAGAATTTTGAGATATTGCAGCAGGTAGACACCACCAACGTTCCACCCACCGCCCAATCTATTCCCCTCCAGAATGTAACCAAGAAAGACGAAGTAGCTCCTTCCCTCCCCCCAGATGATGTTCTAGCCAATGCCCCACAAAGAGACGGGGAATTCTTCAGGGTAAAAGCGGTGCTGGAGTAACAAACATGCAACTTACCATTCATGAGGCGAGCCAACTACTGAGAAATAAAAAGCTTTCCTCACTTGAGCTGACTAAGGCTTGTCTGGAACGCATTCGCCAGGTGGAGCCAAAGGTCCATGCCTTGGTTACCGTCACCGATGAACTGGCGCTAAGCCAAGCCAAAAAGGCTGACCGGCTTATTGAACAAGGTGATACTAACCCCCTCACCGGCATCCCAGTGGTAATCAAGGACAATATGTGCACTAACGGGCTGCGAACTACCTGCTCGTCAAAGATGCTGGAAACGTTTGTGCCTCCTTATGATGCCACTGTAGTGGAAAAGCTGAATGGCTGCGGGGCAGTAATGGTCGGCAAAGCCAATATGGATGAGTTTGCCATGGGCTCATCAACCGAGCATTCCGCCTTCTTCACCACCCACAACCCCTGGGACCTCAGCCGGGTCCCCGGGGGAAGCAGCGGCGGCTCGGCGGTGGCTGTTGCCGCTGAGGAGGCTATCTACGCCCTGGGCTCGGATACCGGCGGGAGTATCCGCCAGCCGGCTGGCTTCTGCAGTGTTGTCGGTCTAAAGCCAACCTACGGCAGGGTAAGCCGCTACGGGCTGGTTGCCTTCGCCAGCTCCCTTGACCAGATTGGTCCCCTAACCAAGGACGTTACCGACTGCGCTATAGTGTTAAATGCCATCGCCGGCTACGATAATAAAGACTCAACCTCCGCCCCCTACCCCGTGCCCGATTATACCCGGTGCCTAAGGACTGACCTCGAGGGTCTTGCCATCGGCGTGCCTAAAGAGTACTTCATTGCCGGAATGCAGGGTGAGGTGGAAAAGGCAATACGAGCCGCCATCGATAGGCTCAAGGAGCTGGGGGCGAAGGTAGGCGAGGTATCACTCCCCCACACCCCCCACGCCCTGGCAGTATATTATATTATTGCCCCCTCGGAGGCTTCGGCCAACCTGGCCCGCTATGACGGGGTGAAGTACGGCTTCTCCTATCAAGAGACCGACAACATGTGGGAGGCATTAGAGAAGACAAGGCAGCTCGGCTTTGGTGATGAGGTCAAGCGGCGAATCATGCTCGGCACCTACGCCCTCTCCGCCGGCTACTATGACGCCTACTACCTCAAGGCGCAGAAAGTCCGCACCCTGATACGGCGGGAGTTTGACCAGGCTTTTGAGAAATATGACGCCTTAGTCACCCCCACCTCCCCCAGCGTCCCCTTTAAGATTGGCGAAAAGCTAGACGACCCACTGCAGATGTATTTAAGCGATGTCTTCACCATACCGGTAAACATTGCCGGTCTGCCGGCGATTACCATCCCCGCCGGCTTTGCTGACGGGCTGCCCATAGGCATGCAGCTCATCGGCAAGCCCTTTGGCGAGGAGACCATTCTAAAAATTGCCTACGCCTACGAGCAGGCAACGGACTGGCATAAGAAGAGACCAGAGGTATAAAATAAATTGAGGAGGGGAAAATGAAGGAATCAAAATCGCCAACGGTCTTGTTTCTTGGGGCAGGAGCATCAGAGCCATTGGGCTTTCCCACCACTAAACAAGTCATGGCAGAAATTGGGCTAGAACCCCAAAACGCTAATAAACAAAAGGAGGTAACAAAACACACAGAGCTTTTAACCAAAATTTATAACCAGCTGCCTGCAGACGGGAAAGATTTAGAGGGTATCTTGGATTTTCTTCGCACAGCAAATGAGGGGGTGAGTTATCAAAACCTTGATATATTAAGAACTGAAATACAGACACAGTCTCCCCCTGAGTTTAAGCCGATTATTATAGAGAATACAGTGACAGAGTATAAGGGGAAACTGAAAGAACTGGAGAAAAATATCAAGGAATTCATGTTTAGGCTTTATGTTTTCCAGCCAGAAAAACATGGTAAAAAAGCAGAAGAAATATATAAACCTTTGATAAATGCTTTGTTAATAGACTCCGTCTTTGAGGAGGATGTCGAGGAACTTCCGATATTTACCACAAATTACGATTTGGTTATCGAGAATTTAGCTGATAGACCGTTTATGCGTAATAAATTTGAGTTGGTGGATGGATTTGAGTTGGTGGGTAGATCTGCAGACCGTGTATTCTCTCTGGCTGAATATGAAAAACCCCGTGAGAAAACTCCTATTAAGCTTTTCAAATTACACGGCGCTTTAAACTGGTGGAATAGGAAAGTAGATAATAGAATTGTTCAATGGCCCGACATAAGCTCTATGTATAACCCGAATTATGATGATACACCTGTGATAATTTACCCAGCAGGATATGGCCCATACCCAAGAGACGAGTTTCATCTATTACATGACCGTTTGGAAAGCTATCTTACTAACGCCAAGCGCTGCATCGTAATCGGTTATACATTCAGAGATATTGGTAGAGCCAGCCACATTTTCGATGATGTAATGAGGGATTTAAACAAAGAATTAGAGGTTATCATTTCGGGTAGAAAACCGACGATGGAGCAATTACCCAAGGTTCATGAGTTATTTGGCAAATATGGGAATAGGTGCACATACTATAGCGAAGGAATCCAAGCACTTCCTCAACATTTAAAGAAAATGGCTGCTAATAAGAAGCCGCCTCCGAAGGCAGATGCAGGCCCCAAAACGCCAGCCTAGAATTACAAAGTTGGGATAAGCCTTGAAAGGGCAGTCCAAAGAGGGGCGAAGCCCCTCTTAAATAAATTCTTCCCCCTCCCTTAATAAGGGAGGGGGATAAAGGGGGAGGGTCACCATAAATTAAAATGAAGAATTTCTGCTACTTCTATGCTATGATATAGACGGAGGCAGTAAAGTGAAAACAGCCGAGTCAAGAGCTGAAATCTATCTGATGGCTTTACAGTCCCTCTCCAAAGCCGAAAAAAAGGCGGTTATTACCCGCCTTCTGGAAGATGATAGCCTGAGAGAGGACATCCTGGATTTAGCCCTTATCGAGCAGCGCCGGGGAGAATCCAGCCGACCCTTCCGAGATTACCTGGCAGTGAGAGAAAAGCGAGGCGGCTAGTTTGAGCTACGAAGTCCGTATCATCTCCTCTGCCGAAAAGGAAATGAATCGGCTTCCCAAAACAGTCCACGCTCGCCTCAGTAAGAAAATCCTTTCTCTGGAAGACAATCCCCGCCCCAGAGGTGTCCGAAAACTTGGTGGGCGGGAGGAATACCGCCTGCGGGTGGGCGACTACCGCATCCTATATACCATTGATGACAGAAATCATATTGTCACCATTTTGGCAGTAGGTCACCGGCGTGAAGTGTATGGTTAACCTTAACGAAGGAGGCATAAATGGAAGTTGACTGCTTAGCCTGCGGCAAGGCTATCCTGATACCCGATTTTATTGATACCAATAATTACGATGGTCAAATAACCTGCCCCGGGTGTAAAGCCCTGCTTCATATAAAATTGGTCGGGGGAAAGGTAAGAAAATACGAGGTGGTAGAAAGAAAGTCACGCCGTGCAACCCTAGCCGAGAGCGCAGCTCGCCAGAAAACGGGAGGGGAGGCGGCGGATGTGGAGAGCATCGCCAAATACAACCCGCTAAGGGACTTCCTGGCGACATATAGGGCTACCCAACTACAGCTAGCCTTCGAGCAGATTGAAGGCATTATCGGCTCTGAGCTGGAAAAGGAAGCCTATACCTTTAAATCATGGTGGGAAAACGATAGGAGCACCCCACAGGCTACTGCCTGGCTACAAGCCGGATGGGAGGTGGTTGATGTTAGCCTTCCACAGCGGAGAATCATCCTCAGACGGGTTGAATAGCCCTAAAGCTCACAAACTGTTCCAACTCTGCTATAATGAAATACAAGACCACTGTTCGCTAACTGAGCTGGTGAGGAGTAAAACCAATGACAAATGAGATTTTCCGGATACTGGAAAACGATGCCCGAATCACCCCAAAGCAAATATCCACCATGACCGGCATCCCCCAAAGTGAGGTCGCCAGGCTCATCAAGCAAGCCGAGAAGAACCGAACCATCCTGAAATATAAGACGATAATTAACTGGGACAAGGTGGGAGAGGAACAGGTATCGGCGCTAATTGAGGTCAAGGTTGCCCCACAAAGGGATGTTGGCTTTGACGCCGTCGCCGAGCGCATCTATCACTTCCCCCAGACCCGCTCCGTCTACCTCCTCTCCGGGGCTTACGACCTGCTGGTTCTGGTAACCGGCAAGACCATGCACGAGGTGGCTGATTTCGTAGCTCAAAAGCTTGCCCCTCTTGAAGGGGTGCAGGGGACGGTTACCCATTTCCTGCTCAAGCGATATAAAGAGGACGGCGAAATCCTGGAGGGGAAAGAGGAAAGCAAGCGCCAGCCGCTAATCCTATAGGAGATTTTTTATGTCAATAAAGGTGCGCAATACTAGCTCACAGCGGGTAAACCAGATTGCCCCCTCCGGGATAAGGAAGTTCTTTGACCTTTTAGCCTCTATGGAAGGGGTCATCTCGCTGGGGGTGGGCGAGCCCGATTTCACCACCCCGTGGCACATCCGCGAGGCGGCTATCTACTCGCTGGAGAAGGGGCAGACGATGTATACCTCAAACTCGGGGATGCCAGAGCTTCGCCGGGAACTATCAAGATACCTCAAGGAGCGCTATAACCTGAGCTATGACCCGAATAGCGAGCTTCTGATTACCGTTGGCGTCAGCGAGGCACTTGACCTGGCAACGAGGGCTATTCTTGACCCCGGGGATGAGGTCATTATGCCCGACCCCCACTATGTCTCCTATGACGCCTGTGTCATTCTGGCTGGTGGTAGCCCGATAATGGTCCCCACCCATGAGGAAAGTAACTTTGAGCTTAGCGCCGCTGATATTGAGGCGCGGGTTAGCGATAAGACCAAGGCAATTCTCATTGGCTATCCGGCTAACCCTACCGGGGCGGTGATGAGCCGGGAAAAGCTGGCAAGAATAGCCGAAATAGCTCAGCACCACCGGCTACTTGTAATCTCCGACGAGATTTACGGGCGTCTTGTCTACGGGGTGAAGCATACCTGCTTTGCCACCCTCGCCGAAATGAAAGAGAGCACCATTCTTCTCGACGGCTTCTCCAAGGCTTATGCCATGACCGGCTGGCGTATCGGCTACGCCGCCGCCAGCAAAGAGATTATTGCGGCCATGACCAAGATTCACCAGTACACCATAATGTGCGCCCCGACCATGGCTCAGGTCGCCGCCATTGAGGCGTTAAAATCCGGCGAACCTGATGTTGTAGAAATGGTTGAGGATTACAACCGCCGGCGGCTGGTTATGGTCAAGGGGCTAAGAGATATTGGCTTGCCCTGCTTTGAGCCAAAAGGGGCATTCTACGCCTTCCCCTCAATCAAGAGCACGGGCATGACCTCTGAGGAGTTTGCCGAGAAGCTGCTCATGGAAGAAAAGGTAGCCGTCGTCCCCGGCAACGCCTTCGGGCAGTGTGGGGAGGGCTATATCCGCTGCTGCTATGCCACGTCTTTAGCTGAAATAGAAGAAGCCCTTTCCAGAATGGGGCGGTTTATTAAAAAGCATAGTAAATAATTTGTTGAACCCTATCCCCTTTATCCCCTTCCCCTTGCTAAGGGGAAGGGGAATTTTGTTTTAAGAGGGGCTAGCGCCCCTCTTTGACCCCCTAGCCACCCATATCTTGACACTTTTTATAAATAAGAATGGTAAAAAGGTAATTAATTCTTGAGATGATATTTGACTTTTATATTACTTTGTGATATTATTAGAAAATCAATAAGTCGGAGTGGCATCGTAAAATATGGATAAAGACGAACAAAAATCAACAAATAGGCTTCTAAGGGTAATAATCGCCTTACTTCTGAGGAGTAAAGGCGAGGACACGCTTACACTGCGCCAGCAAATTGAGATATTAAATGACTTGGGGCTAAAGCCATTAGAAATTGCTGAAATACTTGGTCGAAGCAATATCTACATTAATAAAGAGCTTTCCGAGCTTAGAAAAGGCCGGAAACAAAGGGGGTAAACTTTATGGCAGAAGCTAAACAGAAAAAGGAAGACATAACCAATGAATTATTACGTGATTTGCTGATTGTCCAGCTTAAACTAGCTGGTTTGACCCAGCATCAAATACGCGAAATCGTAGGGGTTGATATTCACCGCGTAAACCGCATCGTTAAACACTTTAAGGAAACAGGTAAATAAATCTGTGACTGAGACCGAAAAAAGACTTGCGGAAATTTCTAGGAAACTTAGTGTTCTGATTTCTCTTTCTCTTCGCCAGTTGCTCGGAGACAAAGAATTTTCTACTGGTGAGAAACGTAAGCAGGGTATCGGTGAATTGGCTCGATATCTTAACAATATGGGGCTTGACGCTAAAGATATTTCAGAAATCACTGGTGCGCCACTTCAAAGCATTAGAACCCTATTAACTCCGAAGCGAAGGAAATAATATGCCTCGTCGTATTCTTGATCCCAAAATAATGTCAAAGATTGCCAAAAAGATTGGCAAGAGAGACATTACTGATATAAATAAGATGGTATATAGAAAAGCCAGAAAGCTTGGCATTTCTTCAGAAGCGGCTTTGATAATTTTGGCCAAGGAACACGATATAGGAACCTCAACCTATCAACGAGGTTTGGATGCGCCAAAACAAGGGGAAGTTAGGGACGCATTACCGTCTATCTTTGCTTCAGATACCCGAACAGTGAGTAGCAGCAAAAGGATTGCGAGGAAATCCGCGCCCCCACCTAGTAAGCGAGCTTTGCTAAAATCAGCGATTGAATATTTAATCCAAGATGATGAATTGATGGATAGGTGCGAGGATATTCTTCTCGCTTCCTCAAAATTTGATAGGCCAATTAGAGAGGCAACGGTAGTTCTTGAGGAACGGATTAGAAATAAGGCAAAGCCACCCACCGAACTAGTTGGCGAAAACCTCGTAAATTTTGCGTTCAAGGAAAAATTGTCAGAAACCGTACTGCGAGTAGAGAGCAACAATGAGAAAGACCAAAGAGGTTTTACGCAAATATTGCGAGGTCTTGTTCCAACATTTCGCAATAAAACACATCACCATATTATTAAAACTTTTTCGAGAGAAGAAGCTATGCGCGTTTGCGGGTTTATTGATGTTCTATTGCGAGTTGTAGATAATTCCGTAAAAGTAAAGTAAAGCCCCTCTTTTTATTTCTTCCCCCTCTCCTTAACCAATTCCCCAAGGAGAGGGGGATAAAGGGGGTGAGGTTACCTTATAAAAGCCCCATCTTCTGCTTGACTTCTTTAATTGTTTTTCTGGCGATCACACTGGCGCGCTTGGCACCATCATCCAGGACTTCTTCTACGTATTTCGGCTTGGCGGCTAATTCCGCCCGACGCTGGCGGAGGGGGGCAAGGACAGCATTTATCTTCTCAGCGAGGAGCGTCTTGCACTCAACACAGCCTATCTTCGCCGCGCGGCACTGAATAGCTATACCCTCCACCTGCCCCGGATTGAAAAAACCGTGCAGGGTGTAGATATTGCATATCTCGGGGTGGCCGGGGTCATCGCGAAACTTCCGGGCGGGGTCGGTGACCGCCGTCATCACCCGCTCTATGGTATCCTCAGGGGAGAGGGCAATCTCAACATCGTTGCCCATCTGCTTGCTCATCTTCTCCTTGCCGTCCAGCCCCAGGACCATCGGAAACGAGGTAAGCTTGGCTTGGGGCTCGGGGAAGGTATTGCCGAAGAGGTTATTGAAGCGCCGGGCAATCTCACGAGCTAGCTCAAGGTGGGGGAGCTGGTCTTCCCCAACCGGCACAACCTCCGCCTTATAAAGCACAATATCGGCGGTCATTAGCACCGGATAGCCTACCAGCCCGTAGTTCACGTTCTGCGGCTGGAGCTTTACCTTCTCCTTGAAGGTAGGCACCCGCAGTAGCCAGCCCAGGGGGGTAACCATGCTGAGCAGGGTATGTAGCTGCATTACCTCGGGGACATGGGACTGAACAAACAAAATGCTTTTCTTGGGGTCAAGCCCAGCCGCCAGCCAGTCGAGGGTCATCTCATGGATATTGCTCTGCAAGTTACTGGTATCCTCCATTGTGGTCAGGGCATGGATATCAACAATGCAATAGACGCACTCATACTCATCCTGCAGGCTGACATAGTTCTGTATCGCCCCGAGGTAATTCCCCAGGTGCTGCCTGCCAGTGGGGCGGGCTCCAGAAAAAACACGACGCTTCATCTAAATTAAATCTCCTTCTCTTTACATCCTGTCTTACATCTTATCGGGGGCACTCATCCCCATGAGGTGGAGGGTCTTGGCCAGGGTAGTCTTAGCCGCCTCAACCAGCTTGAGGCGAGCCTTAGTTAATACCTCATCCTCAGAGACGACGCGGCACTGCTTATAAAAGCTGTGAAACACCGTCGCCAGGTCAAGGGCGTAATAGGCAAGGTGGTGGGGCTCCAGGGTCTGGGCGACCACCTCAACCATCTCGGGCAGAAGCAGCATCTTACGGATTAAGGTTAGCTCCGGCTCGGTGGTGAGCAGGGAGACATCCCCATCGCCATAGCTAATCGCCTTCTCCTGAGCCAGACGGAGGATGCTGGCAATACGAGCATGGGCATACTGGACATAGTAGACCGGGTTATCGGCGGACTGCTTCTTAGCTAACTCCAGGTCAAAGTCCATCTGGCTATCGGCAGTGCGCGAGGCGAAGAAAAATCGGCAGGCATCCACCCCTACCTCATCCACCACCTCACGCAGGGTAATAATGTCACCGCTACGCTTGGAAACCCTGACCAGCTCCCCACCGCGAGACAGGGTAACCATCTGCGAGATTATTACCTTGAGCCGTTCCGGGGCAATACCCAGCGCCGCCACCACTGCCTTCATCCGGGAGATATGCCCCTGATGGTCAGCCCCCCAGATATTGATTACCTTATCAAACTTGCGCTCCAGAAACTTGTTATAGTGATAGGCAATGTCGGAGGCAAAATAGGTAGGAGAGCCATCGCTACGCACCACCACATTGTCCTTATCCTCGCCCAGGGCAGTGGAGACAAACCAGGTAGCGCCTTCCTTCTCGCTGATATAGCCCCCCTTACGAAGGAGCGACATCACCTTTTCATATTGCCCTTTCTCATACAGACTCTGCTCGCTGAACCAGACATCAAAGCTCACCCCTACCCGTTCCAGGTCTTCTTTAATCTGCCCTATTATCCTGTCCAGGCCGATATGCCCCAGCTTGGCTATTGCCTCTTTCTCGGGCAAAGAGAGAAACTTGTCCCCCTCCTCGGCGGTAATCTCCTTGGCCAAGTCAACCATATAGTTACCCAAATAACCGTCGGATGGCATCTCGGCGTCAATATTCAAACACTGCTGATAACGAGCATAGAGTGAGCGATAAAAGGCGTCCACCTGGCTACCAGCGTCATTAATATAATATTCCTTCTCCACCCTATAGCCGGCGGCAGCCAAGACATTAGCCAGGGTACTACCCAAAATCGCCCCGCGACCGTGACCAACATGGAGGGGTCCGGTGGGGTTGACGCTGACAAACTCTATTTGCAGCCGGCTACCCCGCCCCAGGTCAATATTGCCATAAGACTCACCAGCCTCTAATATTGAACCAACCTGAGCGGTTAACCAGCTACTGCTAAGGGTGAAATTGATAAATCCGGGGGGTGCCACCGTAATACGGCTGACCTCCGGACTGGTAGCAATAAGCCCAACCACCTCTTTAGCAATAGCCAACGGGTTAACCCCGGTGGAGCGGGCTAGTTTCAAGGCAAAACTTGAGGCGTAGTCCCCATGCTCCGGGTTCTGGGGGTGCTCAACAGTAATCTCAGGCAGGGCGACCGCAGGCAGCCTGCCTAGCTCCTGAGCCTTGCCTGCCGCCTGCTCAAGTAGCTCTATCAGCCTTCGCCTAATCATTATAGGTTTGTTCCCAGCAGTTTTATGCCCCGATTATAGCACAAAGCTAACTGTGAAGGACAACCAAGACTTTTGTGGGCGGGTGGGTGGGAAAAACCATTGATATTTACGGAGCAGTTATGCCAATCCTATCCGCTTTATAGAACCCTCGCCCTGCCGATTCTTGTGGGCTACTAAAGCTTATACCTTGTAATCTGAGCCGCCAAACGATTTCCCCTTCAGGCGTAACCTCAACTATCTCCGTTGTCCCGGTGATTAACGTATTGCCGTTGGGCAGTCGGTTGGCATCTCTTACCGGCCAGTTTTTCCGGTCAGGTATTAAGTATTCCCAGACAACATTGCCCGTCTTCGGGTCAAACTCTGCTGCACTGTGAGGTATGCGCTGGTTTGCAAGCAGTATATTGCCATTGGGAAGCATTTCTGGGTCGTGCTGCCAGTGAAAAATCCCCTCTCCATAGGTCCTGACAACCTCTCCTTTGGGATCGACCTCGACCACCAGGTTGAAATTCCTCGGGCTGATGAGGGTATTGCCGTTCGGCAGTCTCTGGACAGCATTGGTATGAGCCCAGCCTTCGTTAGAAATATTATCGTAGGGGGGTTTATCAAAGTAATCCCTAGCATACCAGGCCCACACAACCTCGCCCTCTGGGTTTACTTCAATCACCTGAGCATCGCTCTTCTGGTCATCAAAACCAAATACAAAAATGGTATTGCCGTTCGGCAACCGGTCAGCATCATGGTCGATTTTATTGGTCAGGTATGACCATACGATTTTGCCGCTGCGGTCAATCTCATACACGCCCTTTCCACTTACCGTATACAATATATTGTTGTTAGGCAATAGTTCTGCCTCAACTAAGACGGCTTTTTCTGGAACCAGGTATTGCCAAACAACCTCGCCCAACATATTCACTTCTACTATTCTCTTCCTCTGGAGGTCATGGTTGTCGGGCAACAGCGTGGTGCCGGGCCATGCCATGTCGGATTGGTAGACATCCACAGCTAGGTTCGGATCCACGGTTCCCCTCGGCATAGGCGAAGGCGTGGCGCTTACACTGGCAACCTTTACACCTTCGTTATCACTCTTATCCACCGCAGTTACGGCAAAATAATACCTGGTTCCGTCTTCAAGCCCCGTTGCCTGATACCTACAGGTGGCAATCTCTTTTATCTGCTGAACAGGTGTCATGCCGGTAACATCTATCATCTCGGCTTTATTTAGATATATATTGTAATGGTCAAAATCTTCAGCGGTGCTCTTATCCCACCATAGGTTTACTCTCCCATCATAGGCATTACAGGCGACTAAGCTAGTAATCGCAGATGGCGGCGTGGTATCGGGAGGTGGTGTTGACGGAGGCGGGAGTGTTTCTGGCGGTTGCGCACAGCTAGAGAAGACAAGGATAGCAATAGCTAAAATGGCAGGATAAATCCACCTCATGTTACAATCTTACTGCAAACCCAAGAGGGATTCAACCTAGCTCCACTCCCCACCCTTCTGCCAGACCCGGGCTAATTCTTTAGCCAGCAGGCTATGCTCCGGCTTCTCCAAGCTCGGGTCTTGCTCAAAGAGCCTTATTGCCTCGTCCCGAGCTAACTCTAATAGTGCCACATCGGAGAGCTTAGCCATACGCAGGTCGGGGAGTCCGCTCTGGCGGGTGCCAAAGAACTCCCCCGGACCCCGCAGCCTCAGGTCCTCCTCAGCCAGCTGAAAGCCATCATGAGTCTTCTCTATTATGTCAAGTCGTTCCCTGCCTATCTCCGAAGGGTTCTGCGCCAGCAACATACAGTAGCTCTGCTCTTGCCCTCTTCCTACCCGACCACGGAACTGGTGTAGTTGCGAAAGTCCAAAACGGTCAGCGCTTTCCACCAGCATTACCGTAGCGTTGGGCACATCTATGCCAACCTCCACCACCGGCGTTGACACCAAAATATCCAGTTCGCCAGCGCGAAAGCGGTGCATCACCTCGTCCTTTTCCGCCACTGACATACGCCCATGGAGCAAGCCTAACTTAAGGTCAGGGAAGACCTCCCCGGACAAGCGCTCATATTCAGCCACCGCTGCCTTAGCCTCAATCGCCTCCGATTCCTCAATCAGGGGACAGATAATAAACGCCTGGCGACCTTCAGCTACCTGACGGCGCAAAAAGTCATAGGCACTATCCCGTTGCGACGGCTTGAGCCATTTGGTCTTCACCACCTGCCTCCCTGGGGGCAACTCATCAATGACCGAAAGGTCAAGGTCACCGTAAAGGGTTAAGGCTAGGGTTCGTGGGATAGGTGTCGCCGTCATCACCAGCACATGGGGGTTAAACCCTTTTTGCCTGAGCGTGGAACGCTGGGTAACCCCAAACCGGTGCTGCTCATCAATCACCACCAAGCCCAATCGCTGGAACTCAACCCCCTCCTGAATAAGGGCATGAGTCCCGATAATAATATCTATATCACCACGGGTAATAAGCCGCTGGATTTCCTGCTTCCGTGCCTGGCTTATGCCGCCAATAAGTAGTGCCACCGTAAGCGGGTGAGACAAGAGCCCAGAATAACTACGCAGGTTGTCTTCCCCCACCACCTGATGACCAACTCTAGATAGGAGCTGGCAGACGTTAGCGAAATGCTGCTCCGCCAGGATTTCAGTCGGCGCCATGAATGCCCCCTGATAGCCACTGGCAGCGCCAACAACCAAGGCGGCAGTAGCAACTACGGTCTTGCCACTACCCACCTCCCCCTGCAACAACCTGGACATTGGTCTTGGCTGCTTAAGGTCAGCCAGTATCTCACCAAGCACCCGGTGCTGAGCCTCAGTCAGGGCAAAGGGTAAAGAACTTAAAAAGGTATCCAGCGCCGGTGTCTTGACACTAAACGAGTTGCCCGGCTGACCATCCTGCCAGTCGCGCTTTCTGGAAAGCACCCCCAGTTGAAGGAGAAAAAGCTCGTCAAACGCCAGCCCCACCCTTGCCCTGTCCTTGGCGGCTTCACTCTCGGGATAGTGAGCCTGGGCTATCGCCTGCGGCAGCTCAAGCAGGTTGCACCGCTGCCTCAGCTCGGTGGGCAAAAAGTCTTCCACCTGCCATGCCCACTGGTCAACAACCTGTTTCATCAGTTTCCTCACCTGGCGGGGGTGCAGTCCCTGAGTAAGGGGATAGAGAGGAACCAAGCGCCCGGTGTGAATCAGCTCCTTATCCTCCAATAGCTCCCACTCCGGGGACTCAAACACATGCCGCCCGCCAAATAAGCCCACCCTGCCACTAAGGACCACGCGGGTATTAGTTGGCAGCTTCTTTACCAGGTAGGGATTATTAAACCATACCACCCTGACATTGCCGGTCTCATCGCCAACAATAGCCTCAGTGCTCCGCCTGCCACCAGGCATAATCACCTGAGCCTGCCACACGTTAGCAATAATCGTCTGCTCCTCCCCCTCGGTAAGCTGGGAGATATACTTCCTCTGGCTATAGTCAAGGTGGCGGTGGGGAAAGAAATAGAGCAGGTCACGAACCGTCTCCACCCCCAGGCGTTTGAACTTAGCCGCCAGAGCAGTGCTAACCCCTTTAAGCGTGGTAATTGGCAGGTCAATAGACTCGCCTGCCACCTTCCGCCCCTTTACCCCCGAAGGTCGGCGGCGGGGCAATGGCACTGCGCCTTCTTCTGGCAGTTTGACCTCACCCTCCCCCACTTCAACCCGCTCCAGCTCAGGCAGAAAGGCGAAGACCTTATCTACCCACTCCTTACGCTGCTCCTTGGTCAAAGAGGCATAGCTGGAATCAATCAACTTAAGTCGCTGAAATTGGCGCAAAAGCTGGGGGCTGGTTATTGACTCCACGGCTTGAGCCGTCCAGCGGCGAAGGAACCTGTCTAAACCACCGATTACCGCCGAATCTAGATAACCCTTCTCACCCTCAAGCTGGAGAACCTTCCGCAGAGGCTCAACGTTTATTGACACAGCTTCGTCCTCAGTCGCCGAGGCGAATAGACGGCTAGTAGCTACCGTTTGTCCCCCAGCACCGATACTGCCAGGACATGGGGGCCAACGTGCGCCCCCACCACCGGGCTGACCTTCGCCCGGTAGATAAGCTTTTTGGGAAATTTAGAACCAAGCCGCTTAGCCAGCTCATCTGCCTCGTCTGGGGTAGTGGCATCCTCCACCGCTATCCCCTCTATGCGGGAAAAGCTAGTAGCAAAGTTATATAAGTAGTCTATTGCCTTAGTCCGGGAGTGCTCCCTAGTGAAAGGATAGACCTCGCCATCCCTTATACCCAGGACAGGGTTCACCTTAAGCACCGAACTTAGAAAAGCCTGGGCTTTGCCAATGCGCCCACCTCGACTAAGGTATTCCAGGGTATCAAAAACCATGCGGACGTCAGCCCGGGGGATATTGCGGCGAGTTATATTCACCACTTCATCAATATTAGCCCCAGCTCGAGCTGCCCTAGCCGCAGCCATAACTATCAGCCCCTGCGCCATAACTACCCATTGTGAGTCCACGACTTCCACCCGGCACCTCCGCTTCATCAGCTCTTTAGCCTCCAGGGCGGTATTATAGCCAGCCCCGAGCTTATGGGAGAAGGTAATGACCACAATCTCGCCGGTCTCTTCAGCCAGCTTATCATAGGTACTAACGAACACGCTGAGGGGTGGTACGGTGGTGGTGGGGAAGATTTTGCTACTAACCAACCTCTCATAGAACCGCTCACTAGTCAGGTCAATGCCATCGCGGAAGGTCTGGGTACCAAAGTGGACATTAAGGGGCACGACGGTGATTCCCAGCTCCCTAGCTACCTCAGAGGGTATGTCAGCTAGGCTATCGGTGACAATCTTTACCGCCATAACACCCCCCATTTACTCAACAGAGACAATATAATTATAGTGAGGCTGACCGCCTTGAATTACCTCAACCTGAAGCTTGGGATATTTTTCACGGACAAGAGTGTCAACCTGCTCGGCATCAGTGGGGGTAGTGTCAGCCCCGTAGTAGACGGTAATGACCTCAGCCTCATCCAGATTCACTCTAGCCAGTACCTGGTTAAGAACATCCTCCGACTTATCACTCACGGCTACCAGGTCTCCATCCAAAAAGCCGATTGCCTGTTTCTTTTTAATATCAAATCCACCAAGCCGGGTTGAGCGTATCGCCCGAGTAATTTCAATGGATTTTACCGCTGATGTCGCCCCGTCCATATTCTGAACGTTCGTCTCTAGGTCAGCCTCATAATCAAAGGCCAAGAGCGCCGCTACCCCCTGGGGGATTGTTTTTGCCGGCACCACCTTAACCGTCTTGGGGGTTAGTGACTGAACCTGACCCGCAGTAAGCACTATATTCTTATTGTTAGGCAAAATAATAACCTTTTCCGAAGCCACCATCTCCACCGCCTGGAGCAAATCCTTGGTGCTGGGGTTCATGGTCTGTCCCCCAGGGACGATAGCGGTTGCCCCCAGGCTGGTGAAAACATTACTCAGCCCCTCCCCAGACACCACCGCCACAATAGCAATATCAACCGCCGGCATCCTCTCCTTCTGCATCTGGAGAAAGTCCCGGTACTGCTCATCCATATTGCGTATACTTATCTCATGCAAGGTGCCCTGGGAAATAACATGGTGCATAATCTCGCCGGGGTCCAAGGTATGAATATGAACCCTGACTGCTGAATCGTCACCAATGACAATAACCGATTGCCCCCTCTTTTCCAGCCTCTCCCTGAGCTTATCTGGGTCAAGCCCTTGCCCCTTAATCACAAAATTGGTGCAATACCCGTAGGGCACCTCGGTGACACCAACCATCTGGGGAGCCTTAGCCGCCAGTGGCACGCTTGAGGCAACGAGCCACGGCTTGCGCAATTTCAACTGCTCCGTCTCGCCCTTAAGGTAGTGAAGGGCACCCTCAAGGAGGGTGTATAGACCCTGCCCCCCAGCGTCCACCACCCCCGCCTCCCTCAGTACTGGCAGAAGGCTAGGGGTATTAGCCACCGACTCTCTGGCAGCATTAACCGTAGCCTCCAAGACTGAGACCACATCGTCACCGGTGTTATCGGCATGCTCCTTGGCAGCCTGGGCAGCCTCTCTAATTACAGTAAGAATAGTCCCCTCCACCGGATTGCTCAACCCCTTATACGCCACTGTTGATGCCCGGAGCAGGCCTTTAACCAGGTCGCTGCCAGTAATCGTCTCCTTACCTTCCAAGCCCTGAGCCAAACCGTTCCAGATCTGCGACAGGATTACCCCGCTGTTACCCCGAGCCCCAATCAATGCCCCCTTAGCCATAGCTTGAGCTACCTGTGAAGCACCAGAGTCATCAGAAGTACGGGAGACCTCCTCCAGGGAGGAACGCATGGTAAGCAGCATATTAGTCCCGGTATCACCGTCAGGCACGGGAAAGACATTCAGGGCATCAATATCGGCAACACACTTCTCCAGCCAGCCAGTAGCGGCAACAAACGTTTCCCTTAAATCTTGCCCGGAGATAGACTTGGGTTGTCCCTTCCTTGTCACATTTGCCCGCCTGTGCTAATATTGTGGACGAAATTTTAGCGTAAATCGGTTAAATAGTCAAAGGAGAGAAGGTATTGAAATGCGATTTATGTGGCAAATCACCCCAGTTCGGTCATAATGTGAGCCACTCTAAGCGTCATACCAAGCGCCGCTGGGTGCCCAATATTCACCCGGTTACCATCACCATAGAGGGGAAGCCAAAAAAACTAAACCTGTGCACCCGGTGTCTGCGCAACCAGCATAAAATGGTTAAAACAGGCTAGCCCTCAGCTTTTTGAGGGCTTCGCTTACCGTCTGCCCTGAACCAAACACGGCGGCACCAGCCACCAGTACCCTAGCCCCAGCCTTTACCACCCTGGGGGCAACCTCAGCATTGATGCCACCATCCACCTCCAGCTCAGCAGTTAAACCCCTTTTATCAAGTTCAGCCCGCAATTGGGCTATCTTGCCCAGCGTACCCTCAATGAAGCTCTGCCCACCAAAGCCGGGATTGACGCTCATAACCAGGACCAAATCCACGGAAGGAAGAACATCAGTAAGTGCTTTTATCGGTGTTCCCGGATTAAGAGATACCCCCGCCTTAACCCCAAATCTCTTAATTTTCTGTACTACCTGTTGAATATCCGAACAGACCTCAATATGAACGGTGATAATGTTAGCCCCGGCGTCAGCAAATTGACTAATTTGCTGCTCCGGTGCCTCAATCATAAGATGGACATCAAGGGGAAGGCTTGTCCACTTACGAACCGCCGCCACCACCGGGGCACCAATGGTTATCTGGGGGACAAAATGCCCATCCATAACATCAACGTGAATATAGTCGGCGCCTGCCTTAGTCGCTTCCGCCACCTGCTCGCCAAGACGAGCGAAATCGGCGGAGAGAATAGACGGGGCAAGTTTTATATTAGGGTTACTTTTCAGCATTTATTAACCTCACCCCCTTAATCCCCCTCTCCTTCCCAAGGAGAGGGGGAAGAGTTTAGAGAGAGGGGCTTCGCCCCTCTCTATTCACATTCCCCCTTCCCTTAATAAGGGAAGGGGGTCAGGGGGATGGGTTTCTAAACTCTTTCTCGATTATCTTCTTGGCTTTAGCTAGCGCCTGCGCCACCTGCTTGGGCGCCGTCCCCCCAACCACATCCCTGGCAGCAATAGACGATTCTATCGTGATGGAATAGACATCCCGGTCAAACCGGGGAGAGAATTTCCTATACTCACTGAGGCTGAGCCCGCTAAACGGCTTATTCTTATCCATAGCATAGCTTACCAGCTTGCCAACAATACCATGAGCAGTGCGGAAGGTTTCACCCTTCTTGACCAGATAGTCAGCCAGGTCGGTGGCTAGAATATAGCCTTGCTCCATTGCCCGCTCGGCATTCTCGGTTCTAATTCGCAGGCTTTTTATCATCCCGGTAAATACCCCAAGGGTGGATAGTACGGTATCTACAGTATCAAAGAGACCTTCTTTATCCTCCTGCATATCCTTGTTATAGGACAGGGGGAGACCCTTCATCGTTGTCAGCAGAGCCATGAGCCTGCCATAGACCCTGCCTGTTTTGCCCCGAGCCAGCTCGGCAACATCTGGGTTCCGCTTCTGGGGCATAATGCTTGAGCCGGTGGCATAAGCCTCATCAAGCTCAATAAAATTAAACTCGGCAGAAGACCATAAAATAATCTCCTCAGCCAGTCGGGAAAGATGCATCATGCAGATACTAGCCGCCGCTTCATACTCCAAGACAAAATCCCTATCCGAGACAGCGTCAATGCTATTCTGGCTAAGCTGGCTAAAACCCAGTTCTTTAGCGACAAACTTGCGGTCAATATCATAGGTTACGCCGGCAAGGGCGCCGCTGCCCAAGGGCATAATGTCAGTACGCTCAAGATAATCGTTAAATCGGTCAACATCACGCTGGAGCATCTCAAAATAGGCAAGCAGGTGATGAGCCAGCAAAACTGGCTGCGCCGGCTGAAGATGGGTATATCCGGGGATAATGACCTTCTTATTGGCTTCCGCCAAATTGACGAGCGCTCGCTGCAACCCCCCCAACCCCGATACGGTGCTTGAGATTGCATCCCGGGCAAAAAGGCGCAGGTCCAGAGCCACCTGGTCATTCCTGGAGCGGGCGGTGTGGAGCTTACCCCCCACCTCACCCACCTTTTCAATCAAGCGGGCTTCAATCGCCATGTGTATATCCTCCAGCTCCAGCTTGAACTGAAACTCGCCTCTTTCTATCTCCCTCTGGACAGACTCTAGTCCCTTGACGAGCTTTTCTGCTTCTTTGGCTGAAATTATGCCCTGCTTGGCTAGCATCTTGGCGTGGGCAACACTGCCGGCAATATCATAAGGGTACAAGCGCCAGTCAAAGGGAATTGAGGCGGTATATCGTATCACCGACTTATCTAAGGGCTTCTTAAAACGACCGCGTATCTGGCTCATTTGCCTTTCCCCTGTAAATAAAGTTTTTAAATAAAGCCCTTCCTTGCCACATTATAAACAACCGCTTTTTCATAATAATTAACGATGTCGTCATAGCTCTTAAATTTGTACTTGTCTCTAAAGTTGGTATATGGCTCGAGGCTTATTTTTTGTTCAAATTTGCTAAAATGCTCCTTCGGCCCCAAGATGAAGAAATCAACATTAAACGCTATAAGTTGGCTACTCCTATTTAAGGCATCGGATAAGGTTCCGATGCTATCAACCACCTCAAAGACCTTTTTAGGGAACATTAAGCCCTTCATGTTAAACCAAACTACATCAATTCGCTTAACTTCATTGATAATCTCGGGATAAGTGAATTGAGGGACTTCTTTGAGAGTAGCAAGGTGATCCAGTGGAATTCCATCTCTAAAAACAGCAGACGGGTCAGCAGTATAAGTAGCAAACTTCTCTAGATTGCCTAATTCTAGGCAAACACCTTCAACAAAGGAATGCATCCTCTGCTTCTCTTCTTTTCGCGGTTTCACTTCTTCTTTATAATCTTGTAAAGCATAAATGGCTAAACCTATTCTCTTGAAATTTCTATTATTCCTTATTTCTCTATACAAGTGCCCACGCAAAGCTGCCTGCCAATCAGCATCTCTTTTGTAGTGCGAGTAATCTCTATATTTGCCAATGTTCTTATAGAGGATTTGTAATGTAGCTACCCCATTACTATCCTCCATAACTTTCCTAATTGCCTCAACCCAAGATAACTGTTTCATTTCCGCCATTACCAGTCGAAGCTGAGCGAAATACAGTTCCAACCATTCCAAGGAAGGTTCTTTACCCAAGATTGGATTTCACTCTTCTCCGCCTCGCTAAGTTGCTTAGATGTAGCATAGGTATCTAGGATGTCGAGTATTTCCTCTTTGCTAAACCAGCCGAAAGCGTTACCTTCCCCTACGCACTGGCACTCCTCTGACAGCCGAAAGGCGAATTCCCGGTCTGGGGTCTCTATTGCTTTGGTTGTAAATATACTGATACCAATTCCCATCTCCGTAATCTCCTCTTGAATAATCTACGCCTTTTTCTTCCTTGCCTTCTTACCCTGCACTTGGGCTTGCGTCCGTGCCGGCAGACCCCAGAGGTGAATAAAACCAACGGCGGCACTCTGGTCAAACTGGTCACCTTTGTCATAGGTAGCCAGCTCATGGCGATAGAGCGATTTAGGTGATTTTCGCCCCACGATTGTAGAGTGCCCCTTGAACAATTTAACTCGCACTACCCCGCTAACATGGTGCTGTGTACTCTCAACATAGGCAGCCAAATCCTGATGGAGTGAGCTAAACCATAGACCATTATAAATAAGGTCGGCATACTCAATAGCCACCTTCTGCTTAAACCGAAGCTGGTCTTTAGATAGGGTCATCGCCTCCAAAGCCTGGTGCGCCTGGAGCAACACTGTAGCTGCCGGGGCTTCATAGATCTCCCTTGATTTTATCCCCACCAGCCTATTTTCTAAATGGTCAATCCTGCCCACCCCGTGCCCGCCAGCTAGTTGATTAAGACGCTGAATCAGACTCACGCCGTCCATCCTTTTACCGTCAAGGCTAATGGGTATGCCCTGCTCAAAGCCAATCTCAACATATGCGGGCTTATTCGGGGCATCACCGGGTGACCTCGTCCAGGCAAAAACCTCATCAGGTGGTTCAACCCAGGGGTCCTCGAGAACGCCGCACTCAATACTCCTCCCCCACAGGTTCTCATCAATGGAATAGGGACTCTTTACCGTAATCGGCACCGGAATCCCGTAACGCTGGGCATATTTTATGGTCTCCTCCCGGGTCATGCCCCACTCCCGAGCCGGGGCAATAATCCTGAGGGTAGGTGCCAGGGTAGCCACGCCCACATCAAACCTCACCTGGTCATTCCCCTTGCCGGTGCAGCCATGGGCTACTGCCATAGCCCCCTCCTTTATGGCGGTATCCACCAGCAATTTTGCTAGTAGCGGACGAGCTAGGGCTGTAGCCAACGAATATTGTCCCTCATAGAGAGCATCCGCCTGTAGCGCCGGGAAGATAAAATGTTCAACAAATAATTCCTTGGCCTCCACCACCAATGCCTTCACCGCCCCGATTTTAAGTGCCTTCTGCCGAACCGCGGAAAAATCCCGCTCGCTGCCAATATTAACATTAAGGGCAATAACATCAAGGTTATATTTCTCCTTGAGCCACCTGATAGCTACTGATGTGTCTAACCCACCACTATAAGCCAGCACCACTTTATCTGACATATTTAAACTCCCTATTTTGCTACACTAGCCAGCGCTTTATCCAGAATGCCCAGCGCCTCATCAACCTCTTTGTTATCAATGATAAGCGGAGGCATAAAGCGCAGGGCGTTGGGCTTTACCCGATTAACCAGCAGCCCCCGCTCAAGACAAGCTATCACCAAAGACTGGGCAATATCAGAGCTAAACTCCATTGCCACCAGTAGCCCCCGCCCCCGAACATCAGTGATAAACGGGAATTTGCCCCTCAATCTTTCCAGCCCGGCAATAAGATACTGCCCCACTGCCTTCACCTTCCCCGGTATATCATTATCAATGATAAATTTTACCGTAGCATAGCCAGCGGCACAGGCCAGTGGATTACCACCGACAGTAGAACCGTGCTCCCCAGGGGCGAACACCGCCACCCTTTCTTTAGCTAGAATAGCCCCAATGGGCACGCCACTGGCTAAACCCTTAGACAGCGTCATTATATCAGGTTCAATGCCATACTGCTCGTAGGCAAAGAGCGTACCAGTCCGACCTACGCCAGTCTGAACCTCATCCAGAATGAGCAGGATGCCTTTTTGGTCACACCAGGCTCTTATTGCCGACAAATAACCATCATCGGGGACATTGACACCCCCTTCTCCCTGCACAGGCTCCACCATCACGGCACAGGTCTTATCGGTGGTGGCTGACTTTATAGCGTCAATGTTGTTATACTCCACATTGACAAAGCCACTGGGGAGGGGAGGATATGACCTCTGGAACTTTGCTTGACCGGTAGCCGCCACCATAGCTAGAGTGCGACCATGAAAGGAGCCGAGGGTGGTAATAACCTCATAGGCTCCACCGAGATAGAGCTGCCCAAAACGGCGGGCCAGCTTTATCGCTCCCTCATTAGCCTCAGCACCGCTATTGCTAAAGAAGACCTTGTCCAGACAGCTATTCTGGACTAAAAGCTCAGCCAGGCGAATCTGAGGAATGGTATAGAACTGATTTGATGCCTGAATAAGCAGGTGCGCCTGCTCATTTATTGCTTCTATAACCGCCGGATGGCAGTGCCCTAAACTGTTGACTGCCCAGCCACCAACAAAGTCAAGATACCCCTGCCCATCCCCATCCCACACCCATGCCCCCCGTCCCCTAACTATGGTTACGGGAACACGCTCAACAACATTCATATAATATTTCTTTTCAAGCTCCTGCCAATTAGTCACCTTGGTAACCCCATCCCCCTTTATCCCCCTTCCCCTTGTTAAGGGGAAGGGGGAAGGTTTTTTAGTGAGAGAGGCTTCGCCTCTCTCACTCTCTCTTCTTCAATCTTTCCCTTAATAATCTCGTCCCTCTCAAACTCCCCCTATCTACTTACTTCTCTATGGTGGTGCCACCACCATGTCCTTCTATTTCTTTAAGCAAGGCATGCGGCTGACGACCATCTATAATACGAGTAATTGAGGTTCCAGACAAGGCTCTGAGGCAGGCTTTAATCTTGGGAATCATCCCCCCTGAAGCCACCCCTGAAGCGAGTAAAGCCTCGGCTTCATCGGGGGATAAGCGAGGCAGCAGATTGCCCGATTGGTCGCAGACGCCAACGACATCAGTCAAGAAGATAAGCCTGTCAGCACCAATGGCAGCAGCAATTTCACCAGCAACGGCATCAGCATTGATATTAAGCACCTTCGGCACCTTACCTGGCTTACCGGCGTTAAGACTAACCGGGGCTACTACCGGGATATAACCAGAGCGTAGTAGTGCCTCCAGCGGCGCCAGATTTACCCTCATTACCTCACCAATATAGCCCAGCTCTTTGTCCTTAATCCTGCCTTGAATTAAACCCCCATCCACACCACTGATACCAACCGCCTTGCCCTCCAGGCTATTCATGGCGGCAACAATCTCTTTATTGACCAGCCCAGCTAAAACTGAGATTACCACCTCAAGAGTCGCCTCATCAGTCACCCGCTCACCGTGGACAAACCGGGGGGAAGTCCCCCCCTTCTCCAGCCGCTCGGTTATTACCTTACCACCGCCATGGACCACCACCAGCGATTTACCCTGCCACTGAAGATAGACTATGTCCTCAATGCTGGTGTCATGACTACCTAAGGTAGCACCACCAATCTTAATTACAATAACCTTGCCCAATTTATTACCCCTATCTTATGTCATATACCGACTATTAATAGTTACATATTCTTCAGACAAGTCACAACCCCAGGCAGTGGCACTGCCAGAGCCAAGATTAAGGTTCAGGCTTATAGAAATCTCTTTCCCCTCTAGTAGCTTAATTATACCCCGCTTATTAAAGGGCAGGGGTGCGCCTGCCTTCATCACCGGGATACCACCAATATAAAGGTCGGTCTTTGATTCCACCACCTCCACCCCACTCCGTCCCAGTGCCGCCATAATCCGCCCCCAATTGGGGTCAGCGCCATGAACCGCTGCCTTCACCAGGGACGAGCTTACTATTGTCCTGGCTGCCAACCTTGCCTCAGCCAGATTATGGGCACCACTAACCGTTACCTCAATAAGCCTGTTCGCCCCCTCCCCATCAGCGGCAATGCACCTAGCCAGATAGATGCAGACCCTTTCCAGACCCTGCTCAAAGGCACTAGGCGCACTGCCCCCCGCCCGACCATTAGCCAGGAGCAGAACCATATCGTTGGGGCTGGTGTCCCCATCAATAGAAACCATATTAAACGAGATGTCCACCGCCTTTTTCAAGGCCTCTTGAAGAAAGTCCTTCTCTACGGCGGCATCAGTGGTGAGAAAACAGAGCAAGGTTGCCAGGTCGGGGTGAATCATCCCCGAGCCCTTAGCCACCCCACCAATGCTAAACTCACTACTCCCCACCCTGACCTTAACCGCTATTTCCTTGGCAAAGGTATCCGTGGTCATCATCGCCCTTGCCAGCTCGTGACCGCCGTCACGAGAGAGGACAACCTGTTCTATGGCACTGGCTATTCGCTTCATCGGTAGCGGCACACCAATGACGCCAGTGCTAGCGACAAGGACATCCTCAGGCGACACGCCAATACCTTCGGCAGTTAGCTCTGCCATCCTAGCCGCAGCCTTAATACCCCTCCCGCCGGTGCAAGCATTGGCACAGCCGCTATTCACCACCACCGCCAGAGCCCTCCCCTGCTCCAGCCTTCGCTGAGACAAAACCACCGGGGCTGCCTTAATCCGATTGGTGGTAAATAAAGCCGCAGCCACACAGGGCGCCTCAGAAAAGAGGACGCCGAGGTCTGGCTTATTCCTAGCTTTTTTATTTATCCCGGCGTAGGTAGCACCAGCAAAAAACCCCTCGGGGGAGGTAATCGTACCCTCAGGGATGAACTCGATTTCGGCTTCCACTATACATAAACTATATCACACTGGATAGAGCTAGGCAATGTAGTTTATAATATCCAAGAATCGGGCAGAAGCATAAAAGGAGACATAGAAATGGAAGTAAAGACGGTATATTTTGAAAAGCAGGGTAGCGAGAATACTGATGAGGTGCTCCGCATTGCCAAGCAGCGGGCGCAGGAACTGGGCATCAGGACGATAGTGTTAGCATCCACCAGAGGCGATACCGCAGTAAAAGCCATAAAGGTATTTCAAGGATTAAAGGTTATTGCCGTCAGCCATGCTACTGGCATGCACGAACCTGATACCCAGGAATTCACCGAGGAGAACAGGAAGCTCGTTGAGAGTAAAGGCGGGGTAATCCTCACCACCACCCATGCCTTTGGCGGACTGAGCCGAGCCATGCGCGCTAAATTCAATATGCATGTCCTAGGGGATGTAATTGCCAGTACCCTGCGCATTTTTGGTCAGGGAATGAAGGTAGTCTGCGAGATAGCAATGATGGCGGCTGACAGTGGACTGGTGCGCACCGATGAGGATGTTATTTCCATCGCCGGCAGCAAGGAGGGTGCTGATACCGCCGTGGTGCTGAAGCCAGTTAATACTCACAACTTCTTTGACCTCAAAATCAGGGAGATTCTGTGTAAGCCCCATTTTTAAGCACCCAGAAAATCTTCGATTTTCCTGGTAACCCTCCCCCCAATCTACCCATGACTAATGAGCCATTTGGCAAAGACATGTGGTATAATTATAATATATAATAATAGAAATAAAATAGGTTTTTCTCAAGGGTGTGAAGGTGGAGACGGTTAAAGTAAACATCAATTTTAGGGAAGGTATCTTCCAATTAGAAGGACCGCGAGATTTTGTAGAGAAATACCTTGATTTGTACCTTCCCGCGGCAACAATTTTATTAAGGAAGGTAAAACCTACAGATAGTGTAATCCTTAGTGAAGGCGAGAAGGCTAAGGTTGAATCTAAGCTTGAGGCTAAGGTTGAGCGAGCTGTTGAATAAGGGCTGTTAAATTATGGTAACCTCACCCCCTGCCCCCTCTCCTTTGGGGTATTTGATTAAGGAGAGGGGGAATTTGTTTTTTAAGGGGCTAACGCCCCCTTTGACCCCATATTTACGGGGGAGTTTGAGGGGGCGCTAGCCCCCTCTTTTAATAATTTCCCCTTCCCCTTGGCAAGGGGAAGGGGATAAAGGGGATGGGGTTACTAAATAACTCTACCCCTCCCTCGCCTTCTTTTGCAGCTCGTAGAGCTTGGTGATGGCTTCTAAGGGTGTCAATGAGTCAATGTCTAGCTTCTCAAGTTCCTCAAAAAGCGGTGATTTTTGCCCAAAGAGGGGTATTTGCTGGGGGAGGGGCTCTTTGGGACGTCTTTGGGCTTTCTGCAGTCTCTGAGCAAGGGTCTTATGGCTGTCCCCCTCTAGCTCCTCCAGAACCTCCCGGGCACGGTGCACCACCGATTTAGGCAGTCCGGCTAGCTTGGCAACATGGATGCCGTAGCTCTTGTCAACGCCGCCGGGAACAATCTTATATAAAAAGGTAACCTCCCCACCCTCCTCGCTCACGGCAACATTAAAGTTCTTGACGCGGGGCAAAAAGGCGGCCAAGTCCACCAGCTCGTGGTAGTGGGTGGCAAAGAGGGTCTTGGCGCCAAGCCTCGGGTAGCTATGGATATACTCGGCGACGGCGCGGGCAATGGAGAGTCCATCATAGGTGCTGGTACCACGTCCGATTTCATCAAGAATTATTAATGAACGTGGTGTGGCGTTGTTCAGAATGTTCGCCGTTTCCACCATCTCCACCATAAAGGTTGACTGGCCGGCGGGGAGGTCTTCCCGAGCGCCAATTCGGGTGAAGATGCGGTCAACGAAGCCAATGGTGGCCGAGGCGGCGGGGACAAAGCTGCCGACTTGAGCCAGAAGCACAATCAAGGCTACCTGCCTTAGATATGTTGACTTGCCCGACATATTGGGACCGGTAAGGACGATAAGCTGGGCGTCATTATTCGATAGATAGGTATCGTTGGGGACAAAGCCGCCTTCAAGCAGGCTCCTTTCCACCACCGGGTGGCGTCCTTGATTAATAACTATCTCGCTATCTGTAGTCAATTTGGGTCGGACATAGTTATAGCGCACAGCAACCTCAGCCAGGCTGGAGAAGACATCTATGTTAGCCAGGGCAAGGCTTGAAGCCGAGATGCGCTCGCTCTCCGCCCCTACCTGATTACATACCTGACGAAAGAGCTGCCCCTCAAGCTCGGCAATCCTGTCCTCAGCATGCAGAATCAATGATTCATACTCCTTTAGCTCCGGGGTAAAGAAGCGCTCACCACCGACCAATGTCTGCTTCCTGATATAGTCCTGGGGCACCTGGGGCAGATTGGGCTTGGATACCTCAATATAGTAGCCAAAGACCTTATTAAAACCCACCTTAAGCGACTTAATGCCAGTTCGTTCTCTCTCCTTGCGTTCAAGGTCAGCCAGATACTGCTTGGCATTCTTAGATGCCTGGCGTAGCTTGTCCAGCTCCTCGGAAAAGCCCTGCCTTATCACCCCACCCTCGTCTGGTTGCTCAACTATCGCCCGGGAAATCAGGTCAACCACCTCAGGGCAGGGCTTTAGCCCCTCCTTGAGCCAATCCGCAAGCCCCTCCTGAAGCCTTGGTATTACCTCCAGGCTTCGGCGCAGGCTAGCCAGCTCACGTGGGGTGGCAATACCACCCTTTATCCGGTTAATCAACCGCTCAAGGTCAGCCACCTCCCCAAGCAGGGAAATGGTCTGATGGCGAGTCAGGGTATTATCATAAAACCACTGGATGGCATCCTGCCTCTTATTAAGCTCAGCAATATCAAGCAATGGCTGACCCAGCCACCGCTTCAGCAGCCTGCCCCCCATAGCCGTTCGGGTCAGGTCAATAACACCCAAGAGTGAGCCGCCAACACTCCCCGAGCGACTGGCATAGAAAAGCTCAAGGTTCCTCTGGGTTTGTTCATCCAGCGCCATAAAGGATTCAGTGGAGTAGGTAGAAAGGCGGGTTAGCTGTCCCAGGACCCCCCTTTGAGTCTCCTGAATATAGTGAATAATAGCCCCGGCGGCACGGATTACCAAAGGCAGATGGGCACAACCATAGCCATCAAGGGTAGCCACGCCGAAGTGGTCAAGCAGAGTCTTTTGAGCGACCTCAAGCTCAAACCAATAATCGTCAAGACGGGTCAGCGGAGCACTTAACTTGACCAGTGATAAATCGGCACCCTTGGCGGCGATAACCTCCGACGGCTTAAGCCGCTCCAGCTCGGGGATAGCTCGGTGAAAGGGAAGCTGGGTAGTGGCAAATTCACTGGTGGTTATATCAACATAGGCTAAGCCAACCTCATCCTCCCCCAAGACCAAGCTGACCAGATAGTTATTGCTCTTGCTATCAAGGAGGCTTGGCTCAACCACCGTCCCCGGCGTTACCAGACGGATGACCTCGCGCTGAACCAAGCCCTTTATTTCGCCGGGCTTAGTGAGCTGCTCACAGATAGCAACTTTATAGCCACGGTTAATCAGCCGAGCCAGATAGTTATCAAGGGCATGGTAGGGGATGCCAGCCATTGGCACCCGGTGCCCCTTCCCCATCTCCCTTGAGGTCAGGACAATCTCAAGCTCCCGCGAGGTAACCCGAGCATCCTCGTCAAAGGTCTCATAGAAGTCCCCCAGACGAAACAGGACAATGGCTTCAGGGTACCTTCGCTTAATTCTGAGGTATTGCTGCCTGATGGGGGTTATGCCTTCTTTTGCCACAAGCCTATTCTACTAGAATTTTGGGCTAAAAAGAAGAGTTATCTACAAAATCGCTTACTAGATGACCTTTGTGGGCGGGTGGGTGGGAAGAATTTGATATATTTCTATACCATTCCCTTTTTCCTAAAGTAATAGATATAACCGGTGACGTTGCTCAGCAGTTCGTACTCATCTAGAGTAACACCAAAGTGGTCACGAAGGTAGTCCGCAACACGGCTGATGACTGCCTCATCGCTCTCCCCCGCCTTTAAATCCTTCAGGATGAAATCGCCGACCAGTCTTGTATTCTCCATAGCCGCAGAAATTAACCTTTCCGGCTCCCTAGCCACACTGCCGTGAGAGTAGAAAAGTAGTCTGGGCTTTAGCGCCTTAAGCCGCTGCATGTCATCAAGATACAGTTCCATATCAAAGCTTGGTGGTGCCACCGCCGGCAGCGGGGGATAGCCGGGGCCATAGATGAGCCCGAGCGCCTCCCCGCAAAACAGCCCCTTCGTTTTGGTATCAAAGATTGACATATGGTGTGGGGCATGACCTGGGGTGTAGATAATAACAAGCTCACGGCTGCCCAACCCAAGCCGCTCTCCATCCTCCACTACCTTGAGTTGTGATTCGGGCACGGGTAGAATCGGGCCATAGGTAGACTCAAAGTCATCGCCAAAAGCCATTCGGGTGCTCTCAATCAGCCGCGATGGCTCGATTATATGCCTTGCCCCCTGCCGATTAACCACTATCTTGGTACCGGGGAAGACCTGAGCCAGCCTCCCCACCCCACCAGCGTGGTCAAGGTGAATATGGGTAGGGATAATATACGCAGGGTTAGACAGCCCCAGCTCCAACACCGCTTCCTGGATTTTAGGAACAAGCACCGCCGGCCCCGGCTCCACTATAGCGCCATCACGAATGAAGTAAACAGCGAAGGTGGCAGCTGGACCGGGAACCCGCTCCTGCAAGAGGTAGATATCATCAGCAACCTGCTCGAGCTGTGCCATCACCTTTCACCTAATTAGGGTTAATTCTACTAAAAATCCCGCCCAAAAGGAAATAGCCAAGCCCAACCTGCTTGACAATTACCTACCTCCCAACTAAACTTACTGTGGAATTAAGAGGGTTAGAGCATGAAGTTTTCCTTCATTCCCCGTGAGGAGGTTTTCTTCCCCCTTTTTGAGGAGAGCGCCGGCAACACGGTAAAGGCAGCTCGGTGTCTAAAGGAACTGGTTGATACCTGGCAAGATGTTGAGCAGAAGGTAAACGAGATAACCGAACTTGAGCACCAAGGGGATACAATTACTCACAAGATTGCAGCGCAGTTGCACCGCACCTTTGTCACCCCATTCGACCGGGAGGACATAGCCCAGCTTGCTCATATCCTAGATGATGTAACTGACTTTATTCATGCTGCGGCTGACGCCATGCTTCTTTATAAAGTAGACCCCCCCAGTCAGAGGGCTAGGGAGCTCGCCGATATAATACTGGAGGGGGCAATTGAGATAGAAAGAGCGATGCCCCAGCTGCGACGCCGTAGTGAGTTGAAGCATATTCTCAAACGGTGCGTGGAGCTTAACCGGGTGGAGAATGCGGCTGACCGCGTATACCGCTCGGCGCTGGCTGAGCTTTTTGCTGATTCCACAGACATTGCTCATATTATTAAGTGGCGCGAGATTTACGCCCATATGGAGAGTGCTACTGATAGGTGTGAGGATGTGGCTAACGTCCTTGAAGGGGTAGCCGTCAAGAATGCCTGAAGGTATTCTCCTTCTGATACCCGTTTTTTTGTTGATACTGGGGGCAGAATTTGTTAACGGCTGGACGGATGCCCCCAATGCCATCGCTACTGTAGTCTCCACCCGTGTCCTTTCCCCGTCTCGTGCCGTGATTATGGCTGCCGTACTCAATATCGCCGGGGCTCTGGTCACGGGAACGGCGGTTGCCGCCACTATCGGCAAGGGTATCGTGAGGCCAGAGGTTATTGACCAGCATGTGGTCGCCGCAGCAATGCTTACCATCATTATCTGGAGTACTGTCGCCTGGTTTTACGGGATACCCACCAGCGAAAGCCACGAGCTCATCGCCGGGCTTGCCGGCGCTGGACTGGCTGCAGCTGGCCCCTCAGTCCTGCTCTGGGCGGGGTGGCAGAAGGTGCTCATCGGGCTTGGCATCTCTACCTTTCTTGGTTTTTCCCTGGGTATAGGGATAATGACTGGTCTCTACTGGCTACTTCGGCGTAGCCGGCCGTCGCTTGTCCGTAAACTCTTCAGCCGCCTTCAGATACTTTCGGCGGCTTTCATGGCGTTTAGCCACGGCAGCAACGACGGTCAGAAGTTTATGGGGGTCTTTGCCCTGACCCTGATGCTGGGTGGGGTTATGACCCAGTTTACCGTTCCAATATGGGTAATGCTGCTCTGTGGCACAGTAATGGGGCTGGGGACAGCGGTTGGTGGGTGGCGCATAATCCGCACCATGGGCTTCAAGCTGACCAAGCTGGAACCAGTGAACGGCTTTGCCGCTGAGACTTCAGGCGGACTGTCTATCTTGCTTGCTTCCGCCTTCGGCATACCTTTAAGCACCACTCATTGTATAAATACATCCATCATGGGCGTTGGTGCTACCAGGCGATTTTCGGCGGTGCGCTGGGGGGTGGCGGGCAATATTGTCATGACCTGGGTAATAACCTTCCCCGTCTGTTTTGTGCTGGGTTATTTGTTTACCTGGTTGTTTGGGGTTATATTCTAGTTATAGCCTGATTTCCCTGGGAATTAGCCGGTGTTTTTCAGCAGTAATAATCGCCTCAATGGCTGATATCGCCACGTTGATTTCATCCTGTCTATTAACTACTACATAGTCAAACAGGGGTAGCTTTTTCATTTCTCTCTCGGCGGTTTTTAGCCGCAGGGCAAGCTCAGAGGGGGACTCAGTGTGGCGTCGCTCGAGCCTTTTTATCAGGTCTTCACGTGACGGGGGCGCCACAAAGATAAAAACCGCCTGGGGTATGAGCTTCTTTATGGTGGTGGCTCCTTGAATGTCAACCTTTATTATCGCGTCTTGCCCCTTATCCAGCGCTCGCTTGACTGGCTCTTTAGGCACGCCATACCAGTTGCCGTAGACATTTGCCCACTCCAGCAACTCATTATTTTTAATCATCCTCTGGAAGCTTCCCATAAGGACAAAGTGGTAGTCAACACTGTTTTTTTCTTCAGCCCGCCGAGGGCGTGTGGTTACGGTGGTGATAAACTCAATCGGGTAGCCTGATTTTTTCATTCGGCTTAAAATGGCGTCCTTCCCGGCTCCTGAGGGACCAGAAAGAACTATAAGTAATGGCTTTGCCTGAAGGTTGAATGGGGGTTCACTTTTAGGGCTCGACTTTTTCATCACTTTGCATTGAGCCTCGACCGGCCTGTAATCTGCCAGCAATTGTTTCCGGGGCAAGGGAGGCCAGAATAATATGCCCGCTATCGGCAACGATAACTGCCTTGGTTTTTCTACCATTAGTCATGTCAATTAGTAACCCTTTGGTTTTCCCCTCCTGGATAGTGCGTTTAGTCGGAGCTGAATTTGGTGAAGCTATGGCAATAACTCTATTCATGGCTAGTATATTGCCAAACCCTATGTGAACTAATTCGGTGACCATTATTATCACCTCTTCCCTTTTTAATCACGGTGCTTATTATCATATACCTTTAATAATAATTAGGCAATGGGTTTTGGGGCGAAAATGGCTTGAATTTCATAACATTTGGTGGTATTCTATTTTTATGGATTGACTATGCAAGAGCGATTACTACCGATTCTTGCTCCACACCGTGGGCAGAGAGGGAGTCTAATCCCTGTTCTACAGAAGGTGCAAGAAGAGCTGGGTTATCTTCCTGAGGAGGCAATCTCGGAGATAGCCCTTTTTTTGGGCATCTCTGAGAGTGAGGTTTACGGTGTTGCTAGTTTTTATGCCCAGTTTCGGTTTGTCCCGCAAGGTAAGCACGCAATAAAGGTTTGTCAAGGCACTGCTTGTCATGTGCGGGGTAGCTGGCGCATCTTAGAGGCGGTGGAGCGGGAGCTTGGCATCCAGCCCGGGGGTACGACCAAGGATTACAAGTTTAGTTTGGAGAGGGTGGCTTGTTTTGGTTGCTGCGCTTTAGCCCCGGTTGTGGTAATAGATAAGACGGTCTCTGGTAGAATGACTATTGCCAAGGCGAAGGAAATATTGGCTAAGTATTATTTACAGGAGAGAGCGAGCAATGGGTAGTAGGACGGTAGATAAAGAAAGTCCATTTGCTCGTTCCAAGGGCCGGACTATCTTTGTTTGTAAAGGGACAGGGTGCGTGTCAGGAGGGTCTCACGAAATTTATGAGGCTTTGAACCGAGAAGTCCAGTCATCGGGAGTTGAAGGGATGAAGGTTGATTTTACTGGCTGTCATGGTTTTTGCCAGCGAGGCCCTCTTATCGATATTGAGCCTGATGGCTTCTTTTATACCGAGGTAAAGGTGGAGGATGTACCTGAGATTGTTCACTCTCACTTAGTTAATGGGCGTCCAGTAGAGCGGCTATTCTACCATGACCCGGTGACAGGTAAAGCAATACCTTACTACCATGATATCACTTTCTACGCGAAACAGCAGCGGATTATCCTCCGCAATTGCGGTCACATTAACCCGGAGCGTATTGAAGACTACCTGGCTGTAGGCGGTTACACCGCGCTGAAGAAAGTTCTCTTCGAGATGAACCCTGAGCAGGTTATTGATGAGATAAAGCGCTCCGGCTTGCGTGGTCGTGGTGGCGCTGGTTTCCCCACCGGTCTAAAGTGGGAGCTCTGCCGGCGGGCATCGGGTGAGGAGAAATACCTCATTTGTAACGGAGACGAAGGTGACCCCGGGGCTTTTATGGACAGGTCGTTATTGGAAGCTGACCCCCATTCTGTGCTGGAGGGTATGATTATTGCTGCCTATGCTATCGGGGTAACGCTAGGCTACATCTACTGCCGGGTGGAGTATCCCCTGGCTATACAGCGATTGAAGATTGCATTAAAGCAGGCGGCAGAATATGGCTTCCTGGGGGATAATATACTCGGTTCTGGCTTTAGCTTTCAGATAGAACTAAAAGAGGGCGCCGGCGCTTTTGTCTGTGGCGAGGAAACTGCGTTGATGATGTCTATTGAGGGCATGAGAGGCATGCCTCGGTCTCGCCCCCCATTTCCTGCTGTTTCCGGGTTATGGGGCAAGCCAACTAATATTAATAATGTGAAGACTTTCGCCTATGTGCCGGTAATTATCAACCGGGGGGCAGGCTGGTATGCTGATATTGGCACGGAAACCAGTAAGGGCACAGCGGTATTTGCATTGACGGGTAAGACTCAGAATTGCGGTTTAATTGAAGTGCCCATGGGCATGTCATTGGGTGACATTATCTATGGCATTGGTGGTGGGATTATCGGTGGCAAGCAATTTAAGGCGGTGCAAACTGGAGGTCCCTCGGGTGGCTGCTTGCCAGCAAGTCTGCTTGACTTACAAGTAGATTATGAGTCTTTGACCGCGGTTGGCTCCATTATGGGATCGGGTGGCATGGTGGTAATGGATGAGGATACCTGTATGGTTGATATCGCCCGTTACTTCCTCTCTTTTACTCAGGCTGAGTCCTGCGGTAAGTGCGCTCCCTGCCGTATAGGCACCAGACATATGCTAAAGGTTCTGGAGCGTATTACTCAAGGTGAGGGACAGCGAGGAGACACTGAGCGCCTTGAGAGGCTAGCCCAAGTGGTTAAATCTACCTCTCTTTGTGGCTTAGGACAAACAGCCCCTAACCCAGTGCTGACTACAATTCGTTATTTCCGTGATGAATATGAGGCTCATATAAACCAGAAACGGTGCCCGGCATTAGTCTGTACCAAGCTTATTTCCTATTATATCCTTTCTGATAAGTGTCAAGGGTGTGGTATATGTCTTAAGGAGTGTCCAGCAGAGGCTATCGTCGGGGGTAAGAGAATGGTGCATGTTATTGACCAAAGCAAGTGTATCCAGTGTGGCACTTGCCTTGATGTTTGCCCTGAGCGATTTAGTGCCGTGGTGAAGGTTTCTGGGGAGAAAGTGGATGTCCCCAGTGAACCGATTCCGGTGACTGTGTCTAAGAAAGCTAAAAAGGCTTCGGGGAAGCGTCCTAGGGATTAATGAGGTGCAAAAGAGTGGGTATTGTTAACCTTATTATTGATGAGCGCAAGGTTCAAGCTGAAGAGGGGATGACGGTATATGAAGCAGCGAAGGAAGCTAGCATATATATACCGACCTTATGTTATCACCCCTATCTGACGCCCTACGGGGCATGTCGTCTGTGCATAGTGGAAATAGAAGGGATGCGCGGTTTCCCTACTTCATGCACTACGCCAGCCAATGATGGGATGGTAATAAAGACGAATACGCACCAGCTTCAGGAGCTAAGGCGAGACGTTCTAGAACTTATATTGAGTGAGCATCCCAGTGCATGTCTCACCTGTGAACGCAAGCAAGATTGCGAACCATATCGAGCGCCAATACGCAAGGTGGGAACAACAGTTGGTTGCCAATTCTGTCCCAAGAATAAGCGATGTGAGCTACAGGAGGTAGCCAACTATATAGGGACGGGGGAGATAACGCTTCCTTATACTTATAAAGAGCTGTCAATTGCGAGGGAAGCCCCCTTCTTCGAGCGGGATTATAACCTATGTATTGTATGTGGACGGTGTGTTAGGGTGTGCCGGGAGGTGCGGGGGGCAGGGGCTATTTCCTTTGTCTATCGGGGCAGTCAAACCCTACCCGGCACTGCCTTTGGTTGGCCTCTACAGGAATCGGGATGCCAATTTTGCGGGGCGTGTATTGATATCTGCCCCACCGGGGCACTGGTGGAGCGGATTAACAAATGGGAGGGTTTAGCCGAGCGTCAGGTAGTTACCATCTGCCCCTACTGTGGGGTTGGTTGTCAGCTTGAGCTTGAGGTTAAACGGGATAGGATAATTAGGGTTAGTCCTAAAAGAGATGGTGTGGTAAATAAAGGGCAAGCCTGTGTTAAAGGGCGCTTTGGTATTATTGACTTTGTCCACCACCGTGACCGGCTCAAGACCCCTCTTATCAAGAAAGATGGCGAATTTGCTGGAGCGAGCTGGGATGAAGCCTTGGGGCTTGTTACCCAGAGGCTTAGCAGTTACCAGCCAGGCGAGGTAGCGGTGATAGCCTCAGCCAAGTGCACCAATGAAGAAAACTATATTGCCCAAAAATTCGCCCGGGCGGTGTTGGGGACAAACAATATAGACCACTGCGCTCGGCTCTGTGATGCCCCAAATATGGTGGGACTGACGCAGAGCTTTGGCAGCGGGGCGATGACCAATTCCATAAACGAAATCAGAGATGCAAGGTGCATTCTAGCCATCGGCACCAACACCACCGAAGCCCACCCCATCATCGGGCTTGAGGTCAAGCGGGCGGTAGCTAGTGGGGCAAGGCTGATTGTAGCCAATCCCAGGGAGATTGACCTGGTCCGGTTCAGCCATATCTGGCTCCGGCACCGGCCGGGGAGCGATGTTGCCCTGCTCCTGGGGCTAGCCAAGGTCATCTTAGATGAAGAGCTAATTGACCACAGCTTTATTGATGAGAGGTGCGAGAACTTTGACGCCTTTAAGAACTCGCTAAAGGGCTTTAGTCTTGAATTTGCCCAGGATACCACCGGTGTTGATAAAGATAAAATAGTTGAGGCAGCCAGGGTCTATGCCTCAAGTAAGCCGTCATCTATTATCTATTCCATGGGTATCACCCAGCACTCCCATGGCACTGATAATGTCATTGCCACGGCCAACCTTGCCATGCTCACCGGCAATATTGGCCAGCCGTCGTCTGGGGTAAACCCGCTTCGGGGTCAGAACAATGTCCAGGGTGCCTGCGATATGGGTGCCCTGCCCAATGTCTATCCCGGCTACCAGGCAGTAAGTGATGCCAATATCAGGCAGAAATTTGAGCAGGCCTGGGGCTGCTCGCTACCAGAAAAGCCCGGGCTGACCATAACCGAGCTCTTTGATTTAGCCTACCGTGGTGAGATAAAGGCGCTCTATATTATTGGTGAGAACCCGCTGTTAAGTGAGCCGGACATTGCTCACGCTAGAGAGGCTCTGGAGAAACTAGAATTTCTGGTGGTGCAGGACATATTTCTATCTGAGACCGCCCAACTGGCTGATGTCGTCTTAGCCGGGGCAAGCTTTGCTGAAAAAGAGGGGACATTTACCAATACCGAGAGGCGGGTGCAGAGACTAAGAAAGGCGATAGAGCCAATAGCTAGCTCTAAGCCTGACTGGTGGATTACCTGTCAGCTTGGTCGTAGGTTAGGAGCTAAAGGCTTTGATTTTAAACAACCTTCCCAGATAATGGATGAGATTGCAAGTCTTACCCCCAGCTATGGTGGGATATC